>Ga0163144_10001314_pt1 | contig 58608 bp, 55 predicted proteins | sample OliLak19BULKMAT1_FD_123175 | JGI IMG/M metagenome (GOLD analysis project Ga0163144, IMG submission 123175) | Freshwater microbial mat bacterial communities from Lake Vanda, McMurdo Dry Valleys, Antarctica - Oligotrophic Lake LV.19.BULKMAT1 | ecosystem: Environmental > Aquatic > Freshwater >...
TGGTTTTTTAAACGATTCGGAACTAAGCAAATGTTATTATTCGGAATGCTGGCCTGGATAGTACGATATTTGCTCTTTGCTTATGGCGATATGGGTTCAGGCATCTGGATGCTGTATGCGGGCATTATCCTCCACGGCATTTGCTACGATTTCTTTTTTGTTACTGGGCAAATTTACACGGACCAAAAAGCAGGTCCAAGGATTCGTTCGTCAGCACAAGGGTTAATTACTTTGGCTACATATGGTGTCGGAATGTATATCGGTTTTTATGTGGCCGGTTTATATGTAGATAAAAATAGTGTGGCCGGTGGAGGTCATAACTGGCATACTATCTGGATTTTCCCCTGCCTTTTTGCAGCAGGTGTATCACTAATGTTTCTTGTATTATTTAAAAACGATAAGAAAAAATTAGCCGCAGTCTGATATGAAAAGAAGAGCCGCTTTAAAAACAATAGCAAGCAGTGCCACTGGTTTGGTTATAGCAGGCAGGCTATCGGCCTATTCATTTGAAAACGAACAATATTTTTCTTTAAATGGAAATATTAATCATTCTGTTTGCCAATGGACATATGGCGATATGCCATTAGATGAATTATGTGTAACGGTTAAAAAGTTAGGATTAAAAGCTATTGACCTGATAGCACCAAAAGACTGGCCTGTGCTGCAAAAGCATGGGCTTTACTGCTCCATGTGCTATACGGCAGCTGCCAAACAAAGTCTAACCGAAGGATGGAATAACCCTGCTTTTCAACCCGGGCTTATCAGAGATTTTACTGAAGCTATTCCCCTGGTAGCAAAAGCCGGTTATAAAAACCTGATTTGCTTTAGCGGCAACCGCAAAGGCATGGATGATGAAACAGGAATGAAGAATTGTGTGGCCGGTTTAAAAAAAATAATACCCCTGGCAGAACAAAATGGTGTGATTATCCAAATGGAATTATTCAACAGCAAAGTTGACCACAAAGATTATATGTGTGATAAAAGTGCCTGGGGAATTGAACTGTGCAAAAGGATAGGTTCAGAAAATTTTAAACTGCTTTATGATATTTATCACATGCAGATAAATGAAGGTGATGTAATAAGAACAATAAAAGACCATCATCAATATTTCGGGCATTATCATACCGCCGGTGTACCGGGCAGGCATGAGATTGATGATACCCAGGAATTGTTTTATCCTGCTATCATGCGGGCCATTGCTGCAACTGGTTTCAAAGGGTATGTGGCACAGGAATTCATCCCAACCGGTAAAGAAATGACTGATAAAGTAGCTGCATTAAAAAAAGCAATAAAAATCTGTGATATTTAAAATCTATTAATCTGAATATATGGCTGATAATACTTATGACGCAATTGTAATTGGCTCTGGCATCAGTGGTGGGTGGGCTGCAAAAGAGTTGACCGAAAAAGGATTGAAAGTACTGCTGCTGGAAAGGGGCCGTGACATTGAACATATAAAAGACTATGTCAATGCCAATAAAGAAGTATGGGAATTCCCGCATCGTGACAGTGCTACACAGCAAATGAAAAAGGATTTTCCGGTTTTGAAAAGAGATTACCCGCTGAATGAATCCACGATGGGTATGTGGGCCAACGAACAGGAATCGCCATATACGGAGGTCAAACGATTTGATTGGTACCGTGGATATCATGTCGGGGGCCGTTCCTTATTATGGGGCCGCCAGAGTTATCGCTTCAATAAGTGGGACTTTGAAGCCAACGCTAAAGAAGGTATAGCAGTAGATTGGCCCATCCGGTATGAGGATGTGGCGCCCTGGTACAGCTATGCTGAAAAATTTGCAGGTATACAAGGCAGTAAAGATGGGTTGGATGTACTCCCAGACGGTGATTTTATGCCGGCAATGGAACTGAACTGTGCGGAAAAAGAAGTGAAGAAAAGAATGGAAGCTTTTTACAAAAATACCCGGCATATTATTATTGGCCGGAGCGCTAATATAACGGTGCCGCACAATGACCGCACCAATTGCCAGTACCGCAACCGGTGCTGGAGAGGCTGCCCCTTTGGAGCCTATTTCAGTACACAATCAGCGACATTGCCGGCAGCGATGAAAACCGGCAATCTTACGCTTCGCCCCTTTTCAATTGTTACAAAAATCCTCTACAATAAAGACACGAAAAAAGCAACCGGTGTCGAGATCGTAGATGCCGAAACAAACAAAACCTATGAGTTCAAATCAAAGATCGTTTTTGTATGTGCTTCATCCTTTAACTCATCCTGGGTATTAATGAACTCTGCTACTGATGTATGGGAAGGCGGATTGGGGAGCAGCAGCGGTGAACTGGGGCATAATGTAATGGATCATCATTTCAGGACCGGAGCGGGTGGTACCGTAGAAGGCTTTAGCGATAAATATGAATATGGCCGCAGGCCAACGGGTATATATATTCCACGCTTTCGAAATGTTTATAACGATAAAAGGGATTATCTCCGGGGCTTTGGTTACCAGGGAGGTGCTGGTCGTGGCCGTGGAGCAGAAGTAGCCGAGTTTACCATCGGGGCCGACCTGAAAGAAGCAATGAGCATTCCCAAAGATGAATGGCATTTTGGCATTACCGGATTCGGAGAAATGCTGCCGGATCACAGTAATAAAATTTACCTCGATAAAGACAAAAAAGACAAATGGGGCTTACCGGTACTGGCCATGGATGTGGAAATTAAAGAGAATGAAAAAAAGATGCGTATTGATATGATGAACGATGCCAAAGAAATGCTGGAAGCCGCCGGATTAAAAGATGTAAAAGCTAATGATAATGGATACACAGTTGGTATGGGTATCCATGAAATGGGAACCGCCCGCATGGGAAGGGATCCAAAGACTTCCGTCCTCAATGGCAATAACCAGGTGTGGGATGCATTGAATGTGTTTGTAACAGACGGCGCCTGTATGACAAGTGCCAGTTGTGTGAACCCTTCATTGACCTATATGGCCTTGACAGCCAGGGCGGCTGAATTTGCAGTCAACGAATTGAAAAAAGGGAATTTATAAACTATTATTAGCAACTTAAAAAAGATACTATGGATCGCAGAGAACTTTTAAAAATGATTGCCGTACTTACCGGTGGTGTTGTTATTGGTGGCGAAGTGTTTTTGACGGGCTGTAAAACAGCCGGTAAAGCTGATGCAGGTTTTACCGCCGCTAATATTACTTTACTGGATGAGATCGGCGAAACCATTATACCGGCTACCTCCACTCCGGGTGCCAAAGCGGCTCAGATTGGTGAGTTCATGAAAACAATTGTAACGGATTGCTATACGGCAAAACAGCAAACCGCTTTTACCAACGGTATTGCTACGCTGGAAGAAGCCTGTAAAAAAGTAAACAGTAAAAACTTCATGGATTGTACCCCACAACAACGGCATGATTTCCTGGTAAGCCTGGAAAAAGAAGCTAAAGATTTTAATACAAAAAGTGATGTGGAGGATAAACCGAAGAGAGAAATTCATGAACAAACCAACGCAAAACTAGCCTGGAAAGATAAGACTGATTTTGAAGGGACTTCATCTCATTATTATACCATGATAAAACAACTCACATTGTGGGGTTATTTTACTTCAAAACCCGGGGCTACTCAGCAGTTAAGGAACTTACCAGTGCCTGGCAAATATGATGGCGCTTATCCATATGTAAAAGGTGATAAAGCATTTTCATAATACTTAACCCAACTTATGCAACAGAGCAGAAGAAGATTTTTACAATTGACCGGTGCTACGGCAGCGGGACTCACCCTGACAGGCTTATCAGGCCATTCCTTATTTAGCGGGGAAGATAAAAGAAAGATAAAAACATTTGGCCTCCAACTATACACCCTCCGGGATGTATTGCCGCAGGATCCGAAAGGCATTTTAAAACAAGTCGCTTCATTTGGTTACAAACAAATAGAAAGTTACGAGGGTAAGGATGGAATGTTCTGGGGGTTGGGTCATACTGGTTTTAAGAAATATATGGATGACCTGGGTATGAAAATGATCAACAGCCATTGTGATATGAATAAGGATTTTGAAAAAAAAGCTGGCGATGCTGCGGCGATCGGTATGAAGTACCTGATTTGTCCATGGGTGGGTCCGCAAAAAAAGTTGGATGATTTTAAAAAACTGGCCGATACTTTTAACCAGAAGGGAGAGATATGTAAGAAAAACGGGATCCGGTTTGCTTATCATAATCATGATTATTCCTTCAAAGCCATGGATGGACAACTACCACAGGATATAATGATGACAGGCACGAATCCCGATACGGTTGATTTTGAAATGGATATTTACTGGGTCGTAGTTGCCGGTCAGGATCCAATAGCCTGGTTTAAAAAATATCCCAACCGCTTTACCAGCTGCCATATAAAAGACAGGACGAAAAATCCGGGAACTGATAATGGCAAAAATTCAACCGACCTTGGCACCGGATCTATTGATTTCCGCAGGATATTAAAACCAGCCTCTAAATCAGGTATGCAATATTATATTGTAGAACAGGAAGCTTATCCGAATGGCACATCGTTGCAGGCGGTGCAAGCTGGTGCGGAGTATATGAAGAAATTGAAGATATAGTTTTCGAAAATCATAGCAACGCTTTACGCAAAGCCCCGACTTCGTTGGGGCTTATTGCGTTATTGGTATAACTTTCCCCCGAATCTTTAAACGCCTCATGAATAAATCCCATCTCACTTTTCTCCTTTCCTCTCAAGGAAGAATGAAACTCAACACAACCCGTCTTTGCCGCCAGCATTTTAATATTATCTGCCCGTACTCCGCTACCAGGCATTATGATAATACGCTCATCCGCTTTCTTATTTAATTCAGCTACCAAATTAACCCCATCTACTACAGACGGGCGTTGTCCGGAAGTTAAAATACGTTCACAACCTATTTCAATTAACTCCTCCAAAGCAAGAAAGGGATCTTTACAACGATCAAATGCCCGGTGAAACGTAACTCCTAAAGGATATGCAGCTTCTATTAACAGGGCTGTTCTTACCACATCAATCGTTCCGTCCATATTCAATAAACCTATCACTACCCCATCACATCCTGATTCCCTGCAAAGCTTCACATCTTTCAGCATGATCTCAAATTCATCTTTGCTATATAAAAAATCACCGCCTCTTGGCCGGATAATGGGATAGATGGAAACAGGAAAAGCTTCCCTGCATTGCCTGATCGTTCCAAAAGAGGGTGTTGTTCCGCCCTCTGCAAGATTCGCACAAAGCTCTATCCTGTCTGCCCCGCCTTCTACCGCAGATTTTGTGGTCAAAAAATCAGAAGTAGCTATTTCGATGATGTATTTTTTATTTTCCATTATTACTCCATCATAAATTTTGCCGCAACTAATTTTTCCATACTGTTTGTTTTAATAGCATAGGAAAACCCCTTATGAATTGCATAAGTCCCCACTTCTCCTTTCTTATTCACGGCTAAAAAAGCGACCTGGATATCTTTGGCTTTTGCTCCTTTTTTCCGGATGATCCTTTCGATCACTTTTTTACAAGCTGCTTCCGGGGATAGGCCCTGCCGCATCAATTCAATAACTGAATGTGAACCCGCAACCCGGATCACATCTTCGCCCTGCCCGGTAGCAGTGCAGGCTCCCACTTCGTTATCAACAAATAAACCGGCACCAATTATGGGTGAATCACCCAACCTTCCCCGCATTTTGAATCCTGCCCCACTGGTGGTACAACTGCCGCTCAGGTTTCCATGGGTATCCATTGCTACCATACCAATGGTATCATGATTCCATTCACCCGTCTCGAGTTTATAGGGAGCAAAAGGACCAGGATTATTTTTGCCTCCCTCTCCGGCAGGCAGGCTTTCAATATTTATCGCCGGTGGTTTATATTCAGTGTTTTTCAGCCATTTTTCATAATTCTTCTGCGCTTCAGGTGATAATTTTTGTTCTTCCAAAGTAAATCCTTCCGCAACAGCAAATTGCTGGGCTCCGGTTCCTACCAGCATCACATGCGGTGTTTTCTCCATCACACGCCGGGCAACAGCAACCGGATGTTTTATTCTTTCGAGGAAAGCAACACTGCCGCAATTGGAAAACTCATCCATGATACAGGCATCCAGGGTAACAAAACCATCACGATCGGGATTGGCATTCAGACCCACACAACAGTTTTGTTCAGATTCCGTCACCATCACCCCTTTTTCCACGGCATCCAATGCCCTACCCCCCTTACTTAGTATTTCCCAGGCCCCTTTATTAGCCCGCAATCCCGCATCCCAGGTTGAAATAACAACAGGTTTACCTTTTGTAATAACATTTTCGGTCATTGACCAGGCATCTTTCGTCAATAAGCTTGCGAAACCAGTAAAAGCCGAGAACCGGATGAACTTTCTTCGATTGAACATTGTTGCATATTTAAGCCGAAATTAAGGATTGTGCCGGTAAGAAAATAAAGCGGAAAGAATACAATTTGAGTTAAAAGTTTACCGTCTTCCAAACTTTCGGGCTAAGAAAAACCTTAATAAAATTTGCACAAAAAATATTTGATGTTTAAACATTGATTCATTACCTTTACATTTTAACACAAGAAAATGAAAATAGAAATTATATCAGGTAGTCCCCGGACAAACAGTGTAACCCGCAGGGTAGCTTTATACCTTCAAAACTGGTTAAGGGAAAATACTACACATGAGACCAGTATTATTGATCTCCGTGAGTGGCCCGTACCCCCGATGCAATCGGTATGGATATCACCAGAAAAAACACCGGTAGAATTTCAGCCATTGGCCAAAAGGATTTTTGAGGCAGATGCCTATATCCTGGTTACTCCGGAATATAATGGCAGCTACTCTCCTTCTCTGAAGAATTTGCTGGATCATTTTCCTAAAAGACACCGAAAGCCTTTTGGCATCGTAACAGCATCTCCAGGTGCGATGGGTGGTATCAGAGCTGCTCAACAATTGGTGCAATTGGTTCCTGCCTTATTTGGTATCGCATCGCCTTATATGCTGATTGTTCCTGCGGTAGATAAAAAATTTAGTCCGGATGGTGACCTGCTGGATGAAAGTTTCCAAAACGGAGTACATAATTTTATCTCTGAGTTTCTATGGCTGGCAGATCAATTGGTGGAAGCACCCGTCGAAAGCTTAAAATAGAAACTGCTTCCTTCCTGAACAAATATGTCGGAGCATTATTAATTATAAACTAAAAAAAAACCTCCTTCGCTAAGCCTTCCTGATGGCAGACAGGGCTTTGGAGGATAAAAAGGAGTTGATTATGAAAACCATTCTTCACAAGGCTGCTACAAGAGGCCATGCAAATCATGGATGGTTGGATTCTTATCACAGCTTTAGCTTTGCCGGTTATCATGACCCGGAAAGAATGAATTTCGGTGTATTACGAGTGCTGAATGATGACACAGTGGCCGGTGCCAGGGGCTTCGGTACACACCCGCATGAGAATATGGAGATCATCTCTATTCCTACCAGCGGTGATCTTGAACATTTTGACAATATGGGTAACAAACAGGTTATCCGCCAGGGCGATGTACAGGTAATGAGTGCAGGTACCGGTATTGAGCATGGTGAAAAGAACAAAAACCATGACAAAGCCGTAAAATTTTTCCAGATATGGGTGTATCCCAATCAAAAAAATGTAATACCCCGCTATGATCAGCAAAGTTTTGCGGATGCAGACAAGCACAACAAATTGCTGACTGTTGTATCACCTATCGGCACAAATGACGGTGGTGTACAGATTCACCAGGACGCCTGGTTTAGTTTGGGAAAACTGGATAATGGATTTGCTACTTGGTATGAACTCAAGAATAAAGAAAATGGTGTTTATGCATTTGTCATTGAAGGAGAAATTACCATCAATGGTGAGAAACTAAACAGAAGAGACGGGTTGGCTATCACCGATACCGATAAACTTGAAATCAAAGCGGATACTGAAGCAGAGATACTGCTGATGGAAGTACCAACTCCCCGTTAAAAATATTTTATTCGCATGGTCCTTACCCCAAAAGGAAGGGTTTTGAAAACTCATTAATAAAATTTTTTTTGTATGAGTAGTAATAAAACAATCGAAGCGATCATAGCACCACCTCCCGCTCATATGGTGGGTGATGGATTCCGGGTACATGGATTTTTTCCCGGAACACAAATTGATAAGAGAAGAATGAGTCCATTCTTTATGCTGGACTATGGTTCCAAAATCGAATTTACTCCTTCCGATGAACCAAGAGGTGTGGGCGTTCACCCTCATGCCGGTTTTGAAACGGTAACCATCGCCTATCATGGAAAGATTGCGCACCACGACAGCGCCGGTAACAGCGGAATAATTGGCGAAGGCGATGTGCAATGGATAACAGCCGGATCGGGTTTGTTACATAAGGAATATCATGAAAAAGAATTCAGTAAAACAGGTGGTCTCTTTCAGATGGTACAATTATGGGTGAACTTACCCGCAAAGTATAAAAAAACAAAACCTAAATACCAGGAGGTGACCAATAACATGATGGGCCGTCATTACCTGTCAGACAAAGAAAGTTTCATCGAGGTCATTGCCGGTGAATATAACGGTGTCAAAGGTCCAGCTGCTACGTTTACTCCAATGCAGGTATATAATGCAAGATTGAAAAAAGGAGCAGCCACAACGCTTAGTTTTCCTGCCGGGTATAATACAGGCTTGCTGGTGGTAAAAGGAAAGGTGACTATTAATAAAACTTTAGTTTCAACCGATCATTTCGTGCTGTTTAAAAATGAAGAAGAAAATATTTATGTGGAAGCTACAGAGGATTCAATCCTTCTGGTGCTCTCCGGTGAACCGATTGATGAACCCATTGCCGCTTATGGCCCATTCCTGATGAATACCTGGCAGGAAGTAGAAGAAGCGATTGAATCAGTGAGCAGGGGGAAGTTTGGAGTGCTGGAGAGCTAGTAGCAAGTGGGGTTTGGCTAGTGGGTAGTAGGGTTTGACTATTGGGGAGTAGGAAGTAGTGAGTAGGAAAATGGGAATTAGAAATTAATTTATTTTATCAATAATACAATGTTGGCTGCGATTTTGCCCCACTAGCCACTAGCCAAACCCCACTTCCTCTCATTAGCCACTAGCCAAAGCCCCATTACCCTTCTTCTCAATAAACGCAACCAGGTTCTTCCTTGCATTTTTCTGGATCTTTCTTTTCATAAATCCCGTCCAGCCTAATAAGACTCCTTTGAATCCCAGGGCCTGTGCCGCCCACCTGCTTAATTTGAAAGCATCGCTGTGCTCAATAATCTTCCCGTCTTTCAGTTTCATAAAAGCCTTGATATGGTTCACGACTTTCCGGCCTGTTTTGGAAAACGTATAACTGGCGACCCAGTTGCAGGTCGCATACTCTTCATCCAGTAATTGAATGTTGGAAAAACTCAGTGAAAAATCTTTGGCATTGGTACAGAGCATTTCCCACATGGCCCGGGCTTCATCGCCCCGCAGCAGGCCAAAAGCCGGGTCACTGAAAACAATATCCTCGCTGTAACAGCTATTCATAGTTTGATAATCCCGTTGCTGAAATGCTGTATAAAATTGGGTTATCACTTCCGTATTTGTCTGCATAAAATAAAAGTTGGGATGAAAGGGAATCAGTAAATTTAAAGCATCAAATTTACTTCTATGAGAAAAATTGCCAGTTCCCTTCTCTTCTTTCTTCTTACTGTTATTGGAAGTGCCCAAACTGAAAACCAGGATTCTGCCTGGATAAAAGACAATTACACAAAACTGGAACAATACATTCCAATGCGGGATGGTATCAAATTATTTACGACTGTTTACATTCCTAACGATAAAAGTGAAAAACATCCAGTCCTGATGGTAAGGACCCCCTACTCATGTGCGCCATATGGTAAAGAATTCTCTCCTCGTCTATGGAATGGCCATTGGAAATACTATGCCAGGGAAAACTACATTTTCGTGACACAGGATGTACGTGGAAGATGGATGAGCGAGGGAGAGTTTGTTGATGTCCGTCCCTTTAATAAAAATAAAACCGGTAATGTAATTGATGAAGCAAGTGATACCTACGACGCAATTGACTGGATCGTGAAAAACATCACTCCGAATAATGGAAATGTTGGCGTTTTCGGAATATCTTATCCCGGCTTCTATGCCACGATGGCTGCAGCCAGCAATCATCCTGCATTAAAAGCGGTGAGCCCGCAAGCACCCGTGACCAATTGGTTTATGGGGGATGATTTTCATCATAACGGTGCTTTCTTTCAAATGGATGGTTTTAGTTTCTATTCAGGATTTGGTAAGCCACGGCCGGTTCCTACGACGACAGGCAGCCGGGGTTTTGAATTCCCAGTAAGGGATAATTATAAATTCTACCTGGAAAATACCCTGCCAAAACTGATGCAGCACATGAAAGACAGTGTGGAATTCTGGAAAGAACTTTATGCACATCCTAATTATGACGACTGGTGGAAAGCCAGGGATGCCCGCCGGGCCATGCACAATATCAAGCCTGCCATGCTTGTTGTCGGTGGTTTGTTCGATGCAGAGGATTGCTGGGGTGCCTGGAATTTGTATAAGTCCATTGAAAAACAAAATCCTTCTGCAAGCAACAAGATAGTAATGGGTCCCTGGTCTCATGGGCAGTGGGCAAGTAATGATGGAACACAATTGGGTAATGTAAAATTTGGTAGTAATACATCTCAATGGTACCAGAATAATATCGAGCTGCCTTTCTTTAATTATTATCTGAAAGGAAAAGGTGATGACCCGAAAGTTGCTGAAGCCACTATTTTCTTTACCGGGGAAAATGAGTGGCGAAAATTAGGACAATGGCCACCTGTTGGTAACGGAAGAGATATTTACCTGGCAGAAAATGGGATTTTATCCTGGAATCACCCCGCCAAACAAAATAATTATACTGAATACATCAGTGATCCGTCTAATCCGGTACCTTATACAGAAGATGTACATTTTCGGAGAACAAGAGAATACATGACCGATGACCAGCGCTTTGCAGCAAGAAGACCTGATGTGCTAACATTTGAAACGTTTCCTCTAGAAGAAGACCTGACACTGGCCGGTCCAGTTATTGCCAACCTGAAAGTAAGTATCAGCGGTACAGATGCAGACTTTGTCGTAAAAGTGATTGACGTATTTCCAGATGACTTCAAGTACACCGGTACCATGCAATCAACAGGTCGTGCTACCGGCGGTGCCTACCCGATGGATGGTTACCAGATGCTGGTCCGGGGAGAAATTATGCGGGGGAAATTCAGAAATAGTTTTGAAATACCCACTCCTTTCATGCCTGGTAAGATAGAAACAGTAAAATTTGAATTACCGGATATTGCTCACACATTTAAAAAAGGTCACCGGCTCATGATACAGGTGCAGAGCAGCTGGTTTCCGCTGGCTGACCGGAATCCGCAACAATTCATGAATATCTATGAAGCAGTAGCAAGTGATTTTCAGAAAGCAACTATCCGCGTTTACCATGATTCGGAGAATACATCAAAGATCTTCTTACCCATACTAAGATAAAAAACACTATGCGATTGACAACAAGCTTATTAATTTCTTTATTTTTTGCGACGACTACATTAGCACAACAAAAACAGTTGACAATTATACCCTGGCCTCTGGAACTAAAACAGCACCCGGGGCATTACATGCTGAAGGATAAAATTACCGTCTCCAATAGTCTTCCCGAACATGAATGGAAAGGGTTGTTCAGCTATTTCAAAGTGGAAATGAAAAAGCAATTCAATATCACTGTAACAGAAGCACCAAAAGAGGAAAAAGGGGATATCGATTTTTTTATGAAACGGATGCCAACTTCAGGTAAGCCTGCCTACCAACTGGAAGTTTCAAAGGAAGGCATCAGGATCAACAGCAATTTTTCAGAACCCACTTTTCATGCCATACAAACTTTTTTCCAGCTGATACCATTGAATGTAATTAGTTCAAAAAGGGAAATCCCATTTGTTGAAATTTTTGATTATGCCCGTTTTAATTACAGGGGGATGCACCTGGATGTGGGTCGTCATTTTTTCCCGGTTTCCTTTATAAAAAAATATATCGACTACCTCGCATACCATAAGTTCAATACTTTTCATTTTCACCTTACAGAAGACCAGGGCTGGCGGATCGAAATTAAAAAATACCCGAAACTGACTTCTGTTGGAGCATGGAGAAACGGCACCATCATTGGCCGCTATCCCGGAACGGGTAATGACGGTAAAAAATATGGTGGTTTCTATACACAGAAACAAATAAAAGAAATAGTAAAGTATGCTACAGAACGCTTCATCACCGTTATTCCTGAGATTGAAATGCCCGGACATTCTTCTGCAGCTATCGCGGCTTACCCGGAACTGAGCTGCTTCCCGGCTAAGTCTACAGCGTATCCAAAAGAATGTGCCTGGAGCGGTCCGGCAAAAGGCAAACAGGTGCAGCAAACATGGGGTGTATTTGATGATGTGTTTTGTGCAGGAAAAGAGAATACGTTTACTTTTTTAGAAAATTTACTTGAAGAAGTACTGGCATTATTCCCTTCCAAATATATTCATGTCGGTGGTGATGAAAGCCCGAAAGCGCATTGGCAACAATGCTCCGCCTGCCAGCAAAGGATAAAAGATAATAAGCTGAAAGACGAGCATGAGCTGCAGAGTTATTTCATTCAGCGGATGGAAAAATATCTGAACAGTAAAGGAAGAATATTGATCGGTTGGGATGAAATACTGGAAGGTGGCCTTGCTCCGAATGCCGTGGTGATGAGCTGGAGAGGTGAGCAGGGCGGAATAGAAGCCGCCAGGCAAAACCATGATGTGATCATGACACCGGGCAACCCGGTCTATTTTGATCATTCGCAAAGTGAAAATGAGGATAGTGTTACGATCGGCGGATATAACCCCATTGAAAAAGTATACGCCTACGAACCGGTGCCTAAAGAATTGAATGAAGAGCAGGGTAAATATATCCTGGGTGCGCAAGCCAATATGTGGACAGAGTATATGAAAAATACTAATAAAGTTGAGTATATGCTGTTTCCCCGCATTGCCGCTTTAAGTGAGGTGTTGTGGAGTAAAAAGGAAAATAAGAATTGGGAGGATTTTGAAAAAAGGCTAATGACACAGTTTAAAAGGTATGAGCTGGAGAAGGTAAATTATAGTAAGGCATATTTTGATTTGAAAGCGACAGTCATGCCTGCTGAAAACTATACCGGTATTCTATACGCACTAGATAGTAAATTAAAAAATGATAGCATCTTATATACTTCAAGCTCAGGCTCTGGCCAGTCCAAGCCACAATTCTATAAAAACCCTATAGTTATTACACAAACGGGAAAAACTTATGCTTTTCAAAGAATTGCTGTTTATATATCAAATATTATCATCCAACAGTTTTATTTCAACAAAGCCACTGGTAAAAAAATTACTTTAGCCATCCCCGCGTCCAATAAATACCCTGGTGATGGAGCATTTACCTTAGTGAATGGTGTACAAAATGAAAAGGGAATGTCAAAAACAAACGAGTTTTTGGGCTTTAGTGGCGATGATTGTATTACCACCATTGATTTAGCAAAAACAGAATCAATGTCATTTGTAAAAGTTCATTACCTGCATCATCCGGGTAGCTGGATATACCAGCCTTCATCCATTCTTATTTCAGTGTCGCAGGATGGAAAGGATTTTACAACTGTTTCCTTATCCAAAGCTGCCATTTCCAATAATGAAGCCATTGGTGAATTCATGCAGCCTGTTACTGCACGGTTTATTAAAATTCATGTTGCGAATGCCGGTGTTATACCAACAGGTTATCCAGGTGCGGGAAATAAAGCCTGGCTTTTTGTAGATGAAATTGAGGTGAATTAATAATTTCTCATAGCGGATGAAACAAATAAGGGGTGCTTCTTTCGTTGCTTTGCGTTTATCGCTGGGAGAAACAAGCATTAATCCGCAAAAAACAGCAGAAACCTTCAAATTAATTTTTATCTTTATGGCTCAAACCAAATCAATGTTTAAACAGACTGCCCCGATCGACCTTTCCGACAGTTTTGAAAAAATACCCGTCAGGATCTTTCCGACCCCAAAGGACGGGGCAAATTTTGTGGCCCGGCAGGTAGCTGATTATATCCGGGAAAAGCAAAAAAAGAAAGAGAAATGTGTACTGGGTTTGGCCACCGGCTCTACTCCTAAATCCTTGTACGCTGAACTGGTGCGGATGCACCGGGAAGAAAAGCTCAGCTTTAAAAATGTTATCACGTTTAATCTCGATGAATATTACCCGATCGACAATGATGCCTTGCAAAGTTATTACCGGTTCATGCAGGCTCATCTTTTTGATCATATTGACATCAACCCAAAAAATATTCATATCCCTAACGGTGAAATACAAAAAGAAGACATTAAAGAGCATTGCCGCCAGTATGATAAAATGATAAAAGATGCAGGAGGTGTTGATCTGCAAATACTGGGTATTGGTAACAATGGTCATATTGGTTTCAACGAACCAGGTTCCGGTATTTATTCCAAAACGAGGCTGATCACCCTGGATAATTCTACCCGTATCGCCAATTCGTATGAGTTTGCAAACATATCGCAGGTGCCCAGGCTGGCAATTACAATGGGCATTAGTACCATTCTTCAATCAAAGAAAATAATACTAATGGCCTGGGGAAGCGCCAAAGCACCCGTTATTAAAAAAGCGGTGGAAGATGATGATTCTGAATATGTACCAGCTTCTCTCTTACAGAATCATGATGATGTAACTTTTGTTGTGGATGAAACCGCGGCAGCAGAACTCACCCGCAATAAATCGCCCTGGCTTACCGGTGATTGCGACTGGACAGCAAAGATGATCAAGAAGGCGGTGGTAAACATGGCCCTGAAATTAAAAAAGCCGGTGCTCAGCTTAACCAATACTGATTATAATGAATACGGACTCAGTGACCTGCTGGTAGAAAAAGGAGATGCGTATGAAATAAATCTGCAGGTCTATTATATGTTGCGGGATTCCATCACCGGCTGGCCGGGTGGTAAACCGGAGTCCGTATTGCCGGGTCACCCGGAACGGCCTTCCCCCTATCCGAAAAAAGTCATCATCTTCTCCCCTCACCCGGATGATGATATCATCAGTATGGGTGGCACTTTTCAGCGTTTAAAAGACCAGGGCCATGATGTTCATATTGGCTACCAGACCAGCGGCAATATTGCCGTCACTGATGAATTTGTAACACGTTTTTTGGACTTTGCCGTGGGCTTTGAAGAAATCGCAGGAATTGATACGAGCAAGTCAGGAAAAATATTAGACAATGCCCGGAAATTCTTAGCCCGGAAAAAATCAAACCAGGTAGATACTCCCACCATCCGTTCTATCAAAGGTTTAATAAGAAGAGGCGAAGCAAAAGCTACTTGCCGGTATGTAGGCATACCAGATGAGAATATCCATTTCCTGAACCTTCCATTTTATGAAACAGGAACGATCGAAAAAAAGCCAATGAGTGAAAAGGATATCAAAATAACGGTTGAAATGCTTCGCCAAATAAAACCACAACAGGTTTTTTGTGCTGGAGATTTTGCTGATCCGCATGGTACCCATATTGTTTGTTTTAATGTGGTTGTCGAAGCATTAAAGAGGATCCGGGAGGAAGCCAAAGATTCCGCCAATTATGAATGGATCAACGATTGCTGGCTCTGGTTGTATAAAGGAGCCTGGCAGGAATGGAATATAGAAGAAATTGAAATGGCCATCCCGATGAGTCCTGATCAGGTATTAAAAAAACGCTTTGGTATTTTCATACACCAGTCGCAAAAGGATATGGTACCCTTCCAGGGGAGTGATTCCCGGGAATTCTGGCAACGGGCCGAGGAACGGAATGCTGATACGGCCAACCTCTATGCCGAACTGGGGCTCACCCATTATGCAGCAATGGAGGCGTTTGTACGGTGGAATTATTAACATAAAAATTCTCAAATTTCTCGCTACATTTATAGTCTAAAAAAATAAATTACTATGGCAGTATTTAAATCAGGAAATCCCGCTCTGCGTGAAAAAGCTTACGAAGGAACTATTTTCGAAGGCGTTGGAACAGGCCAGGAAATGACCATCAGGGGGACAATGAATAAGTTCGGTGTCCTTTTCGCATTTATGATTGCCTCCACTCTTTTTGCCTGGAGTCAATTTTATAAAGGCAGTGATCCAATGCCTCTGGTAATAACCGGGGTAATCGGAATGCTTGTATTAAGTATATTGATGTCTGTTAAAAAGCAATGGTCCCCAATTCTTGCTCCCATTTATGCCGTTATATTGGGGCTTTTTGTAGGTTCTGTTTCGGCAATGTATGATTATGCTTTTCAAACCAAATATCCCGGCTTAGTCATGCAGGCAGTAGGGTTAACGCTCGTAGTTGCCCTGGTGATGTTTATTCTTTATTATACAAGGATCATCAAAGTGACCGAAAAATTTAAATCCGTTATTATTATCGCAACGACCAGTTTAATGATCTTTTATCTTATTCAGTGGGTGTCCTCAATGGCGTTCGGCTTTACTATTGGCGCATTCACCAATGCAAGCACGCCATTGGGAATTGGATTTTCCGTAGTGGTTGTTTGTCTCGCCGCTTTGAACTTATTGCTTGATTTTGACATGATTGAGAAAGGAGCAGAAAAAAGGGTTCCTAAATTCATGGAATGGTACAGTGCAGGTGCTCTGTTATTTACACTGGTTTGGTTATACCTGGAGATACTCAGATTATTATCAAAACTCAAAGACTAACTATACAGCAAAGAATTTTGAAAACTCCGCTACACCTGGCGGAGTTTTTTTTAACTATTTTAGTAAAGCAAGTTGTCGGCCTTATCTCCTTAAAAAAGACGGGCAAATCCTTGTTTTCCAAAATTTGGCAGCGTTGTTTAGTTAAAGGATAATGCTAAAAAAATATGGCTATATCAAATGATACAGCCATAAACTCTTGATGCAGTATTAAACCTTTTATTTAGGCATAATAACAGCATCAATCACATGAATAACACCATTTGATGCTTCCAGGTCTGCTGTTACTACAACAGCTCCATCCACTTTAACAGTGTCCCCAATAGACACTGTAACTTCCTGTCCATTCACAGTTTTGATTAATTGTCCATCAGACAAATCAGAAGATAGCGCCTTGCCGGCAACTACATGATAAGTAAGAATAGCAGCCAGTTTCTCTATATTTTCTGGCTTAATTAATTCTTCAACTGTTCCAGCTGGTAATTTAGCAAATGCTTCGTTGGTAGGAGCAAAAACAGTAAAAGGGCCTTGGCCGCTTAATGTTTCTGCTAATCCAGCCGCAACAACAGCAGCTACCAATGTTGTAAAGTCTTTGTTACCCGATGCGATTTCTACAATGTTTTCCATTTTTATATAATTTAAGTACGTATTTAACAACATTGGCGTTAATTAGTTGCAAATAAAATAGTTTCTTTTTTGTTTACTAAAAAGTGACATTTATATAATATTACTGGTAAACAAAATGATATTTTTTTAAAGAAGAAAGTATATTTTTTACCGGGAGAGTCGCTAAAAACAAAAGTGAACACATAATTAAATCTGTGTTCACTTTGGAAGTAGTAATTTAATTTGATTAGTACTGCTTCAAAAATAATTACTTAAAATAAATCTTAAATCTGTAAAGACTTATTTTGGCAATAAAACAGCATCAATTACATGAATAACACCATTCGTTGCTACCAGGTCAGTTACAATAACTGTTGCCTTGCCACCTTTTTCATCAGTCAACACAACCTTACCTTCTACAATGGCAGCAGTCAATTTTCCACCAGCTACTGTTGTTAAAACCGCTTTACCACCACCTTCTTTAATAGCAGCTAAAACCGTTTTTGCATCAAGGTTTCCGGCAACTACATGAAAAGTTAAGATACCAGCAAGGGCAGCTTTGTTTTCCGGCTTCAACAAAAAATCAACTGTGCCAGCAGGGAGTTTTGCAAATGCATCATTGATAGGTGCAAAAACCGTAAATGGACCTTCACTTTTCAAAGTAGTAACAAGGTCGGCTGCTTTTACTGCCGCCACCAGTGTGGTGTGAGCCTGGGAACCTGCGGCTATATCCACAATGTCATTTTTTGTCTGAGCAATTGCGTTGATGGAGAGTAGTGATACTACAACAAAAAATGCGGCATTTTTAATTAATTTCATAAATGTTTTTTTATTTTTTAAAATATTGTAAAGTATATTATGTAAATACATACATACAAATAACGCCGTGTGGTTCATTATGTTCAGGAAAATACAGGATTATTTTTCATATAAGCTGAAATTAAAAACACAACCGGAAAAGTATTATTTTCCTTCGTTCTTAATTTCTTCTTCCGGCGGCAAATCTTCAATGACTGTTTTTGCTGCATTCATAAAAGTAATTTTTTTGCCCGCATCAATCCTGTCGTCGGTAAAAATCTTTCCGATGAGACGTATCATTTCCGCTCTTGGCCCGCCTTCTTCTTTCTCAGAAAATTTAGGTGGACTTGTAGTATTAAGCTCTCTTACTGTAGCAATAATGAATACTATAAAAAGTACAATAATAACACTTGTTAAAACGATGATATCAGTATTGTTTTCCATAGTAATTTATTAATGTCTTTTCATATTAAAAAAAATAAGTAACCCCAAAATAGTTGGCGGCCATAACCCGATGAAAATGGCACGGTTAGGGTCTTTGAGTATCACATAGTAATATTCTGATACAAAAATCAGGATAATGACCATTGCTACGATTAATAATTCTGAAGCCTTAAATTTTTTAAACATTGAGCAAAATTTTATATTAACGAAATACTTTTTCTGTAGATGTAATTTAAACTTTCCTAGTAAAAATACTGAATAAAGTTTTAGGTTAACGTATTATTTCTCTTTGTGAGGTAATTTAATCTGCCCTGCGAAAATATATTGTGGCCATGAGCAACAGCGATTGCAAAAAGTACGGCAAAAAGTGCCAGCAGGGTATTGTAATAAACAGGCGCCATCAACGAGAGCCTTATAAAAACAGTAACCAGCACAAAAGCTGCATATCGGAAAACATCCGGGTAGTGCAGAGTGTATTTGAAAGCTACCAGCATAAAAAGTAAATCAGCAAAAATCAATATCATATAAAACTGGTCGATAGACTGTACCCACATACCAGTATTTATAAAATTGTATATATCATTTATCTCAAGAAAAAAAAGGGAGATGAATACAAGGAGTGCTATGTACTGTTTAAGGATGATAAACTGTAACTTATCGGTTGGTGATGTTACTGACCTGTGCTGCTGGATTTTGTAATAAAATGACAGCAGAAAAAACAGGATTGACGAACCCACACCATCCGAAATCATTTTATAAACAGACGGTAGCTGGTCTTGTACAGGAATTTGAAAATCAAAATGTGAAAACTCTTTGAAAGAGGAACGTAATAGCACCAGGCTTAAAATTTCAAATTGCTTTCCGATGGAATTGGCAATGGACTGTGGTATAACAAACACCAGACTTATCATTTCAAAGAACAACAAAAGCGAGAAGGATATTTCAATTGCCTGTAAAAAATGTATTTGACCAAATAAGTTGGGGATACTAATAAAACCAGTGTGGTTTATAAAAGCAAGCCCCATGGTTAAAGTAAAAGTGGCAATCAGTAATTTGCTTTGAATCTTTGCAATTTTTTTTCCCTGCCAGTATAGTTCCAATGGACGGTAAGTAAAACGCAGTATTGCATCTGATGAGTTCATGTGTTAACCAACTTAGCAAGGCTGGATATTTCTTTTGAACAATAAAAGAAGGATTTTTTCATGCTTGATTAATTTTCTACTTGCTTAAACTGTCGCAGGCTGCAATACATATCATACATAATTTGCATGTGCGGTGCGGTGAGAACAGCAAGACCTAAAAACACGTAACCCACTATGGCATTACTACTGACAAACATATATCCTGTTAAACCAAATAAGCAAATACCGCCAATAGCGAGCAGACTGTACTGTACTATTTGACGGGTAATATTTTTTTTGGAAAAAGTATTTTCCTTTCGCAGATAATTAATAATATTATTAAGTGATAAAACTGAATGCCATACAACAAAGTAGAACGTAAAACCGAGGAGCAATGGCAGTTTGAAAAGGATTAGCAAAATGATTCCAAAGCGGATTAAGAACTCTCCCTTGTCTTTTGCAACAGAATTACTGTTACGGAGAAAATATATAAAAGTGGTTGTGAAAAATAATATTCCTGAAACTGAGATAATATTGTAGCGATTTGCATCAAGCAAATTAAGAAAATCTGTACTTCTGTTACCAGCGATCAATAGTTGAAAAAAAGGTTTTACTTCATCAAAATGATGCAGCAAAATAACAGAGAGGATTAGTAATCCGTAAGTAATAACGAATAACTTGCCAATGAGTGTATTGGTTTTGAACTGGTATAAATCCGTTTCGCCAAAATGATAAGCAGCAAAGAGAATGAACAAAAGAATGCCGGGCAACGGGAACAACCAAAGGATTGCAGCAAAGGCAAAAAGCCGTGAAATATAGACGGCTAAAAAACGAAATTTTGAGAACGATTTTTTACTACTATTCGCATTTTGTGAGGCAACCAGTAAATCCGCCGCCCCATGCGGTACCCCTAATAAAAGTATTCCTGCTAAAAAAATAATCGATTGTGTACTATCATTAAAGGGTAAAATATATTGTTGAAATAACAACAACACACAACCCGATAATAACAATACAATCCTAAGCATACAGCATTTTTAAAAATGAATAAAAAAAAGTAAGAAATGCACTACAAATTGTAGTGCATTTCTTAGAATTAAATAAATTAAGTAGTAGATACTGTCTTATCAGATTGTGCCAGTGCATAAATCACCAGACCAAAACCAATTTTATTGATGGCATCACCAATATTATATACAATATCCATAGAGAGTCCTTCAAAAACCCGGATGCCAAACAGGCCACCGGCTGTACCTGCTATGTACCCAACTGGGTAAATAGCCCATCCTACCAGAACAAACCAACCTAACGTTTTTACAGCTTTGGCTACAGCAGGTCCTGCATTACCAGCAAGTTTGGCAACTTCTCCAAACCAAACCAGGTAAACAATGTAGAAATAAGCCAATCCGCTTATCAATCCCCATATCCAGCTTTGTGTTTCTTTACCGTAAATGGCTTCACCGATGTAACCGGTTACCAACATTATAACAGATGCAAAAATGAGTTTCCATAGCAATCCTGCTTTTGCGCCAGCCTTTTTGGTAATCAAATAAAATTCTACACACATTAAAGGAACTGTTAAGATCCAGTCAACATAACGGAAAAATACGGGCGATTCGCCTGTTTCCAGGTTGTAGCCTCTCATGTAATAATAGTGCACTGCAGCAATAAAAGTGATAAGACCAGAAACAAGAACAGATGTACGCCATTTTTGCGGTACGTTGTTCAACTCAAAGAAAAAGAAAACCGAAGCGGCCATCATGGCCATTGTGCCTACAAAAAATGTAAAGGCAACGTAATCATTGTTTGCGAGGGGGAGAATCCCCAGAAGTGTTGAATGCATATGTTAGGTTTTATTGTAAAAAAAAATCTTGACCAGTATATAATCAGGCGTAACTTTTTGTTTAATCATTTCAACTAGTGCATAAACAGGATAATAGTTTAATTGTTTAAAGAAATATCAAAAATTCATGTTCTTTTGAAAAAATAAGTACTAATCCTATACTTTGTTGAACATTACACTTTCAATAAGCATTTATAAATAAACAATATCCAGAAAAGCATTGAACAATTATTTTTATAAGGAGGAATTTTTCTTGTTGATCAAATTGGAAAATAATAGAGTAAGTATTAAACAGAAATTGAGGGGTTGCAGCAGCGGTTATCTTAAAAAGTCATTTCACATTTTTTCCAAAAAGAGAAAAAGGAGTTGTGAAAACCGGTTACATGAGGAAACATCCACTCGCGGCTGTCTTTGATGCCGGGATAATAAGTAAAGACGGGATGTTCTTTAGAAATGATACATCCGGTACCGAAAGAAGATGAATTTTTATACTGATTAAAAAGAACAGGAATTTCACCGGCATATAGTACGATTCCGTCAATATTTTTGGACAAATCGATAATAAATTGGATTACCTTCTGGCTTACCGGATATTTTTCAAAATGGGATGGCTCTAGTAATAAAACCCTGTTTACATCCTCCTCTTTTCGCCACATCATATCCAGGTTATATGAATTATAAATTAGTGTCGGTTTGTTGATATCCAATGCAGGAATTTCAGTAGCTGGTAATTTTGTTTCAAATGATAAATCAGCAGTTAACTTTAATATATCAGGGACAGGCATAGATATGATTTCTTCATATGGTTTATCTATAAAACTATTTTGCTGTTTGCTAAAAGTATATTTGTTTACATTTTCCTGGTTGAAATAATATTTTTTAGAAGCGAAAGCAGCCGCCACCCATTGCCAGCTGCAATTGTTACTGGCAATATCGCCGTCTAGTAAGTAATAATACATCCATTTGGAGGGTTGCAGCCAATGTGCTTTTGCCATATTGCAAACCATAGAGGCAGTGTACATACGTATATGATTGTGCATGTATCCGCTGCTGTATAATTTATTTATTTGTTCATCTATTACAGCAATACCAGTTGTTGCATTTTCAACTGCTTCAATCATTTTATGATGTTGTACAGCTGGTTGAGGATGCTTGATATCATTGCAGATTTCATCACCGGTATGTTGCCAAATACGTTGAAAGTATTCCCTCCATGCCAGCTCCTGCAAAAATTTTTCTACCTGGTATGGCCTGTACCCTTTTTGCAAAACCATTTCCATCACCTGTTTTACAGAAATAATCCCTCTTGAAATATACGGAGACAAGTAAGTGACAGCACCATTTGTAAAGTTTCTTGTCTTGCTGTAGAGAACCGGATTAATATGGTTGATCCGCTCAATAATCTGCTGGTAAGAAGTAGGAAAATGTGCAGCAACATTATCGGAAGTTTCAGAAAATAAATTCAAATTCATACTACCGCTTACTGATTTTATTATGACTGATTGATTTTTGACGGCTGCATTTAAACCTGTCCACTTCATTACTTCTCAATGCTTCATGTTTAGTGCTACGACCTTTTGTTCTTGTTCTCCACATTTTAAAACTACTTGCTTTCATTTCATTCCTCATCAGTTTTATTACATCCTGTTGCTTTAAACCAAATTGCTTTTCAATGGCTTCAAAAGTAGTTCTGTCTTCCCAGGCCATTTCTATGATACGGTCAATTTCGGTTACACTTAAAGTTGCCAGGCTTGTCATTTAAATATTTTATTTGTTTTTATTCATCCTGCATTTATCGCTGCAATACTTTACTTCCTCCCAAACTTTTTGCCATTTCTTTCGCCAGCTGAAAGGTCTCTTGCAAACAAAGCAGACTTTTACAGGCAGATGCACTTTCTTCACAGTGTTAAAATTAAATGCGGATGAGTTTCTTTTCTCTTAATTTATCCAGTGTAAGTACATCTCCTTCGTTTAGATTTTTATAGGCCATCACATCGCATAAAAACCCTTTATGATCTCCTCCTTCAAAACTGTTAATTACTTTTAGCTGAATAACAGCTAAACAATTTTTTAAAACATAAAAACCATTCCAGTCAATCAACTCATTTCTTTTTTGCAGTCTGCCAATCTTATCAATCGTCTTTCCTGATTTTTTGCCCAACAAATCAACCAGCCGGTATTGATAGGCTGCAAGTAATTGTAAAATAAATTCACCAGATGCTTCCACATTAATTAAGGTTTGTGTGCCATGATAAATACCGCAGATAAACCGTTTTGGCTGCATACTTATCTGTGAAGCATACGTAATTATGTGCATGTTGCAGTTTTCAACCGTTTTGCTGCTAATACTGTACACCGGCAGGTTCAACCTGTTCCATGGTTTCTTGCGTATCATAAGCTGTTTAAATATTTTTCTGCACTGGCTAAATGAGCATTTCTTTTATCGTCAGTCATTTTATCAAATGTTCCAACCAGCATACCAAGCCGTGGGTTTTGCAAAAAGAAATCTCTGTGTACATGCATAAAACGCCAAAACAATCCATCCCATACGGGCTGCCACTCTCCTTTTTCATAGTTACTCATCTTCATTAAGTAATTACTGCCACTGATATATGGTTTGGTGGTCATCAATCCGCCATCGGCAAACTGTGTCATACCATACACATTGGGCACCATTACCCAATCGTACGCATCAATAAACAATTCCATAAACCATTGGTGTACTTCATCCGGGTCAAACTCACATAGCAGCATAAAATTACCTAATACCATAAGCCGTTCAATATGATGGCAATAGCCGGTTTTTAATACCTTCCTGATTGTAATATCAATGGGAGCAATACCCGTAGTTCCTGTCCAGAAACTGGCAGGAATTTTTCGTTTGAATTTCCAATAGTTTGTGGTGCGTTGCTTACGGCCTTCCCGTTCATATACTATGCGGATAAATTCACGCCAGCCAATAATTTGACGGATAAAACCTTCGAGGGAGTTTAAAGGTGTAGTATATTTTTCAGCATGAGTTAGTACTGCATCTACGATTTGTTGAGGCGTAAGTAAACCAGTATTCAGCATAGGCGTAAGTACCGAATGATGTAAAATACTTTCATCTGCAACAATTGCATCTTCATAAATACCAAATTTTTCAAACCGGTTTTTCAAAAAATCACTCAGCCACTCTTCTGCTTCTTTAAAAGTGGCTACAAAAAAATGAGGAGTAACTGCACTTCCATAATTTTGAGGAAAATGTTGCTGCACATACGTTATTGCTTCTGCGATGTAACTACTTACTTCCGGGAACTGGATGGCAGGCACAATTTCTTTCTTAGGAAATTTCATCCTGTTTTCTGCATCAAAAGTCCATTTGCCGCCGGTTGGTTTACCGTTGGTTTCCAATAATATTTTACGTTGTTTTCGCTGCTGAACGTAAAAATCTGTTTGAAAATAAGTTTTCTTTTTACTGAAATACTCAGCCACGTCATCCATCGTATTTAGAAAAGATGGTGTTACATAAACGGTCAATTTAATTGAATGATTTTTACAAGCATCCCTGATGCGTTTTGCTAGCCTGTCATCCACTACATCTGCAATATGAATATGGGAAATTTTTTGTTTCGCAAGAAAACTAATCAATTTACCCACCTCATTTCGTTCATCGGTTGTATCGATGTAATGAACGGTATAATTTTGTTCTTTGAGGTATGCCTCAAAAAATTTCATACCGGATCGATGCAACACTATTTTCTGTTGATGAAAATTAAATTGACGAAAAAAAAGCCATTCTTCCACCAGGTACACGTCCCTGTTTATTTGCAAGGCAGGATGCTGCTTAAACAACTGATGAGGGAAAACCAATACCGTTTCATTCATATTGTAAGATTCAATATTCTATATACCTTTGATATTAAAAAAATAAACAATTTGCTGTCAATATTGTTTAACCTGTAATCAATTTATCTGTATGGCATCTTATTCTACTCCACATATAGAATCATGGGAACGTTTTTACAGGGCTAACTTTATTAACAGCCTTACAGGTTTTAAGTCTGTAAACCTGATTGGCTCAGTAAATGAGCTGGGGCAACCCAACCTGGGCATTTTCAGTAGTATTGTGCATATAGGTTCCAATCCGCCTTTGGTTGGATATATCAACCGGCCCGTAAAAGCTGCACCACATACACTGGCTAATATCCAGGCAACTGGAGTTTATACTATCAATCATATCCATACTTCTTTTGTACAGCGGGCGCATCAAACAAGTGCAAATTATGAAGCAGGAATAAGTGAGTTTGAGGCAGTAGGGTTAACACCGGAGTTTCAGGAAAACATTGCTGCCCCTTTTGTTAAAGAAAGCCCTATTAAATATGCACTATCCTTACAGGAAATTATACCTATTCAATTAAATGATACTTTTCTTGTAATCGGGAAAGTAATATCCATTCAGCTTGAACAGGACATTGTATCGGCAGATGGATTTCTTCATCTCGATAAAGTGAATTCTATTTGCAGTAATGGTATTGATGGTTATTATACGACTGAACTAATTGAGCGATATCAATACGCCAAACCTGGAATTAAACCACAAAAAATAACGTAGTATGGCTTCCAGAATTTTTTTATCAGCCCGTTGGGAATACCTTGCTATGTTTAATTTCGAAGTAGATGAGGCTGTACTGCAGCCCCATTTACCACCCCATACTAAACTAGATTTGTATAATGGTAGAGCAATAGTCAGTGTGGTCGGTTTTATGTTTAACAATACCAGCGTAATGGGTATCAAATGGCCTGGCTTTATAAATTTTGAAGAAGTAAATCTGCGTTACTATATTAAATATTTTGATGGTGCTACCTGGAGACGGGGAGTTGGTTTTATTTCAGAGATTGTACCGCAGTTTTTAGTGGCTGGTATGGCCAATCTTTTTTACAACGAACATTACAGTACAGCCAAAATGAATCATACAATCGGTTTTAACAACAATGAACTGCAAGTAACTTATAACTGGAAAAAGAAAAATCAGGATTGGAATATGATGTGGGTAAAAGCTAATCCTGTCTTACAGGATATAGTAACCGGCTCTGAAGAAGAATTTATTTTTGAACACTACTATGGCTATAATAAACTAAATGATACAACTACTATTGAGTACTCGCTGGCTCATCCCCGGTGGCAGGTGTACCCGGTTACAGATTATAAGCTGGACTGTGATGTTGAAAAACTATATGGGGCACCCTTTGTTCCTTTTATCCAAAATGTTCAACCGGTTTCTATATTTCTTGCCAAAGGCTCAGCTGTAAAGGTGAAGATGCCCAAGAAACTTTCTAAGTAGTGTCAACTTATTTCAGGACGAGGCAAGCAACTAAATAAAAAAGCCTCATATTTTCTATGAAGCTTTTTTTGTGACCGCGTTAGGATTCAAACCTAAAACCTTCTCATCCGTAGTGAGATGCTCTATTCAGATGAGCTACGCAGCCATTTTATTTTGCTATGTAATCAAGTTCCTAAAACCTTCCCGATTCGTCATCGGGATGCTCTATTCAGTTGAGCTACCCAGTCATCCGAAATATTCGGAGGGTAAATATAGGACAAAAATGGCAACAGGAAAAAGCAGAATTTGGTTAGCGGGTTCTCCAGTCCGGAACATACTTGTCAAGGATAGCCTGGAACTCTTTGTAGTTCTTTAATCCTGACAGGTCTGGGTCGGTAATAAGTGTCTCCACATTCTTAAAACCCCTTTCATACGCCTGCCGCAGGTATAGTATGGCCTGCTCCGGTTGATTATTTAACGCATAGCTACATGCGAGTGAATAATAGTTTTTGCCTTTACTAGGCTCCAGCAGTACTGCCTTTTTGATATAGACAATCGCCGAGTCATACCGTTGTTTGGCATGAAAGGCTAATCCAAGGTTAAGACTGGCACCGGGCAGATCCGGGCTGATCTGCAATGCTTTTTGCAGATACAAGATCGCCGAATCATTCATTTCCATATTGATGTAGGCATTACCTGCCCTTAAATAGGCTGTGGCAACCTTGTTGTCCAGCTGAATCACTTTCTTATAATAAAAAACAGCTGAGTCATACACTTTCATATCCGTAAAGAAATTACCCATATCCTGGTAGCTCTGTGCCGTCAATTCACCCCGTCTCATTAATTGTTTCCTGAAATAAAATGCGGCTGAGTCGTACTGCTTTAGCTGCCTGAATACTCCAGAAACATTGGACCAGAACAGTGTATTTTCCGGATCGAAACGCAATGCCTTTTGCATATTCACCCGGGCTGAATCATATTGTTTCATTCCCTGGAATATCAGTCCCAGGTTATTGTAGAGTTGTGCATTAATGGGATCTTTCTGGATAGCTTTACGGATATACCACCTGGCCGAGTCATATCGTTTCTGTTCATAGAAAGCCATACCCAGGTCGTTCATAAAATTGGTACTATTCGGATCTAGCAGGGAAGCTCCTTTCAGGAAATTGGTAATGGAGTCTGCCAAATTCATCTCCCTGAATATTTTAATCATATTGTTGGAAGCCGGTTTGTAATCGGGCTTCACCGACAAGGCTCTTCTGAAATAGAATTTGGCAGAATCATAAATCTTATCCTGCCCATAGATAACACCGAGGTTATTTAAAATAGAAGGATTACCAGGTTCCAGTCGCACAGCCTGCTGAAAATAATAGTAGGTAGAGTCCGGCATTTTCATCTCCTTAAATACCATACCGATATTGATAAGTGCAAAGGCAGAATATGGGTTAGCCTGTAAAGCTTTACGGTAATAGAAATTGGCAGAGTCTAACTGTTTCAGCGCAAAGCTGGCACGACCCAGGTTATTATAAGCTTCTTCATAATTGGGATCTAATGCTGCCGCCATCCGGTAATACACTTTGGCAGAATCATACTCCTTCATGTCCTTGTAAAAATTACCGATATATACATTTACGATCGACTTATCCTGGTAGTTGGCAAATGCTTTAGCATAATAGATCCGGGCAGAATCAAATTGTTTGGTTTCAAAGAAAGTTTTACTAAGTCCGTTATATGCATTAATGAATTTAGGACTGGCAGCAATACTTCTCTTAAAATAACTGATGGCCCGGTCGTAATTCTTCCGGGAATAATTTACCCAGCCGATATTATTACTTGCATAAGGGTTATTTGGTTCTATCCGCAACGCTTTTTCGTAGTAGTTGATCGCTGAATCACCTTTGGACAAAGAGTAATAATAATGTCCCAGGTCCACATAAGCATCTGCATTATCAGGGCTTACATCAATTGACTTACGGTAATACTTAATGGCAGAATCTGGTTTGGCAAGGGTCTTATAGGCAAAGGCCAGCGTAACATAAGGATAACGCCATCTTGGTGCTGCAACAATAGCTTTTTTGGCATAAAAAATAGCACTGTCCAGTTTATTATTATCAAGGTGGAGGGAGGATATTGTGTTCAGGATATAAGCTGCATTTTTATCCGCTGCGTAGGCAGTGTAAGCAAATTGAAAAGCATTATTGATATCCACCAACTGCCGGCTCCTCCCAAAATAACCCCTTGCTTTGAAAAAGTACATCCTTCCCATAAGAGAATTGGCAAAATCAGGATCATCAGCCCTGATAATACTGATGGCCTTTTCCAGCATATAGCCTACTTCATAAAATTCCTGCTGGGCCACTTTCTCCATCCTGTTGAGGCTGGTACTGATTTCATCTGTTTTATCATCCTCATCGATTTGTGCCCGCAGCCGTTGAATAGAGGAAGCATCTTTACAATCGAGATAGAGGTTGATCTTGCTTTGTGCAAAATTGATATACTCCACAGCCAGGGTAGACTCCGCATCGATCGTATAAGAAGTGCCCGGGTACTTGCTTTCCATCAGGCTATAATAATACTCAGCAGAAGATTTTCCGATCAGGCGGCTCTCCTTCACAGCGTTATTAAAAAGATTGTAAGCTTCTATCAATAAAGTATCGGCCGGGCCAAAATCAAGGCCTCTTGTTTTGGGGGCAAATGAATTACCGGCTCCCTTAGCCTGCAGGCTCTTTGTCATGATCCATTTTTGCAAGTAGTCTTTGTCTACGATACTCACAATTCTTTCGCTGTTCTCTGAGCAACAAAATACCGGATCCTGCTTTCGCTTAAACCGTTGTTGTGCTATCGCAGGTACATTTTTCTCAACATATTTTTGTATTTCCTGCAGCGTGATATTATTATCCGGGGTACCGATAGAATCTGCCATCCCCGACAGGCCGTCTACCAGGTAATAGGTAAATAAACCATGTCCGCTACCGATTGATGCATCTTCGAGTGATTCCTGACCCGCACGGGTTGCCAGCATCATGATCTCTCCCGTTTTTTTCTCAGAAATAGCGGTGTTCAGGAAGTTTTGCCCTTCGGTACCACCGGGCAGCTCATTACTTCTACAGGCATCCATGATAAAGTATACTTCTACTCCTTTGGCCGTTTCACCGGCAATTTTCTTTTTGAGGTTGTATAACTGTATAGCCCCTCCTACCAGGTAGTTATTTTTATCTCCCGCCGGGTTACAGTCATAGGCCAGGTAAAAAAACTGGTCTTCATCGATCGCATCGCCGTGGCCGGAGAGATAGATAAACAAACGGTCCCCTTTTTGCAGTTTCTTTATTTTCAACCATTGGAAGCCTTTGGTGTAGAAATTAGCTAGCGTTGCCTGCTCATTCAACAAGGTGTATATATTATCTTCTCCTAATTTACCTCCGGCCGGTGACTTCAGAAAGTCCCGGAACATTTCGGCATCCTTATCAGCATAGGTAAGCGGTCGAACATATTTGTACTTGGAAATGCCCATGATCAAAGCAAAAGTCTGCGGTCCGATAATGGTGCTATCCCTTGGTTTGGGTGGGGCCTGGGCATGGATAGGCCGGGTGGCCACCAGGAATAAAAGGCAGCCGATCAATATGGATAGGTTTTTTGGCATAAATTCGACTTACTAAATTACGGATTTACAGGGTAATAACTATTTTTATCTGGTCCCAATTGCCCGGAATTTCGGGGTAACCCGTTCTGTTAAAATAAATACAGAATATGTTAAGGATAAAAAAGTTGCAACCTTCCGGGCTATTAGCAAATCATTATAACAGAACCGAAACCATTAGAACCGTTTTTTGATGAAGAAACCACTGCATAAACATATTGGCCACCATGCTAAAAAAGTACATGGGCATTTCACCAAATACCTATACGAGCGGGATACTATTTTTGCAACGATCTGGGTCTTTATTTTTATAGTTGTACTTGGTGCTATCCCCCTGAACCTGGGTGTTATAAACCCTATTAAGCTTAGTTTAAAGGATTTTGACTCCAACGATCTTAGTTATTCCAAGTTGCATAAAGGCGAAGACACCCCGCTTGATAATAGAATAGTTATTGTAAATATAGGCCTGGCAGACAGGGAGGGCTTGTCCATGATGATCGACAAAGTGGGGAGTATGAAGCCAAAAGTAATGGCGTTAGATGTTACGTTTGATGGGGAAAGAGACCCTTATAAAGACTCCTTATTGACAGAAACGTTTGCAAGGAATAAAAACCTGATAGCAGCAACCCGGCTAGAATTAAGTGGTAAGGATGGCGATACCATTAAAATGGGTGGCAATTATATCAGTACCGCATCCAACTACGCATACGTTAACTTCTTCAACGACAATCTATCAACTATCCGTAACTATGATCCCTTTCTTGAGGACTACAAAAAGAAAAAATTTAAGTCGTTCTCTTCTGCTATTGTAGAAGCGTATAACCCAAAGGCCTACAAGAAGCTGGAGAAAAAAGGCGCTCATAAGGCCATTATCAATTATACACGTACTGTGAAAAAGTACCTGGTCGTAGAAAATGAAGCTATTTTGGCAGGAGATGTGGACGATTCTACATTTATTGATAAGATCGTACTTTTCGGGTATATTAATAATAACCCCAACGACATTGATGATAAGAAGTTTACACCCATGAATGAGCGGTATTACGGAAAATCAATCCCTGATATGAACGGTATAGTTGTCCACGCCAATATTATTTCGATGGTTCTGGATAATAACTACATAAAAAAGGTACCTTTATGGGTAAATTTACTCATTGCAGTCGTTGTATGCTGGCTGCATATGTCGTTTTTCGTCCGTTATTACCTTGAAAGCCATATCTGGTTCCATTTAGTAGCTAAGATTGCCCAGGTTGCTTCAGCCATATTTTTCGTCTGGCTTGGTATCTATTTATTTGATAAATATCGCCTGAAAGTTGACCTTAAGATGAGTTTAATCGTCATTGTATTGGCGGTGGATGTCATTTATTTTTACGAGGCCTGGGCCGTGTGGATGCATAAAAAATTTAATTATAAGACGGTGTTTAAACCACACCATCATTAAAACATCTTTACTATAAACCTTAAACCCAAAAAGATGAAACAATTACAGTTCCTGATCCTCCTATGTTCATTCACTGTCGTGGCTTCTGCCCAGAACAGTTTCCTGTTGTACAGTTTCAAAGGAAACGTGTCCGTTGTAGAAAACAATGTAGAAGCAAAAGCCAAAGTTGGTAAACCATTAAATGCTGGCGCCACAGTAAAAGTAGCGGCCGGTAGTGCTGTTACATTGATTTGTAACGAAGCAGCCATGTTTACCCTTACCAAAGCCGGTACCTACCCGCTTAGTAAATTTGGTGACTCCTGCCGGGTTAGCAGTAATTCGGTGAGTGCCAATTATGTAAAATATGTATGGGCATCCATGACCAAATCAAGTGGCTCCGCCGGCAGCAACCGTAAAGCCTATATGAATACCGTGGGTGCGGTATCCCGGGGCGGTATGAACAATGTATGGATCGACAATCGCCTCGATACGATCAACTATTCAAGTGGCAATATATTTCCCCTTTCCTGGAAATCCTATGCGGAAGCCAAAGATTTTGAATTTTCTCTCTACAGCAACGATAATATCAGTACCCCGATCTATAGTAATATGCTCACTAAGCTGAAAATATCTATCGGAACCTTTAGCGGCAAAATGAAACAGGGAAATTCCTATTATTGGACAGCCGCCATTAAAGGAGAAGAGAACGACGACCTTAAGATAATCAACTATGTCAGTAAAGAGACCTTCAATGCAGTGCTGGAAACGATTAAACTGCAAGGAGCCGCTTTTGAAGCCCCGGCCGAGCAGGCCTACCGGATCGCCTTTATGCTGGAAGATGCGCATTACCTTTCTGAAGCTTACCAGTATTACTCTAAAGCAGCAACACTGGATGCCGCCAATGCCTTGTATCGCTCTACCCTTATGTCCTTTAAAAAGGATTACGAGATAAAATAAGCCGTTTTTAAAAATTGTTTTAATAAAAGAAGGCCCCTCATTGGGGCTTTTTCTTTTACAGGAATGGTGAAGAATCTGAACGGTAATTCCTTAGTTTTACGGCTTCACCTAACAATTACTAATGAAAAAATTATTGCTTCCTGCTGTTCTCCTGTTTAGCTTTCTGGGGCAGGCACAAATGAAAGCCGAAGATGTAAAGACCTTCACCTTAAAAAACGGGATGAAGTTTCTGGTTGTGGAAGACAATTCCATTCCCAATGCCAATATGTATTTATTTTACCGGGTTGGCAGCCGTAACGAGTACCAGGGCATCACAGGTCTCTCGCATTTTTTTGAGCACATGATGTTCAACGGGGCTAAAAAATATGGCCCGAAATTGTTTGACCAAACCATGGAATTCAACGGCGGAGCTAATAATGCTTATACGACAGAGAATGTCACCGTTTATACGAACTGGTTCCCCTCTACTGCTGCTGAAGTAATCTTTGACCTCGAAGGTGACCGGATCTCCAGCCTGAGTATTGATCCCAAAATGGTGGAAAGCGAAAGAGGTGTTGTGCTTAGCGAAAGAAGCACCGGTCTTGAAAACTCTCCCTGGAACCTGCTCGGTCAGCATGTACAGGCCACTGCCTTCCAGGAACATCCCTATCACTGGCCCGTTATCGGCTACGAAGATGATATGAAGAACTGGAAACAGGCAGACCTGGAACGCTATTTCAAAACCTACTATGCACCCAATAACTGTGTAGCGGTGATTTCCGGAAATATAAAACTGGAAGAGGTAAAAAGGCTGGCAGAAAAATATATAGAACCCATTCCTGCACAGCCCACCCCACCCGCAGTAATGATTACAGAGCCTGCCCAAACCGGTGAAAGACGGATATCCGTACAAAAAGATGTGGCAACCCCTTACCTGATTATTGCTTATAAAGCGCCCGAAGCAAAAAGTGATGATTACTATTCCCTGACCATACTCAGTGAGATCCTTAGCAGTGGTAAATCCTCCCGTTTACACAGCTCCCTGGTAGATAAAAAGCAACTGGCCACTTCTGTTTTTACAGCGTATGACCAGAGTTTCGACCCTACCCTTTTTCAGTTTTACAGCGTTGCCGCCAAAGGCATCAACGAAACCGACCTGGAAAAAGCGATATATGAAGAAATTGAAAAAATAAAAAAGGATGGGATCAGCGAAACAGAACTGCAAAAAATAAAAAATCAAAAGCTCATGGAATTCTATGGCCAGGTAGAAACCATCAACGGGAAGTCCAATAATATCGGCACCTACGAAGTCTTTTTTGGAGATTACAAAAAAATGTTCGACGCACCGGCCGCTTTCGATAAAGTAACTATTGAGGATGTAAAAAAAGTGGCGAATAAATATTTTTCAAAAACAACCCGGACTGTAGGTGTGTTAAAATCAAATACAGCAGAATAAATTAATAATAACGACAACGCATGAAATACATTCAGTCATTAGTAACGGTAACTGTCTTGCTTTTATTTGCCACGATACAGTTGACAGCACAGGGATACAAACTACCCCCTTATCAAAAATTCAAATTAAAGAACGGTCTTACCGTGTACCTGATGGAACAAAAGGAAGTACCGGTGATCAGTGTTTCGGTCATTCTGCCCGCAGGCGCCATTTATGATGGCAACAAGGCTGGATTGGCTTCCTTAACAGCCACTGCACTGAAACATGGTACTAAAAATTATACGAAGTCGAAATTAGATGAGGAGCTGGATTTTAATGGCGCTTCTGTCGGAACCTTTGCTTCGAAAGAGTCTGCGGGTCTTTCCGCCAAATTTGCTTCCAAAGACAAGGCTAAAATACTGGGATTGATCAAAGAAATTTTGCTGGAACCCGTATTTGATGCTTCGGAATTTGAAAAAGAAAAAAAACGATTACTGGTAACGCTGGAACAACAAAAAGAAAGTCCCCGCTCTGTTATTGCTTCGTATTTTGATAAATTCCTGTTTGGCGATCATGTGTATGGTAATGTTATCCAGGGAAAAATATCCACAGTAACTGATCTTACCGTTAACGACCTGAAAGCATTTTACAACGATAATTATTTACCGGAAGGTTCTGCTATTTCGATTGCCGGGGATTTTAATACCGCAGAAATGAAAACAATGATCAGCAACTTGTTTTCCGGTTGGAAAAAGGGAACAAAACCTCAGGTGAACCTGGCTTCAAAGCCGGTTACAACTCCCAGCGGCAACCGGGTGTTGCTGATCAATAAAGACGATGCCAAAGAAACCACTTTTTATATTGGTGCGCCCGGTATCAGCAGGAACAACCCCGACTTTGTTTCCATCGATGTCGTGAATACGTTGTTTGGTGGCCGTTTTACTTCGATGCTCAACGATGAACTCCGGGTGAACACGGGGCTTACCTACGGTGCCAGCAGCCGGTTTTCTCCCCTGAAAAATGCAGGCAGCTTCCTCATTTCGACTTTTACCGCCGGCAAAACAACAGAACCAGCTATTGATAAAGCATTGGAAGTATTAAGTAAACTGCATAGCAATGGTATAGATGAAAAATCATTGGCTTCTGCCAAAAACTATGTCAAGGGGCAGTTTCCCCCACGGTATGAAACAGCTGGCCAGTTAGCAGGGTTGATGACACAGATGTTCTGGTACAACTTCGATGAATCTTTTATCAACAATTTTGAAAAGAGTGTGGACGGACTCACTGTTGAAAAGGTAAAAGAAATTATCGCCAAATATTTTCCAAAAGATAAACTGCAATTTGTGCTCGTGGGCAAATCAGCTGACATAAAAAAGATTGCTGAAAAATACGGACCTGTAACAGAAGTGCAGATAAAAGAAGAGCCGAAAAAAGGGTTTTAAGCGGGTGATCTCTACCCCGTGTAAAAGATAGTTGAGCAACATTCCTTCCTGGGAGGTTTTTCTTTATTTTCACGTACTACTAAAAAACGGGCATGCATATTCAATTTTGGTCAATTGGTAAAAACAATGAGCCTTACGTAAAAGAAGGCGTGGAAGAATTCACCCGCCGTGTAGCCAGGTATTTCAAAGTCAGCTGGAAGATCATCCCTGGCCCTAAAAATGCAGCCACTATCAGTGAAGCGGATTTAAAAAAGAAAGAAGGTGAGATCATAAGTTCTTTATTGACTAAAGATGACTACGTCGTTGCACTGGATGAAAAAGGTAAGCAAATGAGTTCTGAGAAGCTGGCCCATTTTTTACAGGCAAGGGCCAATGATAGTAGTAAGCAGGTCATTTTTTTGATAGGTGGTGCTTTTGGTATTGATGAGGCTGTATTAAAAAGAGCAGATCATACCTGGAGTCTGTCGCAGCTGGTATTTCCACACCAGTTGGTACGTCTGATACTGGCCGAGCAGGTGTACCGGGCCTGCACGATCCTCCGAAATGAAAAGTATCATCATAGCTGATCTCCTGGCTGTCGAAGGGTCAAATCCCCTAATTTTAAAGTATGAACGACCTTTCCAATTACCCCATTACGCTGGCACTAATTGCGATCAATGTTATCATATCGCTGATAGCGATGAATAACGCCGACATGCTTTCCAAAACCATTATGTGGCCTTATGGCGTAAAACGATACAACCAGTTCTATCGTTTTATCACGAGTGGATTTATCCATAACGATTATGTACACCTGTTCTTTAACATGTTTACCCTGTTTTTTTTCGGGAAAGCAGTTGAAATATATTTTTCATTGTATGGATTGGGAGGCAATATCGCCTATATCGCTTTGTACTTTCTTGCTTTGGTCGCTTCAGACATTCCTACTTATGTAAAAAACCGGGACAATTACAATTACCAGTGCCTCGGTGCGTCCGGGGCCGTGTCAGCGATAGTATTTGCTGCTGTGGTATTCGATCCCTGGAGCAGTATCTATTTATATGGCGCATTAAAGATCTCTGCCCTTGTCTATGCGGTCCTGTATATCATTTATTGTGTGGCCATGTCGAGAAGAGGCGGAGATAATATCAACCACGATGCGCACCTTTGGGGCAGCCTCTTTGGTTTGGGCTTTACTATTGCCCTGGTTGCTGCTATGCAGCCTATCCTGTTTGAATATATCATTGAACAATTGAAAAACCCCAGCTTATTTGGAAGGGGTTAAATGCAAACGAAGTACCTGGCTGGTCAGGGGAGTAATTTTAAACCGTTCATCGATGCGATGACCAACCACCCAGATGATCCGCAGGTTACTTTCGATCACCCAGAGGTTTTCCTTTTCTGTTTTGGATAATTTCTGGTCAATAACAAAACGGTTCAGCTTCTTCTTTTTTTTCATCCCCAGCGGGTAGAAATAGTCTGCTATTTTTCGTTTGCGGAGCAAAAGCGGGAATTGAATAGCTTTTGCATCTAACGAAACCATTTCCGCTGAAGTTGATGGCTGTAGTTGAGAACTGGTGGCGATGGTTAGTTTTCCTAAAGCAAAATCAATTCCTTTATCACCTGCCTCAATGATGATAATATCGGATTCAGTTGAAGTGACCGGGCTAATGATGAACCAGTGCCGGTGTTTGATGATCCTGTAATTATTACCAGGTGCCTGAATATATTTTCCTGAATCACTGTCGGCCAGTTTTACTACTTCCTCAACCTGCTTGTCGTTAAACCCATACGGAGAAATAATTTCATAGATCAAAGCTTTGTTATGATAACCCATGAGTTGTCTGACAGGGATATGTATTTCTTTGCCTTTTAACAGGCAGAGTTTTTTTGTTAATTCCCCGATGGAGAAACGATACAGCTTTTCAATTTCGCTGAACCGGCGGATATTATCCTGTAAATTATCTTTTACCTGCGGGTAGAATTTACTGATAGCCGGGATAATCTCATTCCGGAAAAAATTACGGGTGTATTTGGACGATTGGTTGGAAGAGTCTTCCACAAATTCCAATTGATGCTCCTTTGCAAAGGCCAACAACTCCTCTTTAGAAAAATGCAGGAGCGGTCGCCGGATATACTTAATAGAAGCAGGGATACCTGTTAACCCCTGAAGACCGGTACCGCGGAAGAAATTCATCAACAGGGTTTCATTGTTGTCGTCTGCATGATGCGCAGTTAAAAGAAAGTTTCGGGTTTGAGGTTTCGGGTTAAGTATCCCGACTCCAGGCTCCCTACTCCAGACTCCTGCCTCATTATTCCTGACTATTTTCTCAAACCAGTTATATCGTAATTCCCTGGCTGCTTCCTGGGTGGATAATTTATGTTCGGTGGCATAGGCATTCGTATCAAATGATTGAACGAATACTTCAACGACATATTTTTTGCCCAGCTCTTTTACAAATGCTTCGTCCCTTTCACTCTCCTCTCCTCTTAATTTAAAATTGCAGTGGGCAATGATAAAGTCATACCCGGCCTGTTTACATAGTTCGCACAGGACAACAGAATCCACACCACCACTTACCGCAATCAGCAGTTTGTCTTTTGTTGAGAAAAGATTGCGCTGTTTTACTTCCCCAATAAATCTTTTAAGTAACGACATTTTAAAAAGTTAACTCCTCCAAGGCACCTCTCAATTCACCAAGTGCATGATTATCGCCGGCTTTTTTGGATTCTTCCATCCCTTTTTCATATACTTTAATGGCTTCGTCGACCCGCTCAGTCCGTTCCAGTAATTTGGCCAGGTGGTAGTAGCTGCCGATATAGCCAGGCTCCCTGTTTAAGATATCCTCGAATAATCCCCGGGCCTCTTCATCATTTCCCAGTTTGATATATTCCAGCGCAAGGGCATGGTGCACAAAACTGTCCAGCGGGTTGGCTTGCAAAAACTCATTTAATTTTGAGATCCGGTCCAAGGGAAAAATTCTTTTTTTTAATTCTTGTTTTTAATTGGCTTTCTTATCTTTGCTTTAGTTGCATAAACAACCTTTCCTCGCTACACTTGGAATGACAAAAATTCAGTTTTATGAAGATCTTAGTCTGTATCAGTAAAACGCCGGATACAACGGCAAAAATAGCCTTCACCGATAACAACACGAAATTCGATGTGAATGGTGTTCAGTGGATCATTAACCCTTATGATGAATGGTATGCCCTGGTGCGGGCCATTGAACTCAAGGAAGCCGACCCTTCTGGCCTTATTCATCTTGTAACAGTAGGTGCTGCCGATGCAGACCCGATCATCCGCAAAGCCCTTGCCTTAGGTGGAGATGAAGCCATCCGGGTAAACGCCGACAGTCACGATAGTTTTTATATCGCTTCGCAAATTGCAGAAGTGGCCAGACAAGGTGGTTATGACCTGGTGTTGACTGGAAAAGAGACCATTGATTACAATGGTTCTTCTATCGGTGGAATGGTTGCCGAATTACTGGACCAACCTTATATTTCCCTTGCCACCAAATTTGAACTTTCCGGAACCAAAGCCAGTATTACCCGCGAAATAGAAGGCGGTGAAGAGGTGAATGAGGTAGAACTGCCGGTAGTAGTGAGTGCACAAAAAGGAATGGCCGAAGCAAGAATACCCAATATGAGGGGGATCATGGCTGCCCGGACAAAACCATTGAGAGTGGTAGAGCCTGTAGCTGCTGATGCACTGACAACTGTTGCAGGCTTCGGTTTACCTGCAGCTAAATCAGGGGTTAAATTAGTAGCAGCAGATAATGTAGCTGAGCTCATCCGCCTTTTACACGAAGAAGCCAAAGCTTTTTAAACCAGTCCTTAAAGGGACTTAGATCAATCAGTTCTTAATTTCTGAAACATTATAAAAGAAAAAAATGATTTTGATGAGCCGAACTTCAGTATTACCCACAGGGTCCTGCGGAATATCATCGACTGTTGCCAGTTTATCCTGAAGTACCGAAGGACACTCTTCATCTTCCTGCTCTCTACACAACTAATAAATATTCGATTATGTCAGTACTTGTTTTTATTGATACCGCAGAAGGCCATGTAAAAAAATCTTCCCTCGAAGCGATTACCTATGGTGCGAAAGTGGCTGAGCAACTCGGTACAACTGCTGAAGCTGTTGTATTAGGCTCAGTAGCTGATGATCTTGCTGCATTAGGAAAATATGGAGTAAAGAAGATCCACCAGGTTGCAGGCGATTCGCTCAATCATTTCGATGCACAAGTATATACCAAGCTAATTGCGCAGGTAGCAGCAGCTGCCGGTGCTAAAGTGATCGTGTTTTCTAATAATGTGACCGGTAAAGCTGTAGCTCCCCGACTCTCCGTTCGTTTAAAAGCCGGATTGGTTTCAGGTGCCGTTGCATTACCCGATACCAGCAATGGCTTCGTGGTGAAGAAGAATGTATTTTCAGGAAAAGCCTTTGCCAATATTTCTGTTAACACTGATGTGAAGATACTTTCCCTAAGCCCCAATGCTTACCAGACCATCGAAGGTGAAGGAATGGCGGAAGTGGTAGCTTTCAATGCCACTGCCGATGCAGCAAAGGTTAAAATAATCAGCACAATCAAAGCCAGTGGCGAGGTTCCATTGACAGAAGCCGAGATCGTTGTTAGTGCCGGTCGTGGTTTAAAAGGGCCAGAAAACTGGGGTATGGTAGAAGACCTGGCAAAAACTTTACATGCGGCCACAGCCTGTAGCCGCCCGGTTGCTGACGCTCATTGGCGGCCACATAATGAGCATGTAGGACAAACCGGTTTCGCCATTGCACCCAATCTCTATATTGCCATTGGTATTTCGGGAGCGATACAGCATTTGGCCGGGGTAAACCGGAGCAAAGTCATCGTAGTGATCAATAAAGACCCCGAAGCTCCTTTCTTTAAAGCCGCTGATTATGGCATTGTAGGCGATGCTTTTGAAATTGTACCGCAAATGACGGAAGCCATAAAAAAATTAAAAGGATAGGCCTACTACTTTATTGTGCTACTTATTTAGACCACAAACCATTTGCGTTTGTGGTTTTTTATTGCAAACTTGCAGAAAGAAATCCCCTATCTATGAAAAAAATAATTGCATCCCTGGCTATAATTGGAATTTGCCTATCCCCAGCAGCACAAAAGAAAAATAAAGTAAAGGGCAAATCGGAGACGGATAAAACAGCACCCACTGACTACCAGCAAACCGAACCGGTGGCAGACACACTCACAAAATTTACCGGTGTTATTAAATACCATATGACGACGGATGACCCTTCTGAAAGGGACTCTATGTTTGTTATAGTGGGAGAAACCCGGATACGGGTCATTATGTTTTACCCCGGCTATAAAGAGAATGACATTTTCCGGGATAATATGATCGCCAATTTTACAGATAGTACTTTCCTGGTACTTGACGACAGGAAAAAAACATATAAGACAGAAAAATTAGGAACCCGGAATGCCGGCACAGAGATAACCCTGGCCAATTACCGGAAAACAGGAAAAGTGCTTAATTATCAATGCCCTGAATACAGCGGGGAAGTGATCATGAAAGATGGGGAGACCTTTCAGGCATCGGCCCTGATCAGCAAACAACACTCCTATATTGCTGTATGTGATTATAATTTTATGAATATACAGCCCGTAGTTCTGGGTTATAAAATTGTACTGGCCTGCTGGACGAAGTCATCCGATAATGAAAACACCTATATCCTGGCCTATAAAGTAGAGCCGGGCAATACTGATAGTTATTTTGATCTCACAGGGTATAAGGCTTTATAGGTAATTCACTCAACGGGATCTGAAGCAGCTTTTCAGATACAGCAGTTCAATATTCAGTTAAAAATTAAAAACACCATAAAAATCCTATTTTCTACACTCTTTTGGCATCCTTTTTTTAGCTGAAAAAGTGTAATTTCGTCCTCTTTATGAAGAAGATAGAATTGGAAATAGTAGCCTTGTCGCACAGTATTACACAAACCCATTCTTATGCAGTAGTACTGGGTGAAGTAAACGGATTGAGACGGCTTCCCATCGTGATCGGTGGATTCGAGGCGCAGGCCATTGCGGTCGCCCTGGAAAAAATGCAGCCCAGTCGTCCTCTTACCCACGATCTGATGAAAAATTTCATGACTGCCTTTGCAATAGAACTCCATGAAATTATCATCTGCGATCTGCAGGAAGGTATTTTCTATTCCAAACTGGTTTGTTCAACCCAAAATGATACAGTAGAAATAGATTCGAGAACCTCTGATGCCATCGCCCTGGCCGTACGTTTTGGTTGCCCGATTTATACTTATGAGAATATCCTGGAAAGTGCTGGCATATTAATGGAAGACACCGATGCGAAGGGCAAAAAGAAAAAAGTGAAGCAGGAAGTAATGGTAGAACAAGACCGGCCAACCGGCAATGAAGATTTGAAAACCATGACCTTAGAAGAATTAAATAACCTTTTAAATGAAGTGCTGGAAGGAGAAGATTATATAAGGGCGATTGCCATCCGGGATGAAATAAACAGTCGCAGAAAGAACAAATAACACTATTTCTGTCCCCTTCCGTTTTTGAAATTCTTCAGTGTCCATTCGCCTATGATAGTTTTTCCTAATTGTAAGATCAATCTTGGCCTCAATATTCTTCACAAAAGAAACGATCGTTACCATGACCTGGAAACGATCTTCTATCCTATTTCCATTTGCGATTCGCTGGAAATAATTGAAAATAAAAAAGCCTCCTGGAGTCCTTCATTTCCTTTTACAAGTAGTGGATTAGTTATTTCAGGTAATCCGTCTTCGAATATTTGTGTTAAGGCGTACAAATTATTAAAAAAAGATTTTCCTTCCCTGCCCAGTTTACAAATCCATCTGCACAAAGTCATTCCATCGGGTGCAGGGCTTGGCGGAGGAAGTGCTGATGCCGCTTTTGCGCTGAAAGTAATGAATGATCTTCTGGAACTACAGCTTAGCACCCAGCAACTCATTGACTATGCTGCTGAATTAGGAAGCGATTGTCCTTTTTTTATTATTAACAGACCCTGCTTTGCCACAGGCCGCGGTGAAATACTGAAAGAGATTCAGTTAGATTTGTCGGCCTACAAGATAGTTGTTGTGAACCCCGGCATACATGTGGACACCGGCAGGGCTTTTTTAAGCATTGTCCCGGGTCTGGCCGATAAACCCCTGAAAGAAATCATTACAGGGCCGCTGGAAAGATGGAAAGATGATCTTAAAAATGATTTTGAAAAGCCAACTTTCAAACAATACCCCGTTATCGTCGATATAAAAGATGCCCTGTACAGTAAAGGAGCAATCTATGCTTCAATGAGTGGCAGTGGAAGTACTGTATTTGGTATTTTCCCTAAAGAAAAAAATATAGATATATCCTTCCCGGCACACTACTTTGTAAAAGAATTATTGGGCTAAATTCAGTAACTCCTCCAGATCCAACGGCGCAGTTATCATTTGTAAGTTACCGCTCCCGTCTTTTGGCCATTCTGTGGTTGGTTTATCCCAATACAATTCCACAGCATTCTGATCCGGGTCTTCCAAATAAATAGCTTCAGAAACACCATGATCAGATGCACCTGTCAGCGGATACCGGGCATCTATCAATCTTTTTAATACGACCGCCAGGTCCTTTCGGGTAGGATATAAAATGGCGGTATGGAACAAACCTGCAGCTTTTAAAGGGGCGGGGCCGGCGTTCTTACTATGCCAGGTGTTAAGTCCAATATGATGATGATAACCACCGGCTGAAATAAAAACAGCACTGTCCCCATAGTATTGCTGCACTTCAAAGCCCAGCAAATCACGGTAAAATTTTAATGAACTTTCCAGGTCTGTCACTTTTAAATGAACATGACCGATCCTTGTACCTGCGGGAACTGTATAAGCCATATGCGTTGGAGTTTTGTTCGTTTTCTTATCCCGTTTATTTTTATTATCTTGCATCAAATTTCGGATTATCCGTTTGTATTCTAACATATCATTCTTCTTAAAAAAGAACCTCGACCTCCTCAACCATCGAGGATAGTTAAGCCATCCCGCTACTGCGGCGACAATATCCGTACACAGTATTTTCCCTTTTAACTTTTATATGCCTTTTATGCTAACCTCTATTGATATGTCAGTTACTGCACAACATTACCTTGAACTGGAAGAAAAGTTCGGCGCCCACAATTATCACCCCATACCAGTAGTACTTAATCGTGGTAAAGGGGTACATCTATGGGATGTGGATGGCAAACAGTATTATGATTTTTTAAGTGGCTATTCTGCCGTAAACCAGGGCCATTGCCACCCAAAAATTGTACAGGCGCTGATCAGCCAGGTACAACAGCTAACCCTGACAAGCCGGGCCTTTCACAGTGACCTGCTCGGAGAATATGCACAGTTCATCACTGCCTATTTTGGGTACGATAAAGTATTGCCGATGAATACGGGTGTGGAAGCCGTAGAGACCGGTATCAAATTATGCCGCAAATGGGCTTATGAAATAAAAGGCATTGCTGAAGGCAAAGCCAAAATAATTGTATGTGAAGGCAATTTTCATGGCCGCACATCCACTGTTATTTCTTTTAGCAGTGATGCAGGTTCACGGAAAAATTTTGGCCCTTATATGCCAGGCTTTGAACTAATACCCTATAATGACATAAAAGCCCTGGAAGCTGCATTGACAGATAAAAATGTAGCTGGTTTTTTAGTAGAACCCATACAGGGCGAAGCCGGAGTCCTGGTCCCGGATGATGGTTACCTGTCCAAAGCCAAAGCGCTTTGTGACGCTGCCAATGTTTTATTTATTGCGGATGAAATTCAAACAGGGTTGGCGAGGACGGGTAAGTTGCTTGCCTGCGACCACGAAAAAGTAAGGCCTGATATTTTATTATTGGGTAAAGCCCTTAGCGGAGGAATGCTCCCGGTAAGCGCCGTGCTGTGCGATGACGAGATCATGATGACTATTAAACCGGGTGAACATGGTTCTACATATGGTGGCAATCCATTAGCCTGCAAAGTTGCTATAGCATCATTGGAAGTTATAAAAGATGAGCAGATGGCTGCGAATGCCGCCGCTATGGGAGAATTACTTCGCAAAGGATTAAAAGATCTTCACTCACCACATATCGCCCTGATCAGGGGTAAAGGATTATTAAATGCCATGGTTATTGAACATCCCGATAAAGAAGCGGGATGGGAACTCTGCCTGCAGTTAAAAGAAAACGGTTTGCTGGCTAAGCCCACACATGGAGACAAGATTCGCTTCGCTCCTCCCCTGGTGATCACTGAACAGCAAGTGATGGAATGTGTGGAGATAATTAATAAAAGCTTGTCTGCCCTTTAAGCTGCAAACCTACGATGGTCGCATTACCTCTTAAATACGATAGCCACCAAAAGGTGGCTATCGATCATTCTGGTTATGGTTCTTATACAAATTCTTCCTTTGCAGTCTTGCTGTAATCATCAATCAGTTTTCGTTGTAAGTCAAACGGCAATGCTTCATACGCTAAAAAACTCATTTTAAACTTGGCCCTTCCCTGCGATATAGAGCGGATGGATGATGAGTAGTTATCCATTTCAGCCAGCGGTACTCTGGCGATTATTTTTTGAAAATGGCCTTCACTATCGATTCCTTCCACTACCGCCCGGCGGCTTTGGAGGTCTCCCATTACAGCACCGGTCAGGTCATCGGGACAAAGCACTTCTACCTGATAAATGGGTTCGAGTATTTGCGGGTCGGCTTGCTGGAAGGCCTGGCGAAAAGCTTGCAATCCTGCAATTTTAAACGAGATGTCATTACTGTCTACCGCATGCATTTTTCCATCATACACTGATACCCGGATATCCCTTGCATAAGAACCGGTAAGTGGGCCATTGTGCATTTTTTCCATTACTCCTTTCAGGATTGATGGAAGGAATCTCGCTTCGATTGCACCACCAACAATACAATTATAAAAAACCAATTTACCACCCCAATCCAGTTCGTGGGTATCACGTCCTCTCACGTTAAGATCAGCAGGTTCCGGCATACCTTCATACCAGGGCTCGATCCTCAGAAACACTTCTCCAAACTGGCCGGAGCCACCACTTTGCTTTTTATGGCGATAGTTTGCTTCGGCCATCCGGCGGATCGTCTCACGGTAGGCTATCTTCGGTTTTACAAATTTCACATCCAATTTATGCTGGCGTTCTATTTTCCATTTCGCTACTGCCAGGTGCATATCTCCCAGGCAATGGATTAGTGTTTGCTTCAACTCGGGCGACACTTCTACCAGCAGGGTCGGATCTTCTTCCCGTAGCTGGTGAAGCGCCAGTGATAATTTTTCTTCTTCACCCTTTTTCAGGCTCTCAATGGCCACGGTCATATTATGAGAAGGAAATTCAGTGGGAGGCAGTTCATAATTTTTACCCTTCGCATGCAATGTATTATTAATATGGGTGTTTTTCAGTTTTAGCGTAGCGCCGATATCACCTGCCACCAGTTCATGAATAGCCGTTCTTTTATTTCCTTCTACCAGGAAAAGCTGGTTGATCTTCTCCGTTACACCGGTTACTTCATTTTCCAGTTCCATACCCAGTTTCACGGTACCCGCATACACTTTAAAGAAGGACATTTCGCCCAGATGTGGTTCGGAAATTTTTTTGTAAATAAAAACACAGGCAGGTCCACTGGCATCGCAGGTTATTTTTTCACCACCCTTTGTTGTTTGGGGAACCATTTCATTGGCACTGGGGCATACATTATCAATAAAACCCATTAAGCGGCCACTTCCCATATTCCTTTCTGCTGATAAGCAAAATAAAGGAAACAGGTCGTGGGCTATCATAGCTTTTTTTAATCCTTCCTTCATCTCATCCTCATCCAACTCCCCTTTATCAAAATATTTTTCCATCAGCGATTCATCATTACTGGCGATCGCTTCGATCAGTTCTTTATGCAGGTCTTCTGTTTTTGCTTTCTCCTCATCGGGTATGGACAGTTTTTCCGGTTTGCCACCGGCATCATTGAATTTATACATTGTCATCCGCAGCACATCAATGATCTCGTGGAAACCCGCACCTACCTGTCGGGGATATTGCACTACAACTACTTTATTACCGAAATGGGCTTTGGCTTCCCGTACGGTCCTGTCAAAATCTGCATTATCATCATCTAATTTATTCACCGCAAAGATCATCGGGGTCTTAAATCGTTCGGTATAGTCCCAAATGATATCGGTACCCACTTCTACTCCCATCATTGCATTCAGCAACATGACACCGGTGTCGGCCACCCGCAGGGCTGATATCACTTCTCCTACAAAATCATCATAGCCCGGCGTATCAATGATATTGATTTTATATCCTCTCCATTTTGTGTGCAACAGCTTACTGAAAATCGAGTTACCCCGTTCCTGTTCCAGTTCATGATAATCTCCGGTAGTTGTTCTTTCGGCAATACTGCCCCGGCGATTGATCAGTCCGGCTTCGAAGAGCATGCATTCCGCTAAGGTTGTCTTACCCGATCCGGCATGGCCGAGCAAGACAATATTTTTTACGTGTGAGGTATCAAATTCAGGCATGGCAATCTGTTTTAGAAATGAAGAAATCGTTTGTCGTTGAATTTAATGGGGAGACAAGACAAATTTTCAAATAAGCACAGATTGTTATTTGTATAAAGCAAAAAGGGAAATACTACTTTATATTTCTAATTATTTATTGGGATGGCTACGTTCGGTTTAAAAAATCGTTGAACTCTGAACGGAGTTCCTGCAATGTTTGCTCCAGGGATTGATACTCATTAAACAACGCTTCATGGCTGGCATAACTGTCTTCATTGGCAGAGCCGTTAAAAGCGATCTTTTCAAAGTTTATTTTTCGGTCATGCGCTTTGATTGATTGCTTGAGATCGTGAATGTTGATGAGTTGGATGTGAAACTGGTTGTGGAGATGTTCAACCTGCAGAAGTTGTTCTTTGGAGAGTGGCTGGCCGGCTACCTGCCGGAGTCGGGCTTCGTCGTTAGTGAATTCTTCACGATAATTACGAAGCTTTTCTCTCCAGACGTTACACTCCCCGGAGAGCTGTGAGATGTCTACCTGAACCATGGCATTAAAGATTTTGAGCCTGTGAACTGTACACGTACAGTATCGGACAGACGGGGTTAAAAAATAAAAAACTTATTTTTTCCCTTGGGTGCCGGATTAACTGAGGGGGGTTATTGATCAGCAGTAAATTAAGACAGTTTTTGGGAAAAACAAATAAAGCCGGAGGTATTTTTTCAACAGGTTGATACCCTTATTACCTTTTCAGAATAAAAATGATTTTGAGACCAAAAGGCAGAATGGGAAGGTTTACCCTATCCCTGTCAGTATTAGAGGTAAAATTTCTTAGGGGTGGGTTCAAAAAGGACCCTCCTACGGGCAGATCAGTTTCTGTAAACCGCTGTATTTTGGCCCCCAAACCTGTATAGAATTCAAAGAGTAGCTGATCGCTTTTGACAAAAGGAAATGGCGCCATCAGGCCAATTTTGAGCAAGCCTCCAGTTTCTTTTTTCACTTCCGTATATATCGACTGTTGAAAATAATCACACTGCCCGTTCTGGCAATTGATACCAAACTCTGCCTCTCTTTCAGTTTTTACATTTTTGTAATGAAATTCCGGGGCAATAAAAAAATCTACCATTTTTTTTCTCCGGTTAGTAAAATGATACTTAATATCAGTCCGGATCTTCCATCCTTTGGGAAATATTTTTTCCTCCCTGTCAATATCAAAGCCATTGTAAAAGATCCAGGTGGGTTCTATGGCAACTGAAAAATGGTCGCTCCAGCGGTAACCCAACCCCAGCATGATACCCGCATCGTGGTCCAGGTAGGAAGTAAGGCTGGTACGAAGGTTCAATTCCGGGTAAGAGAATTCCCGAACCGCTTTATGATCCTGAGCAGGTGCAGAAAAAGAAATAGATAAAGCCAGTACAAAAGTCAGATACGGAACAAACTTCTTCATCGGCTAGTTTAATATCCTTGAAAGAAATACAGGTTGATGACGGGTAGAAATGTCATACAGGACAATGCCGGTAGCCACCTGACAGATCAATATATTGCCGTATGGTATCACATCGTAGAAAGTTTCCCCTTGTATGGTTCTCAATAACTGGGGAGCATAGGTATTCCTGATATTATACACATTCAAACCGAAAGTTCCATCGCATACATACAAAGCACTATCGCTAATGCCAAGTCCGTGCGGACCATTGAGCGGCAATGTTTGTTTCAAAAGAGGTTTAGTGATATCTTTTATATCATAGACCACGAGCTGGCTTCCGCCCCCGCCACAGGGACCGGATGAGTTTAGTGTGGCATAGGCTGTGCTGTCTTTTGCTACTACCGGGTCACAGCTCATACGAACAATATAATCAGCTTGTGCCAGCTTCACCGGTCGTTGTGGATCAGTCAGCGAAAAAATATGCATTGCAAAAGAAGATCCAATAAATAATTTATCCTGGTAAGGAAAAATGGTTTCGATATTTATTCCAACATTGGTCGTTGATTTCAACACCGGCGCCGCTCCGGTATTGGAAATGTCAAATGCTTTCAGGCTTGTATTGTCTACTACATACAGAAAATTACCAATGATCGTAAACCGGGCGGTAGAACCTCCGGCCCCTGTTGAAGAAGGCCCGCCGGTGGCACTCTCCTTATTGCAGCGGGTGAACAATAAAAGGAACGATATCAGGATGATCATGCTTTTTTTCATAGCTATTACCTCCGGCATTTTGCGTTATTAATAGTTTTCAGTTCCCAGCCGATCACAATTCCTTTTTTAGGATCCGGGCATTCAAAATAAATCATGGTAGTAGCATTGGGTTTAGGGGGATATTGCAGGGCCAGGTCCGGGAACACATCCGCTGTACGGGCCACTTCCCTTACATTGTTCAGATCAGTTGCATTGATCACTACCAGGTCACTGAAATTATTGGTGTAAATAAGCCCATTCTTTACAGACACTTCCTTGCACAAAAAAGACCGGATAAAACCTAATTTTTGCGGGGCTGAAGGATTCGCTGCGTTTATAACATGAATGCCACTATCCTGTTCTACCTGGTAGATCAGGTTGCCCAGCGTGTAAATTTTCCCCGTCTTAATGGTAGGCCGGGTGGCGCCGGCAGTTATTGCTTTGATACTGCCTGTATTCGTTGTGTAAATAGGTACCCAGGCATTCCGGCTTTCAGGTTCCGAACCGGGGGTTCGGTTACAAGCGGATAAAAAAAGGACCACTGACAGTATCAAAAGGGTATTCGATCTCATAAAGCTGGTTTTACTGACAACTGACTTCCGGCAAAGTAAATAGTTTAAACGGAGAAAAATTATATTAAGTTGCCCTTTTGTTTTAAATTCTCCACGTTAGAGCATTGCTTTATAAGAAAAAGGCCCATAAGAGAATGAGCCTTTTTAAAACAATAAAATATAATTTACTATGTTTTAGTGCCGTCTTACTTTCACTTTAGTAGCCTTATTCCCTCTTGGGCCGGTAACAGTTGTTTTTTTCACGGTGGTTGTCTTGCCTCTTGGCCCGCTTACCGAGGTTCTGGACCTGGTAACTCTGAAGTTATTTACAGAGGCCGAATGGCGGTTTTTAACTACTATAGAAGAGGACCTGAAGGGGGTATAAATCCTATGAGCATTAACTACCCGGTGTGTACGCACCACTACGAAACTCCTGTGGTAATTTGAACGAAATGGATGCCAAACACTCCATCCAAAAGGCCTCCAGGGTTTCCACCAGCCGGGATAATAATTCCATCTCCAGGGAGAATACCAGGGTTTGTAAAATGGAGTATATACAAACCTTACGGAAGGCCAAAGCCAAACATTTATAACAAAGCAAGGAACATTATCATTAAAATTTACATTAGGGCCACTCAGGTTGCTGTTATTATTATCATTATAAAAGGAACCATCATTTCCACCTCCATCTGGTTCTATTATTACCTGCTCGCCATAAATATCTTCATCACCAATTATTTGAATAACGGCAGTTTCTTTTCCGGTCTTCTCCAATTCTATTACAGCTACGTCCTGATTTTCTGTTGCTGAAACAGCCACCTGCAAAACAAAAACATGTACATCATTCTCCATTTTGCCAACTACCCGTATATAATCAATATCATCATCGCCATCCAGGTCAAGGTTATTAACATGATTACCCTCAGTATTGATTGCTTTTTCAAAATCTTCCGGTGAGGCGGCATTTTGAAACCTTTGGAGAGCTCCCTGCAAATCAAAATTGTCGCCGGGAAGGCCGGTAGAGTCTTCGCCGGGGTTATTTTGTGCATTCGCTGTTGTGGCCATTAAAACAGCGAACACAAAAAAAGATAGAAAATAATTCATTGTTTTCATAAATAAGTTTTTTATGAGACACTCTAACTGGCCAATTGTTTAATTAAGACCTGACTTTTACTTTTAAATTGAATTGCCCGGTAGTTACTCCGGCAGGTACTGATACTCCAATTAAAATATTGTAATTTTCTGTACCGGGGTTTTGAAAACTGACTTTTCGTTCACTTGTTTGCACTCTATTTTTCCAATTGCCATCCCATTTATGGTCGGCCTCGCAGGTAATACAGCTACCAAGCTCAGGTACCAGGTTATAGTCGGCTGCTCCAATACGATAAGCGTAAATACTTAAATCCCCATTGGCATCAGTTGGTGTTACACTGATAAACATTTCGCAGCGGGGAGGCATCGTTACAGCAAAAAATACATGGTTTCCTTTAAACTTACTGGCCTGAGTACCGGGAAAACAGGCATTGGAACTGCTCCAGGCCCAGCTAAGATCTTTCATTAAAGAGCCTTTTGCTAAATCTCCCTGTACTACTACTACAGAATCTTTTTCATCCATACTAATGACTGCAACGTTGGATGGCCACTGTGCAAAACTGAAATAAGGAGTGGTTGTTGCAATAATTATTAAGAAAAATAATTTTTTCATTGCTTTGTTTTTAAATGATTGGTAATGCTATTTGGGAACAACTACTTTAAATGTTTTGTCTGCGTATATACCCTCATTATGACCATCTTTAAACAATGACCATGTTAATTCATATGTGCCGGGCATGTAAGGTCCTTTTACTTTGTAGCGTAATTCAAACTCTTCCCCTGGTTTAATTATTTTTGAACCTAAAGGAAATATTCCTTCATTTGGGAGCAGGTCTGAAAGTTTTGTGGGGCTGCCAGGTGCCTTCTGGGTAACAGTGCATCTTAATTCAATTCTTGATGCTGCCACCCAATCACAAACTCCATTGTTTCGGGCATATACTACAATTGAATACTCTTTATTAAAAACCATTTCTGAAGGGAATGATGAAACTTCAATCCTTGCTTCGGTATCGCATCGTTTTGGATCCCCAACTATTTCTACCTTTTTCAGGCCTTTAACACCAAATGGTTTCCCCTTGTCATATAACTGATACTCGAAAGTATAAGTGCCCGGATAATTTCCGCTGATTATTGAATACTCAAAATTTGCAATTCCACCAGGATTTACTTCTACAGCTGATGAAAGTGGCAGCAAACCATCTGGCTGCATATTTCTATAATCAGCTGACTGTGCTCCGGATGGCCATGCAATACATTTTACACGCAATTCAATTTTATTTTCAGGAGAATCCCAAACACAGCTCGAAAGATTATGCGCATTCACATCTACATTATATTTTTTATTTGCCATTATTTTCGAAGGCAGACTTACATCTGAGCCAAGTATTTGCGATTCCATTTTGCATACACCGGTTGACTTGCCAACTCCTTCCACTTCTATTTCTTCGGTAATTACTTCTCCAAATGGCTTACCCATACATACCAAGGTAAATGAAAGAGCATAAATACCAGAGGGCATTCTATCTTTCATATTAAGGTTAACCTCGTATGTATAAGCCAATGCTCTGCCCGCTTCGGTCAAATAAACTTTCATATCTCCATAAGGAGCAATATCTTCTTTTTGTGAACTGTTTAGACTTACGCCTGAGGGGCCATGTACTAGGCGCACACGCAAAGAAACCACTTCAGATTGCCAGGCACAGGTACCTTTATTAGCAACGATTATATAAATTTGTGCCTTTTTACCAATGGTGACTTTTCCGGGAGTAGCTCCCAATACTTTCACAGACGTAATATTGGATTTCATGGTACAAAGCTTGTTATCACATTGCCCATCAACTCCGTTATTTAAAAGGATTAAAATCAGTGCAACGAAAATTACCTTTTTCATATTTTCAAATTGATAGCTTAAAGATGAATACACTTAATTTGAATGTATTCACCCAACCGGGTGATTTTATAATGTTCCAACTAAAGCCGTAAGTTGTTTAAGAGTAAGAAGTGTAAGGAAGATATTTACTTCAGCATTAACTCCCGCAAACGTATGATTACAGCATACCGGGAATTGGCATCTAGTTTCAGGTAGATATTCTTCAGGTGGGTCTTTACTGTATTGACGGAAAGAAATATTTTTTCGGCAATCTGGTTATTCGTGATTCCCTCGTACATCAGCTGTACGATCTCAAACTCTCTTTCACTAAGGGTTGAAAGTAAGTGCTTGTTAATCTTATTCAGGGCCAGGGCCGGCATTTTCCGGTTGGCATCTGCTGCATGATTACTGATGGCAATCTCCAGGGACGCCAGCAGGGTTTTTTCATTAAAGGGTTTTACAATATACCCACTGGGGTTTACCGCTTTGGCCCGTTGGAGTGTTTCTTTGTCTGAATAAGAAGTAAGGAACAAAAAAGGTATCTGGTATAGCTGGTTAATACGGTTGGCAATGTCGATCCCATCCTCCTCACTTTCCAGGTTTACGTCCAGTATAGCAGCATCCGGGGTATTATTCTGCAACTGCTCATTTGCATCTGCGCTGTCATAGGCAATACCGCTTACTTCAAAATCGTTATTATCCAGGTACATAGAAATATTCTCGGCTATCACCGGTTCATCTTCAACAATCAATACCCTGAGTTTACTCATGCGAAATTGTATTTTGTTATTTGCATTTCCACTACTGCACCATTGTTATTGTAAATTTCCAATTTAGCTTTCAGTTTTTGGGCAAAGGCCCTGATCATTCTCATACCGAATGATTTGCTTTCCCTGGCATTCAGTCCATCCGGATAGCCCATACCATTATCGCTTACTTTCAGTAATAAATGGTGCGGTTCTTCCTTCAGCAGAATATTCAACTCTCCCTGACGGCCATCTTTAAAAGCATACTTCAGTGAATTACTTACCAGTTCGTTCAATACAAGCCCCAGCGGGATCATTGTATCGACATCCAGGTTCAGGTCATCAATTTGTGTATGCACCCGTACCCTATCGTTGGAGATATTGTACGAATCACAGAGACTTTGCATCAGGTTATTGATATACTCTTTTGTCCTGATCCCTTTGATATTGCCTTCGTTATAAAGGTTCTGGTGGATAAGCGCCATACTCTGCACCCTGTTCTTTCCTTCTTTCACAGCTTCACTAGCCTGGTTATCGGCGATTGTAAGGCTTTGCAGATCGAGAAGGCTGCTGATGACCTGTAAATTATTTTTAACCCGGTGGTGTATTTCTTTCATCAGCACCTGCATATCATCAGATTGCTTCTGTATCACAAGGCTCTTGGCCCTTTGCTTACGATACTGGAATAAAATAATAGCGGCCGCTACCAGCAACAATGCCCCTCCCCCGATCAATACCCGGCGGAGTTTTTTTTCCTTTTCCAGCTCCTTGGCCTTTAGTGTATTTTCTCTGCCAAGCGCTGCATTTAAAGCAGCTTCCTTTTTCTTTTCGCTGCTAACGGAGTAGCTAAATGCCTGTTCCTTTTTTACGATGGAATCCATCAGCAGGTTTTCCCGGGTGAGGGCATCCCGTTGCAATATTTCTTTCTGTAATAATAAGGCCGCCAGCTTTTTGTCAGATGTCAGCAATGCAATTTCTTTTTCCCTGAACCCGCTTTGTACAATCAGCAACTCAATTTCCTTTTGTTTTTTTTCGGATTCATATTTTTCTTCGAGGTCATACAACAGGTCTCTTTTCTGCAGGGCCAGCATACTGTCTTTTAATATAAATAAGGAATCGGCGAGGCTGACCGCTTCAGCATTTTTTCCTGCCTTTTGAAAAAGGCCATATTTTATTTTCTTTATCCCGTAAAGCATAAACATATTTCCCGTTTTCTCAGCCAACTCCTCGCTTTCAGCAGCAACGGCTAAGGCTTTTTCAAAGTTTCGCTTTTTCTCATAATACCTGATAATATACCCGTTAGCGATCATGGCCTGGTTAAACTGGGCTTCTTTCAGGCTGCTTTCCTTCACGGCAGTCATAAAATCGAGGTTATTCTCCAGTTTGCTGCTGGTCAGGTTCATAAGTATACTATGCAGCGGGTCAAGGAAATTATTTTTTTTCCTTTCCTCCATCAGTTTATTGTATTCTGCGATCAACCTTCCGGCGCTACCGGGTTTATTTCTTCCAATATATAGATTTATAAACAGCGTTAATACATATCCATGATCTGGTTTATTTTCCTTTCGGGCAGTAAGATTATATGCTTTATGCAAATATTTTTCTGCTTCGGTAAGATCATCTGTTTGATTAAACAATTCGCTCATTGCTATATATACCACCCAATTCCGGTAAGGCAATTTCGCTGCATTATATTCCTCCGCCTCCCTGAAGTAATAAAGGGCAGAATCTTTTTTCCCGGAAAAATTATAAATGTTAGCCAGGAGGAGCATTCCACTGATTCTGATTTCGTAATGGTCAATAACAGCAAGGTAAGGCCAGGCCAGTTGTACATATTGCAAAGCTGTTGTATAGTTGGCCTGCAGAGAGTACAGGTTACCAAAATCAACATAACATCTTGCAATGATGGTCTTATTGCCGGATTGTTTGGCCAATTCAAGCGCTTTGTCCAGTAAGATCCTGGCGCTATCCCTTTTCCCTTTCAGCATGTATTTTCTTGCCATCAAGTCGATGGAATCGGCTTTTATTTCATCCGGAATCTTGCTTTTCAATATTCGATCCATCTCCTGCCCGGAGACAGCAAGCTGGTTGGCTAAAAAAAACAAAATAATATAGAATCGCAGTCGCATGGTTATGATTACCTAAAGTAAATTAATTTACTACGTAAAAATAATCTGCTTTAGACCGCTAACTTCACCCTCCCGGGTGATTTTTGTGGTTCCGGGGAAAGCAGAAAGATGGCTTATATTCGCAGTCCCGAATTGTGAACCCTGATCTCCCAAACTACCATACAACAGATACTTGGACGCCTGGACATCCTGGATGTTATTGGCGGCTTTGTGAAGCTGAAAAAAAGAGGTGCCAATTACCTTGGCCTCTGCCCTTTTCATAACGAAAAGACACCTTCTTTTACGGTATCCCCCAGCAAGGAATTATATAAATGTTTTGGTTGTGGTAAAGCGGGTAATACTGTCAGCTTTATCATGGAACATGAAAAGTACAGCTATGTAGATGCCCTTAAATGGCTGGCAAATAAATACGGCATTGAGATAGAGGAAACGTTCCAGAATGACGAACAGCGGCAACAGATGCAGGTGGCAGATGGACTTTATATTATCAATGCGTTTGCCCAACAATTTTTCTCCACCCAATTATTGACAACGGAGGAAGGACAGGATATCGGGCTTAGTTACCTGAAAGAAAGAGGTTTCCGGGAAGACATTATTAAAAAATTTCAGCTGGGCTATTCGCCTGAACAAAGAGACGCATTTACCAAAGAAGCAATCGCTAAGCAATACAATACAGAGTTACTGATCAGGGCAGGTCTGGTTGCTAACAGGAATGACCAGTTGCAGGATAATTATCGTGGACGCATCATTTTTCCCATCCATAACCATAGTGGAAAAGTGCTGGGCTTTGGTGCCAGGATCTTAAAAAGTAATGATAAGGCGCCGAAATATATCAATACACCTGAGAACGAGATCTATATCAAAAGCAAGATTCTTTATGGCTCTTATTTTGCCCGGCAGCCCATTGATAAAGCCGACGAATGTTTACTGGTGGAAGGATATACCGATGTCGTTTCGCTTCACCAGGCAGGGATTGAAAATGTAGTAGCATCCGGTGGTACTTCCCTTACACCCGATCAATTAAGATTGATCAGGAAATACTCCAATAACCTGACGATTATTTATGACGGTGATTCAGCCGGTATAAAAGCTGCATTACGGGGGCTTGACCTTGCACTGGAAGAAGGACTGAATGTAAAACTGGTACTGATCCCCGACAAAGAAGACCCCGATAGTTATGTCAACAAAGTTGGCGCATCTGCATTCAAGGATTTTATACAAAAAAATAAAAAGGATTTCATACTCTTCCAGCTGGAAGTTGCCCTGAAAGATGCCGGTAACGATTCGGTAAAAAAATCGGAAGTGGTAAACCGGGTGGCCGAAACCATTTCCAAGATCAATAAGGCAGAGGATTTTACCAAGCAGCAGGATTATATCAAACATTGCTCGGAAATACTGAAGATCGATGAGACCGGCATGCATGCTTTGGTAAATAAATTTATCCGCGACAGGATCTCCACGATGGAAAGAAAGCTTCCTTTTGAAGAAGCGAAAAAAATCGAAGAGAATACGCGGCAGGCAGCAGCCACGGATTATGATGATGCTACTTTTAATTTGCTCTTCAAAGATGACCTGCAGGAACGGGAGGTAGCCCGGATATTACTGGAGTATGGTATTAAAAAATGGAATAATGACAAACTGATCGCTGAACATATTTTCGAAGAGATGGTGGACGATAGCCTGGTTGATAATATGGATGTGGTACGGTTGATCGCAGTATTTAAAGAGGCCCTTCAAAATAACCCGGCAACGGTTAACCGTAATTATTTTATTTACCACCCGGACACCCAGTTGAGTGCCCTGGCCGTATCGCTGCTTAGTTTTCCTTATGAAGAGAGTGAACATTGGCGAAAAAAATTCAGTCAATCCAGCGGTTACCAGAAAAATTTATTTGAGCAGAGTTATGAAGATTTTATTCAGGCGATTGCCCCGGGTAATGATGAAAAACTGATGGGCTTTCTGAAAATGGATGAGGATAAGACCAATGACGAAGTAGACTCCGTTGTCAATTACCTGAAGCTCCGCAAGATCAAACGGATGTTGCTGGAAAACCAGCTCGACCTGGAAAAGCAACACACCCCCGAAGAATATACAATGCTCCACCAAACGCATGCGCATTTAAAAAAAATGGAAATGGACCTCACAAAGAAAATGGGGGCGGTGATTATCCGCTAGTCTTCTCCATTAGCAGGTCACTGTAAGATACTTCCATCAAATCTTCCTCTTTAATACCGAACGCCAGCATATAAAAATCGCATTGCCGCTTCAATTCCTCCTCTGGTATATCTTCAAACCGGTTACCGGCTTCTATCTCAACATATGAACCAAGCCCCGGCACTTCATCAATATGAAACTTGACATTTCGGATATAATAAATTTCCCGGCTTTTCTTTACAACGACTTTTACCCCATTTGATGTTCCCAGTACTTTTTTTAATCCGGCCGCATCCTCTACTTTCACTAATTGAAAATGAGAATTTTTCGGGCCTGCCTGGTTGGATCTTTCGTAAAAAATCAGGTTATTCTCAATAATACCTTCGCGGAGCTTAAGCCTTCCGTTGTTCACATTAAAGTAGGTATCCGTTTGTTCATCGATACCTTTAAAATCCGCTCCATTTAATAATAAGTAATTGCGAACGTAAGAAGGGTCAGCACATTTTGCTTTGATTTCGATGTTGAGGAAGATCATATGAGATAGTTGGTTTGTTTTTTCGGCCCGAGGTTCCTTCGCCCGCCAGTTTGCTTCGCCAGCGTTGGCATTGCAACGCAATCCGGATAGCTTTGTTTGCTGGCTCGCAATGACGGCGGGACGGCGAAGCCAGCAAA
>Ga0163144_10001317_pt1 | contig 58561 bp, 23 predicted proteins | sample OliLak19BULKMAT1_FD_123175 | JGI IMG/M metagenome (GOLD analysis project Ga0163144, IMG submission 123175) | Freshwater microbial mat bacterial communities from Lake Vanda, McMurdo Dry Valleys, Antarctica - Oligotrophic Lake LV.19.BULKMAT1 | ecosystem: Environmental > Aquatic > Freshwater >...
CCCGCTGGCGTCCCGAACGCGCCCAACACCTCGTCGCCCTCCCCTCTCTCCAATACAGCGACCTGTGGCAGAACTACTGGTCAGCCAGGGCGGCCTGAACACCATAATCTTGGACTACACCCGGTCCAACGGGCAGGCCGGCGTCGCCTGCGGCACGCTCTCGGCCGTGGTTTCGCTCCGAGATGGGCGCGCTGCGGCGCTCATCCGCCAGCTGCTGGAGTCACGCGGCACGCTGGTCCGCAACGATGGAGACACGGCCCGTGCAATGACTTGGGTGGTGGACCCCGCCGGCACGGGCCTTGAACAAGCAAGGGAATGGCGTGCCGACCACCCCGGGGGGCTGCTGGTCCTGTTCGGCCGGCCCGATCCAAGCGAGGCTCCTGCGTGGCGGGCGATAGACGCGGTTGTGATCGAGAGTTCTGACGACTTCGAGACCATCCGTGGCGCGCTTGGCCATGGGCCCCTCGTCGTGTGAACAAGGAGCGCAAGCACCATGGCCAACCCGCCCCCCCAAGCCTCGCAGCGCACCTCCCAGGCCGCCCGCGCCGGAGCGGTGACCGGTGGGGGTGAACCCTGCGTGCCTGCGGGGGATGGGGTGCGGGTGCTCTGCGTGGACGATCACGCGGTGCTGGTGGAGGGGCTGAAGGCGCAGTTCGCGATCAAGGGCGCCATCCGCGTGGTTGGGCGGCTTGCATCGGCCGAAAAACTCCTCGAGGAGGTCGCTCGCCTCAAGCCGGATGTGGTCCTGCTGGACATCGAGATGCCGGGTCCGGATGTGTTTGAAATGGCGGACCGCATGCGGCATATGCACCCCGGCCTGAGGTTTGTATTTCTGAGCGCGCACATTCGCGATGGGTTCCTCGCGGCGGCGTATAAGTGCGGCGCATGGGGGTACTTTTCCAAGGGCGACGATCTGGAGGACATCGTCGCGGGCATCGCGGAGTTGGCCCGCAGCACGGCCGGCACGTTTATCATGGGGCCAAAGGTGCGCCAGCGGTGCATCCCGACCGGTTCGCCGGCGGCCGCGCTCCGGGCGGCAACGCATGGCCCCCTGGCCGTAGATCAGTCGCGGCCGAACACGCCCCTCGAATCGCTCACGGCGCGCGAGTTCGAGGTTCTCCGCCTGATCGGAAAGGGCCAGTCGCGCACCCAGATCGCGGGCGAGTTATCGCGGAGCGCCAAGACGATCGATGGCCACCAGGACCGCATCATGAAGAAGCTCCACATCGAGTCGCGGGCCGAACTCATGCGATTCGCCATCCGCGAGGGGCTCGCGGAGCCGTGAGGCTTGGCGGCGCTGCCGGGGACCGCGTGCCCTTTGGCACTGCCACGATCTCGAGGAGTGCCCGGGGGCGGTCGGGCTTCGGCGCCACCACCGTGGGATGTGCGCACGACGCAATCCGAGGAAGTCTAACGAACGTCTTGGTTGGCCAGTGCCCGTAGGAACGTCGCGGGGTCATCCCAGAACTTTTTGGGGCAGTTGGAGCAGCAGAATCCAATGACCCGGCCCTCGTACACGATGACAAATCGGGGATCCACGGGAGCGTTTGATACGGGGCAGGTGGAGTTCACGGGCTTGAGCTGGTTCGCGGCGGGCGAAGGAACGTCCTCCACCAGCGCCGACGTTCGCAGTTCCGGGGCGTCCTCAATCGCAAGGGTTTGCCCGGTCAGTGAGGAACCGGTCTCGATGACCAGCCCCGGGCGGGCGGCGCGAAGGCGTTCTACTCCGTCGGGTGTGACTTGCGTTGACCAGAGGAACAGCCGCTGAAGATTGGTTGCATTGGCCAGGTCGGGGAGCGATGCATCGGTGACTGATGTGCCCACCAGGTTGAGTTCCTCCAGGTTCTTAAGGGAGCCCAGCAGGGTCACCCCCGCGTCGGTGATGGCGGTTCTTGACAGGTCAAGCCGGCGCAGGCGGACCATGCCCGCGATGAGCGCGGCAGACCTGTCCGTTATCCCGCTGCGTGCCAATGAAAGGTCTTGGACGTGTCCAGCAACCGGGGGGAGGAGCGCCGCTATGCGATCATCGGTAACCTGGGCAGCGCCAGAAGGGGCCGCGAAGTCGATCCATAGGAGCGGTGAACCGGGTTCGATCGCCTGCACGTGCGCGAGCGCGGTGCGGAGGTTTGCAAGGGCGGCGCTGTCGGCTGCGGCCGTGGGCGCATCAGGATGGGTGGGCTGCGCAGCCGCGGGCGGGGTTGCGGCTGGCAGGGTGGGTTCGACAGTGGCTTGGACGGTCGCACTCAGCGGGCTCGTGAACGACGCCCCGCCCGCGATCCAGGCCTTGATCGCCCGCACCTGATCTTCGGACGGCTGCGGCTTGCCCTGGGGGGGCATGTGGTCATCGTGCTCCAGTGGCAGTTGGAGTCGGCGAATGAGTTCGCCGGTCTTGGGGTCGGCCGGGTCAATCACCGGGCCGTTGCGGCTCCCGGCGAGAATGCTCTCGGGGGTATGCAGGGCAAGCCCGGCTTTTTGTTTGGCCTCGCCGTGGCAGGCGTAGCAGTTTGATTCGAGCACCGGTTGAATGTTCGCGATGAACTCGGTCAGCTCCGGCGAATCTTGTGCAATGCCTTCGTGTTGCTTGGATTCCAGAGAGGAAACGAACAGGAAGTCATCGCCGTGGGTCAGCGTGCCGCCCAGGTGCCCGACGGGGACGATCAGGCCGACCATGCCCAGCAGCCCCAGGCGGAAGGGCAACAACCGGGATCGCGCGGGTGTGCCCGAGGGCGCGGCACGCAGCGCGAACTCGTGCGCGGCGAGCGTCACCACCGAAAGCGCTGCGAAGGCAATCCCCAGCCACATGTGCAACGAGACGGTGTCCGCAACGTACCCCGGTTCAAGGCTCAGGATGTACCCGGTGCTCGCCACCATCGCGGCCGAGGCGGCGACCAGCCAGAGGAGCAGGCGCACAGGCGCGCGCGACCCAGCGCCGCCGGGGCGCAACGTCAACAGTTCCAGCAATCCCACACCGGCGATCAACCCGATTGGCAGGTGCAGCAAGACCACGTGGAAGTGTCCGGAGGTTGCGAAGTAGTCCATGGTGCTCACGGCGGGTTCTGGTCAAAGGAGGATGGGCCGGACCAGCGTTCCGGAGACATCGGTCAGGCGGTAGTCCCGGCCTTCGTGCCGGTAGGTGAGCTTTTCATGGTTGATTCCCAGGAGGTGGAGCATGGTCGCGTGCAGGTCGTGGGCTTCCACCGGATTCTCGACGATGTTGTATGAGAAGTCGTCGGTCTTGCCGTGGGTGATCCCCGGCTTGACGCCGCCCCCGGCCAGCCAGACCGTAAAGCACCGGGGGTGGTGGTCCCGCCCGTAGTTGTTCTGGGTGAGCGTGCCCTGGCTATAGACCGTGCGCCCGAACTCGCCCGCCCACAGCACCAGAGTCTCGTCGAGAAGGCCACGCCGCTTGAGGTCTTTGATGAGGGCAGCCTGGGGCTGGTCCACCGCGGCACACTGCTGGCGCAGTTCGTTGGGCAGGTTGTTGTGCTGATCCCAGCCGCGCATGTAGAGCTGGATGAACCGGACGCCCCGCTCCGAGAGGCGGCGAGCCATGAGGCAGTTGGCGGCGAACGAGCCGGGCGTCCGGACGTCCGGCCCGTACATATCGAGCGTTTCAGGGGCCTCATCTGAGAAGTCGGTCAGTTCGGGCACCGACATCTGCATGCGGTACGCCATCTCGGCCTGCGCCACCCGGGCCTGCACCTCCGGGTCCAGGCTCCCCGCAAACTCGTGCTCGTTGATCTTCTCGACCATGTCGAGCACGCGCCGGCGGTCGGCCTGTGAAACTCCGTTGGGGTTGCGCAGGTAGAGCACGGCGTCTGCCGCGGCTCGGACCTTGCACCCCTGGTGCTCACTGGGCAGGAAGCCGCTTCCCCACATGCGGGCCGAGAGCGCCTGCATGTTCCCGAGGCCCTGTGTGATCATGACGACGAAGGCGGGCAGGTTGGCGTTTGCGGAGCCCAGGCCGTAACTCACCCAGGAGCCGAAGCAGGGCCGCCCCGGCTGCTGGCTGCCGGTCTGGAAAAACGTAATGCCGGGCTCGTGGTTGATCGCGTCGGTCTTCATGGAGTGGATGAAGCACAGTTCGCGCGCGACCGACCCGGTGTGGGGCAGCAGTTCACTGATCCAGACTCCGTCCTGGTGATTCTCGTACTTGGAAAACCGAAAGATCGAGGGGGCAACGGGGAACCGCGACTGCCCGCTGGTCATCGTCGTGAGGCGCTGGCCCAGGCGAATCGAGTCGGGGAGGTCCTGGTCAAACCGGTTCCGCAGGCCGGGCTTGTAATCAAACAGGTCGATCTGGCTGGGGGCGCCCTCCATGTGCATATAGATGACGCGTTTGGCCTTGGGCGCCCAGTGCAGGATCGGCGCTTGGGGTGCGGCGCCGGGCGCGCCGCCCTTTCCGGGTCTGTCGGCCCCCATGAGCGAGGCCAACGCGGCCGCGCCCAGGCCAGCGCCGATGGTCCGGCCGGCGACGCCGAAGAAGCGTCGGCGCGTCAGGTTCGTGAGGTAGGTTTCCAGGGCGTCCATGAGGTCTCCTCAGCGTTTGACGATCGCCGCATCACTGCTCAACATCGCGTTGCTCACCATGGTCCAGGCGGCAAGTTCGGACGGAGATACGCCCTCGGGTTGTGGCGCCATGCCCACCGCCAGGAGTTTCGCTGCATCGGAGGGGCTCTGCTCGAACCTGGTACGGAACTGCGTGAGCCCATCCAGCAGCGCCGCCTGTTCCGCGACGCTGGGCTCTCTGGACGCGGCGGTCAGGAAAAGCCAGCGCAACCGGGCCGCGTCGTCCTGGGCGGCCCCGATGGTCCTCGCGCCGAGCATGCGGGCGGCCTCGACGAACTGCACATCGTTCCAAAGCACCAGGGCCTGGAGGGGCGTGTTGGTGGAGATTCGGCGGACCGTGCACGATTCGCGCGTCGGTGCATCAAACGCGAGCATCGATGGGGGAGGAGCGGCCCGCTTCCAGTACGTGTACAGGCTGCGCCGCCACAGCCCTTCACCTGTTGCCTGCGTGAACACCCGGGTCGGTGAATCGGGCATGGCGATCTCTTCCCAAAGCCCTTCCGGTTGATACGGCTTTACGCTCGGTCCGCCGAAGGATTCAACCAGCAGACCTGACACAAACAGCGACTGATCCCGCAGTTGCTCCGCCGCGAGCCTTTGGCGCGGGAAGTACGACAGGAGCCTGTTCTCGGGGTCGACCGTGCTTACCTCGGGCCGTACGCGGGACGCCTGGCGATAGGTGCTGCTGGTCACGATCAGCCTGATCATGCCCTTGGTGTTCCATCCCTTTTCACGAAACTCGACCGCCAGCCAGTCGAGCAGTTCCGGGTGCGAGGGGTACTCGCCCTGGTATCCAAAGTCGTCCGTTGTTCGCACGATGCCGCTGGAGAAAAAGTGCTCCCAGAGCCTGTTGACCGTGACCCGCGCGAGGAGCGGGTTTTCAGGGCCGACCATCCACTCCGCGAGGTGGAGGCGGCTCCTGGGGCCGTCGGCGGCCAGGGCACCGAGGAACGCCGGTATGGCGCGGGAAACCGGGCGTGACTCATCCGGCTGGTCGTACCTGCCGCGGGACATGACGAAGGTTGAGCGCGGCTCGGACCGTTCCTTCATGACCATGGTGCGGGGGAGCGCGGCCTCGGTCTGCGCAAGTTCACTTGCCGCCTGTCGCTGGTCGTTCAGGACCGCCCGATACTCCGGCGAGTGGTCGCGCAGGCGCGCCAAGGCCAGGGATTCCATGAGTTCAGGGCTTCGCGCTTCTTCGGGCAGAAACGCGGGGACAGACTCCGCTCCGGCGGGCGCACCTTCGCGCACATCGCGGTGCGAAAAGCCGTCCGGTCCACCGGTGTTGACGACCTTGTAGATCACCGTCGTCACGCCCTCACCCACGTCGAAGGACACGGCATCCTGGTCCGGGGCCAGGCTCCGCTCGACGTTGTTGCGGAACACTTCGTTGCCGTTGGCGAGGATTCGGATGCCGTCGTCGGAACCCACGGACAGGGAGAGGCGTCGGTCCGCTGGTGCGTACACCTGGCGGGCGAGGTAGACCGAGCCAACGGTGGTAGATGCGCCCGCGACCTGGCCGGTCTCGCCGATGCGGGGCTCGTACGTCCACTTCTTTTGCCCCTGAAACTCGGTGCTCAGGTCCAGTGTCGTTGTGGCCTCGGGCCCGAACACCTGGTCAAACACGGGCTTGGATGAGTCGGCCGCGAACGGGCCCACGGTGTACCAGGCGCTGTGCAGGGTCGGCAGCATGGCAAGACCGGAGTCTGAAATCTCACCCAGCCGGGCCCTCGTCCGCGCGAACACGTGGTGGCCGTGGGGTGATTTGTATTCGACGGTGAGGTGAAAGTCGGTGCCGCCGTCGAAACCCACGGGCTCGTCCATGAGTAACAGCAGCGCACGATCTCCGGGGTGGTAGTGCCCCCCGGCGGCCCAGCCGGCGCTATCGCCCGCGATCAGGTTGGCGGCGCGGTAGTTCTCGTTGTCCTTGACTTGCTCGAAACTGGCCCAGGCCCAGTTGAACGTGACCGGCTGTTTCACCGAGGCGTCGCGCGTGGAGACGGCCTCGCCACGCACCCTGGTTACGACGACGTTCCCGTTGTTGCCGCGCCCGAGGAGGGTTTTGTTGGCGGGATCGCGCAGCCCCTCGAGCAACAAGAGGCGGACGCCCGTCGAGGTGGTGTGGAGCACAAAGCGGTGCTCATCGGTTGCCGGGTTGGCGTTGCTTGCCAGCACCGAGCCGTCCGGCTGCACCGTCATCGTCGCGCCGCCCGTGGATTCGGCGTGCATGATCGGAGTATCGAGCCAGCGGATGCCCGAGTCGATCTGTGTTTGCGTGATGAACTCCGCCGTGGCCGCCGCCGACCCGGCGTCGCTGGCGATTGCATCGCCCCGCGCTTGAAGCTCGGCCATGACCCGCCGCAGCCGGTCCATCCGCTCCTGGTCTTCCGGCCTCACGATCGTGAGTGATGGGGGGAAGGCGATGTCCGGCGCCCTGACCTGTGCATCGATTCCCTTCTCTTCGATGGAGTTGAAAAATGCGATCATGCTGTAGAAGTCCGGCGCGGTGACCGGGTCAAACTTGTGGTCGTGGCAGCGGGCGCACCCGAGCGTGAGGCCAAAGAAGACGGCGCCGGTCGTTGCGACGCGGTCCACGGCGTACTCGAGGAGGTACTCTTCCTCAATCGCGCCGCCCTCATCGCTGGTTACGTGCGTCCGGCAGAAGCCGGTGGCCACCTGCTGGTCGGTGGTGGCGTCGGGGAGCAGGTCGCCCGCCAGTTGTTCCTTCACGAACTGGTCAAAGGGCATGTTGTCGCGGTAGGCGCGGAGCACCCAATCCCGCCACGGCCAGATGGATCGTCCCTGGTCGCGGTGGATTCCGGAAGTATCCGCGTACCGCGCCTGATCGAGCCACGGAGAGGCCATGCGCTCCGCATACCTGGAAACGAAGGGTTCTTCCTTCAGGTGCCTGTCCACCCAGCGCTCGTAAGCGTCCGGAGCCGGGTCAGCCAGGAACGCGGACAACTGTTCGGCGGTCGGCGGCAGTCCTGTGAGGTCAAGGAACAGACGCCGGAGCAGCGTTGACTTGTCAGCCGGACTGCTGAGGGCCAGCCCGTGCTGCTCCAGGTCGGCCTGGATGAACCGGTCGATGTCGTTTGTCGCCCATGCCGGGTCCTGCACACCGGGAACCCGGGGCCGCGCGGGGGGAATGAACGACCAATGGGGTTCGTATGCCGCGCCCTGCTCGATCCATCGGCGGACCAGGCCTTGCTCTGCCTTTGTCAGCGGTCGCTTGGTGCTCTTGGGCGGCGGCATGATCTCATCGGGGTCATGGCTGGAGATGTGTTTCCACACACCGCTTTCATCCGGCTTGCCTGGGATGAGTGCCGGCCCGTTCTCCCGGGGGCCCCATGCAGAGGTGGAATCATCGAGGCGGAGTTCGGCCTGGCGCTGCGCTGCATCGGCCCCGTGGCATTGGAAACAGCGATCCGAGAGCAGTGGTCGGATGTCGCGGTCAAAGCTGACTCGCCGGTCAAACTCGCCCGGCGGATCCGCATTCGATGAACCCGCCGACGCAGGTTCGGGCTGGTGCGTCTGCCCGGCCGCGGCCACAGCGAGCAGACGCGGCCCCCGCTCGATCAGGGGGTCTTTCGCCTGCGGCCTGCCAAACCACAGCACCGCGCCCGCGGCGGCCAGCAGCATGAATGTGAAGACCCGCTCGCTCATTCCCTGAGCATACCGACAATGCGCCGGTATTCAGCTGCCGTTTCGCTTTTCACGCCCCGCTCCCATCCGCCATACCCCGGTATGCTGGGGGCTCAGCCTTGGACCCGGCCTGCCGCGCCAAACTGACCACCGAGGATTCCACGCATGCCAACCGCTCGTTCTATTTCGCGCCGATCGGCCCTCGCCACGATGACTTCGGCCGCCGCGGCCGGTCTGTGCGCCCCACTCATCCGGGCCTCGAACAAGTCCGGTCTGGGGCCGGTGATCGTGGGGGAGGGGGAGTTCACCTACGAGGTCGAGCACGACTGGGCCCGCGTTCCCACTACCCATGCGTTCGGCAATACCCATGGTGTCGCCGTGGACTCGCAGGGGCTTATCCATATAAAGCACACCGTCCACCAGTCCAGCGGTTCGGGGGATGCGATCTGCGTCTTTGACCCGGGCGGCGCCTTCGTCCGGTCTTGGGGGGCCGACTTCCGTGGCGGGGCGCATGGGCTGAGCCTGGTGCGGGAGGGGGGCGACGAGTTCCTGTTCGTTTGTGACTGCAACCGTGGGGTGGTTCAGAAGACCACGCTGACCGGAGAGGTGGTCTTGGATTTCCGGTGGCCGGAGTCTTCGGGGCTGTACAACTCGAAGGCCGAGTACAAACCCACGAACGTCGCCGTCGTTCCGCTAGGGCTGACTGGACTGGATGGCAAGCCTTGCTCGCAGGCCGGGCACATCTACATCGCCGATGGGTACGGGAAGTCCTGGATCCACGAGCACAGCGCGGCGGGCGAATACATCGCGTCTTTCGGCGGTCCCGGAGCCGAGCGGGGTCAGGTCTCCTGTCCCCACGGGATCGGCATCGACACCCGCCAACCGACGCCGCGGATCGTCGTCGCCGACCGCGGCAACCGACGCCTCCAGTACTTCACGCTCGAAGGCCGCCACCTTGGGTTCACGACCGAGGGCTTGCGAATGCCGTGCCACTTCGATCAGCGTGGCCCAGTCCTGCTGGTCCCCGACCTGGAAGCTCGCGTGACGCTGCTTGGTGAGGGCGACCGCGTGCTGGCCCAACTGGGCGACGGGATCAACTTTTCACTGCGTGACCGGCCGCGCGACCAGTTCGTTGCCGGGAAGTTCATCGCCCCGCACAACGCCTGCTTCGATGCGGCGGGGAATATTTTCGTGGTTGAGTGGGTGGAGGTTGGGCGTGTGACACGACTTCGGAAAGTGGGTTGATGTCGGGCGAGGCTACCTGTGGCACCGAACCCACCTTGTTGATGCGGCGGTGGCGGTTTGGGAGATGGTGCGGAGCTACCGGCGCGGTCCGACGGGGGAGTGCTGCCGTCGGCGGGCTGGTGCGTAAGTGATTCATTTGCAATAGCTTCTTGTGTTCGATCAAGGCGCAGCAGCGTTCTTGGACGCGGCTCGGGGGGCTTTGGACCCTACACGACGGGTCGCTTTCGGACACCGACTTTCGTCGCGCTTAGACATTGGATTCGTGGTGCAGACCGCCGTCCTAAAGGGCGGTGCTGCATCCATTTGCGCTCTAGGTGCCGTGCACCAAACCGATCGACGTTAGGCCGTTGTCTTTTTCGCGGCGATCGAACGTGGTAGCTGGGCTCCTGGAATCACCAAATTGCACGGCGATGCCGGGCGAATCCGCAGCACTCCCAAGTTACCCACCTTCGCGCGATCCATGCGAGGTCGGAGTTCACGAGGCGACAAGCCACGGGTCTGAACCGACGGCTGTGGCCGTAGTCTGTTCGGAACTGTGCCGAGTGATGTGGTTCGTCCGAGAAACTCGCGCAAAAAGGACTGTTGGGGTTGACACGGCCCCCTCGTTATGGGTATATTGGGCCACTCAGCCTGGGGAGATTTCATGCGGCGCGATTGAATCGAGGAGGCACGCCTGTCTGGCGTGCGTGTGGGGACGGCATGATTGATTGCGGGGAGAGAGGACGCAAGGTCCCGTGCGCGCACGGTGACGTTGTCGCGCGCTCACCGCGGTTTGCCTCACAACTGGAGTTCGGCGACGCCCACGGGCGCCGCGGTTGGTGCGCCAATCGGGTCCGCATCGCGGGCAGCGCGATTCGGCAGCCCGATTGGTCTGGTTCAGTGCGTCCTCACTTTCAGAATGTTCAGGTACTCGCCAGGCCTTTGGGTTGTGATTCGCCCACCGATAGTTCGTTCCGTTCCGAAGATTGGAGCCTTTCATGAACACGCCATCATCCCGTTCGTCACTCAACGCCTCGAACCTGTTCGCCTGCGTTGGCCAGCCGTTCAGCCTGTTCGGCCACGTGCGTGATGCGATTCGGGCGATGAGGCGTGGCGGGCCGCCGGCGCGCGCGCGCCGAGCCCATGCGGCGATCGGGCTGGAGCCGATGGAGCCGCGCATGCTGCTGGCGGCGAACATCAGTTATGACTTCCAAGCCGCCCACTCCGCTTTCTTCTTGGACGGCGATCCGTTGAATAACACCTACACAGTGCAGATCGTGGCCAACGGGACCGACGACGTTCTGCAGGTGCTCGCCGAGGGTGGCCAGTTGCTCGCGGATGGCGTGCTGGACGACGATGGCGTCAATATTCTGACGCTGACCGGCGAGGACACCGACCTGCTCTTCAAGCGGGGGGATCAGTACAACATCAACTTCAGCAACCTGGCCGGGCAGACCGGCGGCGACCCTCGCTACGACATCCGGATCATCACCGACGGTGGAGGCGTGATCCCGCTGATCGGACAAGACGACAAGGTGACGATCATCGGCGACGGCGGGTACGAACTCGCGTCGCTGGACGTTCAGGCGAAGGAAGATGTGACGGTTACGGGCAAGGTGTTCGCGACGGGCGACATCACGATCAAGTCCAGCGCCCTGGACGACGTGGGGCTGATCGGTGACACGGACGATGACGCGGGGGACGACGACCAGGGGCTGCTTTTCACCGCCGACAGCTCGATCACGGTGAGCGGGGCCAGCGCCCGCCTGGACGGTGCGAACATCACGCTGCTGGCCGAATCGACGATCACGATCACGAACAGCCCCTTCAACGTGAGCGGTTTCAACTTTGCGTTTGCGCTGGCGCTCGCCGACGCCAACGTGGTGATTTCGGGCGGAGTCATCAACGCCAGCGGCAACCTCAGCGTCGAAGCGAAGAGCACGGTCACGTCAACCCTGGCACGCCCGACCGACGATGCCGACGACGACAACGACACCGTGGACGCGGCCATCGCGGTCGCGATTCTCAGCAGCGATGTCGGGGTGAACATCAGCGGTGGCGATATCGACGCGGGCGGCACGGCGACGTTCAAGGCCACGAACAACGTTACGGCGAGCACAACGGCCGACGGGCTCGGCGGCGACAAGGGCGCGACGCTGGCCTTCAACCTGTTCCTTGGCGATACCACGATGCTCGTCACCGGCGGCACGATCGACGCCGACAGCATCACGATGGAGGCCAAGAGCGACCGCAACGGCACCACCATCTCCAAGGCCACGGCCGGGGGCTCCAACGACGGGGGCGCGAATGAGTCTGAGGAGCGGCTGGACGACCCCAACGACGACGGCAACAGCAGCGACAAGGCCAGCACGGGCGAGGACGATGTCGCGTTCGCCGCGGCGGTGTCGGTCGCGGTCATTACGGGCGATACAACGGCCAGCATCACGGGCGGCTCGGTCAAGGCATCGGCCGGCGATGTGACCCTGACGGCGAGCGGCAAGCTCACGCTGACGACCACGGCGGACGGCTCAAACGTCGAAGAGACGGCCACGGGCGTGGCTTTGGCCGTGGCGATTCACGTCGCGGTGGTGGACGTGACGGCGGAGATCGGCGGCACGGCGCAGGTGGACGGGACAAACGTGCGCGTCAATGCGGTGACGCCGGCGAGCGTGCTGAACGCCACGGCCACATCGGGCGCGACGGCCTCGGACCTGGGCGTCGCGGGCTCCCTGGCTCTTGGTGTCGTGGTGATGGACACCGATGCGAAACTGAGCGGCAACGTGCAGGCGAATGGCGCCAATATCCTGCTGTCGGCAGAGTCCACAACTGAGAGCAAGGCGATCGCGAAGGCCAAGGTTACCGGTAGCGGAGATGCTACGGGTATTGGCGCCTCTGTGGCGATCAACATCGCGGACAACGACACCAGCGCCACCATGCTGGCTGGCGCAACCCTGACCGGGGCGAACGACCTTTCGCTCTCGGCAAAGTCCAACCAGAAGATGCAGACCGACGCCAAGGGCGGAGCGACCGGCGGGAAGGTCGGAGTCACTCCGGTGGTTGCGGTGTCCATCACCACGTACGACACACGGGCGAGCCTGGAGACTGGCGGCGTGCTCAACCTCGGCGGGTCGCTGACAGCCAACGCCGAGCACGCCGGTACGGTAAACACGATGGCGGATGGCGAGGCCGCGGGCACGAGCGCCGCCGTCGGCGTCGTGATCGGGTTCAACTACAGCAGGAACACGGTCGAGGCCACGACGCTGCGCAACGTTTCGGCGTCTGGTGCGGTATCGTTCACAACCAGTTCCACGGTTCAGAGCAGTGCGACCGCCAAGGCCAGCGCCAGCGGCGCGCAGAACGACGGCGAGGACTCTCAGTCCAAGAGCGACGACAAGCGGTCGCAGGGGAACAGCCGCGCATCCAGCGGCGGGGCCAGCGGCTCGGGCAGTTCGTCTTCCAGCGAGGGCAAGGCCGAGACGCCCGGCTCTTCGGACGGCTCAGGCGACAGCGTCGCGGTGGCCGCGGCGATCTCGATCAACATCGTCAACAGCGATGCGGTTGCCGAAGTCGGTGATGGGCGGACGATCTCCTCCGGCGGGCTATTGACCATTCGTTCGCGGACCAACGTGGACGGGACGGCGATCGCGTTGGGCAAGGCCGTTGATGGCGGCAGTGCCGCGGTGGGCGCTGCGGTGTCGGTGAACACGGTGGATGTGGACAACAAGGCTCGCCTGGGCGCCAGCACCATCACCGCCGACGGTGTGGTTGTCGAGGCGCTGATGGATGATCGGCGCGTGGACCTGCAGACGGGCACGATCCCGATCGTTGACACCGCCAAGGAAACGATATTCCTCGGCACCGGCCACGGGCTGGCCACGGGCCAGGATGTTGAGTACGACGACGGCGGCGGCACGGCGGTGGGCGGGCTGACGGACGGGACGACGTACTACGTGAGGGACATCGGTGGCGGCAAGATCGAGCTCTACGACAGTAAGGCGAATGCCGAGGACACCGATAACCAGACCGGGCGTAAGGACCTGACCTCGGCCGGTTCGGGCAGCACTCACAAGCTTGACAAGCCGTTCCCGGCGGGCGAGGTCACCTTTGACCCCGACCCCAACTCGCTGCGGGTCCTTGAGGTCGGCGAGAGCACCGGCCTGGAGACGGGCGACGAGGTTGTTTACCACACGGGCGCCGGCGCGGCGGTGGGTGGGCTCACCGATGGCAACACCTACTTTGTAATCAAGCTGGACGACACGCGCGTTCAACTGGCCAGTTCACGCGAGAACGCGATGAAGGGCACGGCGATCGCGCTGACGTCTGACGATGTCTCTGACGACGACTTCCTGACCGAGGCTACGCACACGATCCGCTCCAGCGCTACTTCCGGCGCGGGCAGCGATGAGGTCGGGGTGGCGGGGTCGGTCGCGGTGAACCGCGGCGCGGCCATTACGCTGGCGCAGGTGGCTGGCGACGTGACCATGACCGACGGCAACGACGGCGGGACCACCATCGGCGCCCTTTCCGTGAAGGCACACTCTACCTCCCTCAACGAGTCCAAGGCCGTGCCCGAGGGCGACGGCGCGCAGGGCGGGAGCCTGGGCATCGGCGGGTCGTTTGCGCTCAACCTGGTCTTCCACGACACCACGGCCGAGATCCTTAACAGCGCCGACATCGGCGGCACGCAGGTCGGCAGCATCACGGTTGAGGCGGCCGGGCGCCACCTCTCGGAGACGGAGGCCAAGGCCGGGGCCGGCGGCGATGCGGCTATCGGTGGAGCGGTGGCCGTGCTCATCAGCGAGGCGGACACCAAGGCGCGCATCGGCACCAGCGCTACCGACCTGGTCACCGGGGGCGGCGCGGCCGTGACCAGCGACCATACGCACAGCGTCCACACCGCGACGAGTTCCGAGGCCGAGGGCAGCGACGCCTCCGTCGGCGCCACGGTGGCGGTTAACTACGTCGCTGATACCAACCAGGCCGCGATTGCTCGCAACCTCGACGCCAACGGCGGCGGCGTCACGCTGCGCGCCAAGATGACACTCTCGAGCACCCTCGATGTGCACGCCAGCGCTGCGGGCAGCGACGATGATGACAGCAACGAAGACAATGCCGATGCGAAGTCTGACCAGAGCGCCAACAACACTTCCAGCGCCGGTGGCAGTCGCAACACGCAATCGGCCGGTGGCAGCGCCGACAGCGCCAACAGCGATTCCACATCCCAGTCCGGGTCGGGCGGCAGCGGCGTGGGCGTTGCCGCGTCGGTCGCGGTCAACGTCGTCACGATCAGCAACAGCGCGATGATCACCAACGGGGCCGACGTTTCGGGCACCGGGGCGGTCGTTGTCAGCGCGCAGGCGAGCATCGACGGCAAGGCGCAGGCCGATGCGTTGTCGGTCAACCTCGGCGGCGATGTCAACGTCGCAGCCTCCGTGAGCTTCAACTACGTCACGTTCACCAACACCGCAAAGGTGGGCTCCAACTCGGTGGTCGATGGCAACGGTGTCACCGTTGAAGCGGTGACTACCGGCGCTGACCGCAACGACTTTGTCGCCACCGCGTATGCCGCGGGCGGGAACAAGGGCGGTTCAGCCGGCGTCGCCGGCGCCATCGCCATCAACGTCGTGGACGCGGAGACCCTGGCGCTGGTAGACGACTTCGCGACGGTGAAGTCCACGGGCAATGTGACCGTCACGGCCGAGCACCAGATGGGCCTGCAGTCTATTGCCGCGGCGGGCGCGGGCTCGGGCGACTTTGCCGTCGGTGCAGCGATCGCGATCAACATCATCGGCACGGACGCGGTTGCGGCGGGCTCCAACACCATCGCGGCCATCGGCAACCCCGACGGTGATACCGACGGCGCCACGGTACAGGCCAACGGCGCGGTGGCCGTGTCGGCTTCGCACTCGATCGCGATGACCGGCACGCTCGACCTGCCGACCAAGCTCAACGATGAGGGCATCGACGACCCCAGCTTCAGCATCGGCTCGCTGGCGGTATCGGTCGCCGCCGCTTCGGGCGGATCGGCGCTCGCCGGTTGCGCTTCGATCAACATCTTTGAGACAGGTACGATGGCGTACATCGGGCGAGGCACCCTGGTCGAGGGCTACACGGGCGGCGCCTCGAAGGCGGGATCGGTCGCTGTAAGCGCCACCGACACCACCAACTGGACGTCGGTTGCGGGCAGCGTGGGCGTGGGCCTGGATGGGGCCGGCATCGGCGCCGGGTTGGACCTGGCGATTATCACCAAGCACACCGAGGCCGTTATCGGAAAGGACGCCAACATCGATGTGAGCGGCGATGTAACGCTCACAGCACCCTCCAGTGAAACGCTGATTTCGATTGCCGCGAATGCCGGCATCGCAGGGAGCTCGCTGGCGATCGCCGGCTCGGCGAGCGTCGCCATTATCAACACCACCACCAAGGCGTACGTTGAGGACGGCACGGGCCTGGCCGACCGCGCCGAAGTGCGGGCCGATGGCAACGTCACGGCTTCGGCAACGGGCACGTTCACCGACACGCTGGTGGCGGCGTCGCTGGGCATCAGCGGCGGTTCTGCGGGCGTGGGCGCCGCCAACCAGACGCTCGACCACACCGACGTTGTAGAGGCGTACATCGGCGACTACGGCCTGGTCACCTCGCACGGTGCGCTGGGCGTGCGCATTACCGCTACTTCGAGCGAAGAACTGATCGGCATCACGGCGGCGGGCAGCGCTTCCAGCGGCAGCATCGCCGTCACGGGTGCGGCGACGATCAACCTCCTGACTGAGACCACCACCGCTCGCGTCGGGGACGGCGCGATCATCACGTCCACCGCCGGGGGCGGAGCCACGCCGGACCTGTGGGTGAAGGCGGACGACGATACAAAGATGATCACCGTCGCCGGGTCCCTGTCGCTCTCGAGCGGCTCGGCCTCGGTGGGCGTGGGCGTCGATGTGGGCGTGATCGGCAAGACGACATACGCGTCCATCGGCTCGGGCGTCACGGCCAATGTGACGGGTGACATCGACGTCACGGCGGACTCGACGCTCGACATCACGTCGGTCGCGGCGGGTCTGTCGGCCAGCACCGGCGTCGGGGCGACGGCGGATGCGAGCGTTCACGTCATCACGAACACCACCAAGGCGTTCATCGGTGCCGAGGTCGGCACGGGCCTGGGCCATGGCGATGTGCACGCGCACGGCTCGCTGCGCGTCTGGGCGAATGACCTGACCGAGATCGACAAGGTGGTCGGCGCTGCGGCGATCGGCGCCAACGCGGCGATCACTCTCGCCGGCAGCGTAACGGTCTCGAACAAGACCACCGCGGCCTTCATCGGCGAGGGGGCCTGGGTGAGCGCGGATGGCGATACCGCGCTGGATGCACCCACCGGCGACTTTGACCTCAATGAAACCGCTTCCGGTGCGGCTCAGCAGTACGACAATAACGGCGGAAACAACGACAACGCCGCGGGCATCGAAGCTAACGGCGCGCAGGGCCAGAGTGCCGGCCAGCTCGCGGACAAGGGCGAGGTAGACCCACCCACGCCGGTTGGCGCGGGCGATGGGGCGACCAGCGTGAACGGCCAGCCCGGCGTTTCCAATACCGAACTCGGCCGCAACGTGCGACTGACGGCGGGGATCACCCCGGGGACACGCGGCGTCATCGTGGCCGCGACCAGCACGGATGATGTTGAGACCTATTCCATCGGCCTCGCGGGCGCGGGCAGTGCCGCGGTGGCGATCGCGGCATCGGTCAACGTCATCAACTCGACGACCAACGCGGCCATCGGCGCTGATGCGCGCGTGAACCAGTCGTCCTCGTTCGCGTTGTCGCCCGATGGCGCGCAGAAGGTGCTTGTCGTGGCGTCTAACGACTTCCGGCACACGGCCGCGGCTGCGGGCCTTGCGATCTCCGGCGGGGCCTCGGTGGCTCCGGCGGTGGACGTTACGGTTTCTGATAACAACACGAGCGCGAGTATCGGCGCGGGGTCCATCGTGCGGGCGGCGGACGATGTGCGCGTGATCGCGAAGGCGTCGGAGACGATCCTGCTGGTGGGTATCGGTATCGCGGGCGGCACCGTGGGGATCGGCGGCGGGATCAACGTTTTGGTGCTCAGCGGCGACACCGATGCGTCCATCTCCGGCCAGGTGCGCGCGGGCGGGGACGCCCTGGTGCGAGCCACCGACGACACGAAGATCATGGTGATCGACGGCGGCCTGGGCGTGGGGTATGTCGGGGTGGGCGCGGGCCTGGGTGTGGTGGTCATTACGAAGCAAACCACCGCGCTGATCGGGACGGGCGCTGATGTGACCGCCCTTGGCAACGGCGGCGGGTTCAACGTGCGCGACGGCACAACGATGAACGGTGCCTTCGGCGAGGTGGCGGTGAACGGCGTGATCGTCGAAGCACGTTCCAGCGAAGACCTGTTCCACCTTGCGATCGCGGGCGGCGGCGGCTTCGTGGGCGCCTCGGGCGCGCTCACCGTCAATATCATCTCGTCGGAAACCAAGGCGACGATCAACGACGCGGACATCAACTGGAACGCCAACGGCGCGGCCAGCAGCGCCCAGGACGTGGCCGTGGTCGCGAGCAATCAGGCGACCGTGCAGACCTTCGTGCTGGCGGTGGCCGGCGGGTTTGTAGGGATCGGCGGCTCGGTGGATGTGGGCAACCTGAACAACGACACCGCGGCGAGCATCAACGCCGGGGCGCGGGTGCACGCGGACGGGGACGTCGCCGTCAACGCGGCGGCGATCAAGTCGGTGGACAGCCTGACCATCAGCGGCGCTGGCGGCCTGGTCGGCCTGGCCGGCGCTGTTTCGGTGTGGAACATCGGCACGCAGTTGGACAAGAACTTCGAGAGTTCGGACGACTCGGGCAATCGGAGCGACAACAGCGCGCTGGAGCGCAATAAGAAGCAGAACGATGGAGACCCGGACAACAAGGTGAGTTCCGACGACGATGCGCAGACCCAGAGCGTCGATACGCGCGACAAGGGCGCCGACAGCATCAGTTCCATCGCCGGCGACCAGCCCGGGCCGACCGGGGGCCGAATCTCCGGCGCTCAGGGCAGCGTCACGTCGAGGCTGAACGCGAGTTCGATCGGCGGCGCCTCGCTGGACATCAAGGGCCAGATCAATGCAGACCCGCTGGTCGTCGGGACTTCCGCGATCATCACGGGTGCTGAGGTGGAGGCGGACGGCCTGCTTAGCGTCCACGCCAGCGAGTACCTGGACGTCAATATCACTGGCGGCGCGGCCTCCGGCGGGGCGGTGGGTATCTCCGCGAGCGTCAACGTCCTCAACGTGTCGACCAACGTCACGGCGGCGGCATCCGGAACGCTCTCCTCGGGCGGCGAGATGACGATCGCCAGCCGTATGGACGAGCGGATCGTTGTGAACAGTTTGGCCGCGGCCGGCGGCCTGGGGGCCGTCGGGGCCGCCGTCTCGGTCGTCAACGTCAACAGCACGAGCACAGCGACTCTGAGCGGCACGGTGTCGCAAGCGGGCGACACCTCCGTGACGGCGACAAGCGAGCAAGTCTTCGGCCTCCTCGTCGGGAGCGTCACGGTCGGCGCCCTGGCCGTTGGCGCGGCGTGGGTCGACCTCGATGTGGGCGGCAGCACCAGCGCCACCGTGGCCAACGGCGCCCAGATCGGTCAGACCGGCACGGTCGCCAGCCTCACGGTCGCCGCCGATTCAACCGTCGAAGTGAACTCGGTGGTCGGCGGCGTCGCAGGCGGAGCGATCGGTGTTTCGGTCAACTTCGGCTTCATCGACGTACACCCCACGGTGTCCGCGGGCATCGGCAGCAACGCCCTTGTCACGACGAGCGGTGCCATCAACGTGAACGCGGACACGCACCACAATGCAGTTGGCAGTGTGGTGGGCGTCAGCATCGGCGGCGCCTTCAACGCCGCCCTCAGTTGGAGCGAGGTCAAGGTCACCCCGACGGTGAGCAGCACGTTGGGCGCGAACGGCAGCGCTCGTTCAAACAGTTCTGGTGTCAACTTCCGCGCCCGCCACAACGCGGGCGGCGGGGACAGCGGCAAGTATGTGGATTCTTCCGCCGTCGCGGCCGCGGGGAGTTTCGGTGTTGGTATTTCGGGCGCTCGGGCCCTGGGCAGGCACTCTCCAATCGTCTCGGCGACGGGTAACGGCGGCTCAAGCGTTGCGTCTGCGGGCGCTTCGGGGTTCGCGTCCATCAACAACGCCCGAACCGAGGGCTTTGCATCCGGCGGCGCTGGCGGGCTGTTGGGCGGCGGGGCGGTGATGAGCTCCACCATGGAAGCCAAGGGCTCCAGCACGACGACGTTCAACGGCACGGCTTCCGATAGCGGAGTGGCGGCCAGTTCGTTCGCGTTGAGCGCGACCGCCCAGCGCACCGCGAAGACCGAGGACTTCGTAATCGCCATCGGCATCGGTGCCGGCATTTCCATCGCGCTCGGGACGGCCTCGGTTGCCGGAACTACGTCGGCCACGTTTGGCGGAAGCTCGGTCGTCAACATCAAGGGCGCGATGAGCGCCACGGCGGGAGCAACCAACGAGGCGTCTTCCATCACCGAGGGCGGCGCGGGCGGCTTCATCGGCGCCACGATTCTTGAGGCGGAGGCTTCGGTCACCGGCACGACAAGCGTCGGGATCAGTGCAGGCGGTCAGGTCACGAAGGCCGGGAGCGTGTCGCTCGAAGCGACCGGCTCCAACACCGGGTCGGCGAGCGCTACGGCCGGCACCGGCGGCTTCATCTCCGCGGGTGGCGTGGACTGCAATGTCAGTGTGACGCCCACCATCACCGCGTCCATCGGCAATAACGTTTCAATCGCCAACGTCGCCGGGAACGTGCGCGTTGTGGCAGACTCGGCCCAGAGCGAGGCCGACGCCGCGGCGGCGGCGTACGGCGGCGGCGTTGTGCAGGTTGGTGCTGCGTTCGCGGATGCAATCGTTCAACCGACGGTGACGGCGTCCATCGGTACCGGCGTCTCGATCAGTCTCGGCGGCGACCTGCTCGTCAAGGCCGAGTCGGGCTACCTGCCGGATGATGGATCGTTCGGCGACACGTTTAACGCGGGCACCGGCGGGGTTCGGCCGACGGACTACGGCGCCGATGTCATCAACTTCCGTAAGCACGGGCTGGGCACCGGCGACTCGGTGGTCTACAACAGCAACGGCAACTCGCCGATCACGACCTCGGGCGCCGGTACGCTGGTGAGCGGGCGCGAATACGGGGTGATCGTGCGCGGCGACGACACGCTCAGCCTGGGCGCACAGTTCAGGGGCGGCAGCATCTCGAACGCGGTCGCGTTGATTCCGTCGGCCGGCGCGACGGGCGTGGACGGCGCCCGGGACATGATCCGCTTCGCGACGCCGCACAAGTTCGTGAGTGGCGACGCGGTCCGCTACGACCACGAGGACGCCGATGCGACCATCGGGATTGCCGAGGGCCTGTACTTCGTCAACGTAGTGGATGAGTTCACCGTCAGGCTGTTCGCCACCAAGGCGGGGGCCCAGAACGTCAATACGACCGGCTTCGGGGTCGGCTCGGTGGCCGCCAACCGGATCGATCTGGCTGGCTTTGCCAACGGCGACCGCGTGACGTACCGGGACCCGGTGCCGGTGCAGTTCCGCGCGAACCACGTGGATGCCAACATCGATATCGACGATGGCGACACCTCGTTTGACAACAACCTGAACACCATCTTTGCCGGGCGATTGCTCAGCAACGGCACGGTGCTGCCGCACACGTTCAGCAACGGTGACAAGGTCATTTACCGCACCAACAACACCGGCTCGGAAATCGGCGGCCTGAACGATGGTCAGGAATACTACGTGATCACGCTCGGCGGTGATGACTACCGCATCCAGCTCTCCCTCACTCTCGACGGCACCAACCCCGACGACGACATGGGCGGTCCCAACATCGGCATTACGCCCATCGCGATTTCGGGCAGCAACTCGACCAACCAGACCCTCGCGGCCAACCAGGTCCTGCACTGGCTGGTACGGCCGTCGCTGGGTGTGCTTGAGGATGGCAAGACCTACGAGGTGATCAACGCGGGCCTTGACGGCAACGGCGCGACCAACGACTTCCAACTCGCCAATCCCGGCAGCGCCGTGCCCCTCAACCTGAGCACCTTCGAGCGCAGTGGTACGTTCACGCTTTCCGACGCCGGCTTGAACATCGCTTCCGCCAGCGGCAGCAACCCGCATGAGCTGGTTATCGATATGACCGGCGGCAGCGGCAATCACAAGCTCCTCGGCCAGGGCAATGTGTCGCTTCGCTCCATCGCGCCACCCCCCGGCGACGGCAAGTCGGCCGTCTCGGCCAAGGGCGGTGGCGGCGGTCTGGCCGCGTTCGGCAACCCGAATGCGGCGATCATTGTCACGCCCAACGTTGATGCAAACCTGCTGGCGGCCAACATCACCGCCGGCGGTAAGGTAGAAGTCATCAGCGTCGCCAGGGGCAATACGTCCGCGTACGCGATCAACTCCGGCGGCGGCTTCATTCAAGAGGGCAATACCGATGCCGCGGCTGTGTTTGCAGCGCACAACGATGCCATGATCGGTGCAGGAACCGTTGTCAAGGCCAAGGGCGACGTGACCGTCCGGGCGACCACCTCCGCCGAAATGTACTCGCGTGCACGGGCCGAGGGCGGCGGCTTCCTTGCCTTTGCGGATGCGGATTCGGACATTGTGGTCGACAACGGCACGATCTCGGGCAGCAACGGCGACCATGGCGGCGAGAGCTTCAGCGGGGGCGCCACCGCGACGATCGGTGCCGGCGCGCAGATTGAAGGCCGCGGCGTGTCAATCCAGGCGGGCTATGACGGCGTGCACTGGAAGGTAGAGGCCAGCACCGAGGCGGGCGGCTTCACCGGCACTTCATCCGCGACGGCGACCGAGGACGCGGACCTCGAGGCCAATGTTGATATCCAGGCCGGGGCCACGGTTATCGAGGGCCGCGAGGGCGTGGACGTGCGTGTCATTATGGTTGGCATCACCGGCGACGGCGTGGACGCCGACGCGGTCTTCTACGGTCTTTCGGCCGGCGATCCTGACGAGAACGAGAACGGCAGCAACTCGGCGGTGATGAACGCGGGCAACGGCGTGCTGATCATCGCCGCCCCTCGCATCACCGGCGACACGACGCTGAACATCACGGACCTTGTGGCCCTTCCCTCGCTCGCCCTGCTGGCGGAGATCGAGAGCCCCAACGGCACGCGCACCATCACATGGAATGCGGACGTCGTTCTGCAGAGCGGCCCCAGCCCCACGCTGGTGGTCAACTCCGCCGGGCAGGTGGTCAAGGCGGTGAACGTGACTGTCGACGGCGGAAACGGCGTCGGGTACGTGACCGGCGGAACGTTCCAAGTCGATGACATCATCAACGACGACCGCGGACAGGCGATGTTCAAGTCCAACGGCGCCGGGACCATCGCGGAGACCGCGGCTGGCTTCCCGCTGTTCACGTTCCGTGACACGTACCGCAACGTCACGCTCACGAATGAGTCCGGGCACAACATGCAGGTCCGCCGCATCGAGGTCGTCAACAAGACCGCGACAACCACCCCGTACGAGGTGTTCCTCCGCGTCCCGACGGACAACAACTTCAACTTTGACGTGACGCACGACTTCAAGCCGACGATCGTTACCGTCGAGAACACCATCAGCGGTGCGAATGATCCATCGCCGTTCATCGAGTTTATCGGTGACGTCAACAACCCCATCGGCATTACGCTGATCACCAACGCGCGGGGCGACATCTTCTCGTCCGGCATCGGCGTTGTGCGGACCGACACGTTCGCGATCGTCGCAACCCTCGGCAGCGTCGGGTTCGACGACGGGCACCGCCTGCGGCTGGAGATTGTTGAGAGTCTTGACGGGCCGGTCGGAGTGGACCGCTACCGCCGCGTCGACGCGGGATTGGACATGTACCTCGACGAGCGCGGCCTGCAGCGCCGCGCCCTGGCCGGCGGAGAGACCCTCGATTCGGGCTTCATCACCGACGTCGACCACATGCAGTCCGGGCGCGATGTGAACATCTTCCTGCGGCATGGGCTGGACCAGACCACCCCGTCGTCCGTGGCCTACCAGATCGAGGTGGACGACAACGGCCTGGTGGTTATCGTGACCACGCACTTCCGGCCGCCCACGGCCGGCCCGGTGCAACTGTTCCCGCTGGGTGTGTTCGGCACCGGCAGCGGCGACGCCAACGTGACGTACCTCGTCGGCATCGCGGGCGATGCCGCGTTCCGGATCATCGCGGGACGTGATATCGACGTGACCGGGCCCACCGGCGGCGACCTCGTGCACTTCACCGCGTTCACCAACATCCTTGCCCTGGGCAACATCGACACGATCGTCAACGGCGATATCACGATCACCGAAGTGGCGGGCGACCTGAAGGTCGGCCGCATCGCGTCCATCGGGCGCGATGTGTTCCTCAACTCGCCGCGCCGCATTGTGGATTCCATAAGCGGCACGTCCAACACGGGTGACAGCGGCGTTGACGCTGACGTAACCGGGCGCCACATCACCATGACCGCCGGCGACAACGGCATCGGCGGGATGTCCGGCACCGGCGGCATCGGCACACCCGACAACTTCCTCGAGATCAACGTCGACGTCCGCCAGGGCTTCGGCGGGGTCGTGGGCTCGCTCCAGGCGGAGGACACCGCCGCGGGTCTGGGCAATACGTTTGGCATCTTCATCACCGAAGTCCGTCGCGCGGGCGATGTTGCGGCGGCCCTGGGCGGGACCGAAGCCGCGGGCACCAACGCGCTGCAGGTCCACACCGTGGACACCGTGGGCAACGTGTCACTGGCCACCACGCACGGATCGATCCGCGATGCTCGCAACAACGGCGCGGGCGACGACGCCGCCGACGTGTTCGGCAACACCATCAACCTCTACGCCGTGGGCGGCAGCATTGGCGACCCGGCCGGCTCGTTGGCCCCGCAGGACAACGCCAACAACGACCTGGAGATCGACTCGCAGTTCTACCAGCTCAACGGCACGATCGGCGCCCGGGCGACCAACAGCATCTTCCTCACCGAGGTGGACAAGAACGCCCGCGTGGTCCTCATGCAGGCCCTCACCGGCAACGTTCGCTTCACCGTGCGAGAGAGTTCCGTCCAGGGCGAGGACCTGTTCCTGCGCCCCAGCGGCAGCGTCCTGCTCATCGAGGATGCCCCCGAGGCCATCGCCCACGGCCTGGTCAACGCCGTGGTCGGCTCCATCGTGCTGCGTGTCGGTGACAACGTCACGACCCATGCGAACGCGCAGATCCTCGCCGGCCAGAATATCAGCATCTTCGGCGACTACCGGCGCAACGGCATCGACCTGTTCCTGGCCAACGACTCGCCGCGCTTCGGCACCATCATGCACCTCGAGGGCGTCATCGCCCACGGCCCGACGGCCTCGGGCTGGCTCACGCGGATCTTCGGCAACGACGACTCCGACCAGATCTACTTCGACCAGACCTACCTCGGCGGGACCAACCCGGACCTGCCCGGCGGCACGGGCCAGGCCATCCCGCAGGGCGGCGTGATGTCCAACTACAGCGGCGGCAAGACCCGCGTCTACGGCAGCAACACCGCCAGCGCAGCGGGCGCGTTCGCGCCGCTGGGCGATGGCGAGGACTTCATCATCGTCAACCAGCTCAAGTCCATGGTGTACGTCCAGACGGCCGGCGCCGCGGCGGACAGCGACACGCTCACGATCGACGGCCAGGCCGGCAGCGACACGGTGGTGGTCAACACCGTCGGCTCGCAGGGCGATGAGCGTAACTATGTCATCAACGTGCTGGATACCGGCGCGCCCGACGACGGCGTCGACATGCTCGCGATCTGGGGCAACAACGCCTCGCCCGCGAACGAAGGGGCCAACAAGCCCGCGGACGACATCTTCCTGCTCCGCCGCACCAGGGGTATCAGCGGCGAGACCAGCGGTCCATCGCTCTACGCCGACGCGACCGGCTTCGTCGCCGTCATCCATGACGACCTAGCCCACGCCACGGCGTCCGACCCCAACAACAGCGCCGCCGTGCGCAACCAGACGCTGGAGCGCATCAACTACAACAGTTCGATCAACGGACGCGTCATGGTCTTCGGCCAGGGCGGCAACGACGTCTTCGCAAGCGACGATAACGCCGCCATCACGACCCTCGACGGCGGCACCGGCAACGACACGTTCCAGATCGGTCAGCTCTACGGCCTGCAGCGCGACGGCCTGCAGCCGCCCTCGCCGCGCCCCGTGGGCGACACCAGCGGCGGCTCGCTGGTCACGCCCGAGGACCTGTTCCCACAGTTGGCCAACTCCCTCACGCCGCAGAGCATTTACGGCACAGTGGCGACGACCCGCGGCTGGCTCAGCTCGGGCGCGACTTCACCCCTGCTCGCCCAAGGCGGCCAGGGCGATGATAACTTCACGGTCTACAGCAACCAGGCCGTTGTGCGCCTCGAGGGCGGCGACGACAACGACCTATTCACGGTGCGTGCGTTCGCGCTCGCCGAGACCACCGCGACCGGCGAGATCGACTGGATCGACCCCGAACACCTCATCGCCCGGCCCAAGCTCACAGCGGGCTTCTCCACGGCCGCGGAGACCGAGATCCGCACCGGCGCGGGGAACAACCAGGTCGAGTACAACATCAACGCACCGGTGTCGGTCGATGGCGGCAACGGGTTTGACAAGCTGGTCATCCTGGGCACCGAGTTTGCCGACCACGTGGTCGTCACGCTGAAGGGAATCTTCGGGGCAGGACTCACGGTCACGTACGAGAACATCGAAGTGCTCGAGGTCGACACCCTCGAGGGCGACGACACGATCGACGTCCTGAGCACCAAGTCCGGCGTGGCGACACGCGTCATCGGTGGTCTGGGCAACGACCAGATCAACGTCGCCGGCGACGTCGCGGGCCCGGTCGTTTCACGCGACATCGAAGGCACCAGCGGCGTCATCAACAACCGCGTCAGCTCCGCTGACCCCGGGTACAACGGCTTGGTGGCCGACGGGATCGACACCAGCGTGGCTCGTAGCACACAGGGTCAGATCGTCATCGAGGAGACCGACGGGTTTACCGAGGTGCGTGAGGACGGCACCGTCGTCGACTCGTACTTTGTTTCCCTGGCGTTCCAGCCCCAGGCGGGCAAGTTTGTGTACGTCACAGTCTCGGGCGCGATGTCTTCGCAGGAAGAGCACGGCAACCAGGGCTACCTCGGCGCCGGCGACATCAGCGACAACCTGGGCGACGGCGACAGCCTGCTGGTCTCCAAGGTGCCCGCCGACTTTGACCGCGAGGTCTATATCGACGGCGTCCTCGTGTTCATCCCCAAGCGGGCGATCGTGCTCGTGTTCGACGAGTTCAACTGGAACACCAAGCAGACCGTCCACGTCGAAGCGGTCGACGACACCCGCGCCGAAGGCGACCGCACGGTCACGATCAGCCACTCGGTTCTCAGCAACGATTCGCGATTCCAGGGCGCCATCGTGCGCAACGTCGAGGTAACGGTTCGCGACGACGATCAGCCGGGCATCATCCTCACGCAGCTTGATGAGACCTCGCTCGGCGGCCTGGCCAAGTACGACAACCACCCGGCGGACAACAACACCGTGGTGCTCGAGGGTTCAGCGATTACGGGCGCCGGCGACTTGTTCGCGGTCGAGCTGGCCAACCAGCCCGTGGGCGGTGTTGTCCGCGTCGTGATCGACATGGGCGACAGTGAGGCCGTGCTCTCCTCCAGCGATGCGCTGCTGAGGTTCCACGTCCTGACGGCCCCCACGGCGGACAGCCCCGGCAAGTACTACGTGGAGTTCAACGGCGGTAACTGGGATATTCCGGTGCTGATCTCGGTGGATGCGCGCGACGACGGGGCCCCCGAAGACCCGCACATCACGACGATCACGCACAAGATCGACACTGCCGCGACTACGAACGTTGCCTACGCCACCACGCCGGTCGAGTCGCGGCGTATCGACGCGCTCGTTATTGATGACGAGAACCCCGGCCTGTTCCAGGTTGAGTCGGCCGGTACCACGCTGGTCAAGGCGGGGTCGGCCAATGGCGGCGCGGGGACGGGCGACAGCTACACCCTGCGCCTGACCAGTTCGCCCAAGAAGGATGTGGATGTTGCGCTCGTGACCGATGGCCAGACGGACATCGTCCCGGGCGCCGGGATCACGTACAAGCCCGTGGGCGGCCTGCGGGCCGTGCAGCTCTTCAAGGGCAACGTCAACATCGGCGGAACAAGCGTCGGGTTGGGCGGGGGCTCCGAGTTGACCACGTGGGCAGAGAACGGCTTCGAGGCCGGCATGCGGATCCGGATTTCGACCACCGACGGCGTTCCCGATGTCGAGGGCAAGATCCTCTCGATCTCCGGCGACGGCAAGACCCTGACCCTGGACACGGTCAACGCCGGGGCGGCGAGAAACAACGCGGTCGTTTCGCAGCTCGTCGAGGTTGGCGTCTACACCGGCTCCGTCCAGTACACCGCGTCCGTTATGCCCTTCCTCCTCTACGCCGGGAACGTGACCGTCAGCGGCGGCAACCTGGTGACGCGCAACAGCGACGGCAGTTTCATCGACGACGGCTTCGCCGTCGGCCAGAAGGTCAGCTTCGGCGATGGCAGCACCGGCAGCTTCGTCGTGACGGGAATCGCGGTCAACGGTCAAACCATGTCCGTGGTCGGCGCGACCAACGGCATCTACACCGGCGCCAGCAAGATGCTGGGCACCATGCGCCGTACCGACGGCACGAGCTGGCTTGACAGCGGTTTCTTCGAGGGCCAACTCTTCCGCACCAGCACCTTCGGTGCCAGCACCTTCAAGGTTGACCTGATCACCGGCAGCACCCCGGGCATCCTCGACCTCCTGATCGTCAGCGACCCCGTCACGGGCAGCGTGGTCCCCAACGCGGCGAAGCTCGGCTCCAACGGTACCGACGCGGCCATGACGCTCACCCAGTGGGCGGCCGTCGCGACATTCCTTGCTTCCACAGATCCCAACAACCCCATCGCCGCCCCCGCCGACTGGTACATCGCCAAGACGATCAATGTCGTTGCCGATCCGGGCTTTGACGTCCAGCCCGGCCACGAAAACTTCCGCTCGTTCCCGAAGGTCGAGCACCGGCTCGACGGGATCCGCGGCCCGCTCGCGGTCGAAGGCGGTGCTACCAGCGCCGACCGGTCACTCCGCCCGGCCATCCTGCTGCCCGGCGAGGCCAACGGCCCGGCGTTCAACATCCCCGCGCAGCCGCCCGAGTCGATGGCGATCGATACGCTCAACATCTACGCCGATGGCAGCCGTCAGAACCTGACGGGCACCCTGTCCTCAACCGCCCTCAGCGGCCTCAACATGGGCGCGGACCTTGACTTCCGCGATCCCAACACCCCTTGGACCGCGCCCTTTGGCGAGTCGGGCGTTTATCCCGGCGGCGTCAGCTTCGGCTCGATCAGCCTCGACGCCAACGGCAACTTCGGCACCGATACGGGCCGCTCGACCATCGAGGTTCTCAACGTCATGCTCGGGCAGGGCAATGACAAGCTTGAAGTCTCGGGCACCCTGCGCCCGGGCCCGGACCACGACCCGCTCACCGGGCTCGAGACCACGGCCTCCACGCACGGCGGCATCACCGCCGTGCACGGCGGCGGGAACGCACTGCTGCAGGTGAACGCGAACTTCACGTTCGCCAACACCGGCGGCGGCAACGCGGAACTCGCCCGCGCCGACGGCCTCAAGTGGACCAACTACTTCTTCGCGATCGGTCAGCGCGTGGTCGTCAGCACCCCCTCCGGGGCGGCGGCCTTCACCGTCACCGGCTTCGGCGACCAGCCCGGCGGAACGGGCAGCAAGCTGCTGCTCGCCGGCGGCAGCGCGGCCGTGCCTAACCAGGCCGTTGCATTCATCGGGTCCGTGTCTGTGGTCGACGACCTCTCCGTCAGCGGAGCGTTCACGGTCCAGGCCGACAGGGTGATCCGCAACGACAACCTGCCGTGGCAGAACCTGGGCTTCTCCATCGGCCAGGTTGTCGCGTTCACCAGCGGCGGCTCCACCAAGCTCTACACGATCACCGACTTTGACAACAACGGCCTGACGGGGCTGGGCAGCGCGATGCTGCTCACCGGAAACCCGTTGACGCCGGGCTTTGTGGCCGCGGGCACCATGGCCCGGGCCGGCAGCTTCAGCACGAGCGGCACATTCGCTTCGACCGCAACCACGCTCTTCCGCGCCACGGGCAACTGGAACTCCGACGGGTTCGCCGTCGGGCAGGACGTCGCGGTTTCGGGCCAGGGTGGCACGCTCACGGTGCAGGGCATCAGCCTCGACGGCAAGACCCTGACCGTTTCGGGGGGTGTCATCGGCACCATCGGCGCCAATGTCAGCCTGACGGTCGGCATCGTGCGTGTTGGTGGCGACGCGATCGATGTCAACGGGGCATCGCCGTCCTTCAACGGCGTGTACAACGTCGCCCCGGGCCAGGTCACGCGGACCGACAACGCGCGTTGGGACACCGACCTGAACTTCACCCCCGGTCAGCAGATCACCATCAACGGCTCGGGCCTGACCCCCGGTGTGCCGTGGCTCGCCGCCAACGGTGAGACCGCCGCTCAACTGGTCGTCACCGGCTTCAGCGCCGATGGCAAGACCCTATTCGTGACCGGAACGGCGATGTCGACCGGCAGCTTCGCGGCCACGGTCGTCATCAACTCGCCACTCGTCGTCTACGGCGACACCTCGCAGGACGCTGTCTGGTACAGCGGCAAGGCCGACAAGCTCTCCCTGGGCAAGTTCTCCAACAAGCCCATGCCGCACGAAGACGCCCTTCCCGTCACATTCGGGTCGACCGTGATGTGGGGTACCAACTTCGGCACCATTACCCGAGCGGCAGGCTCCGGCAGTTGGCTGGCCTCGGGCTTCGTGGCGGAAGGCCTCATCACTGTTGACGGTGTGCTCGTCGGTACGGTCAGCCAGATCTTTATCAACGGCGACGGCAGCGAAACGATGATGCTGTTCCGCGCCGATCTGACCACCGATGAAGACCTCTCCGGTCTCTGGGCCGGCCTGGTCAACGGACCGCACAACATCGTCCAGCGCAACCGCCTGGGCCAGAACACCGACTTCTTTGTCTTCCCGCTGGCCAACCCGTACCTGCGTTCCGGCCACGATTCCATCGATGCCAGCGACCTGTTCGCCGGCATCCCCGACGGCCAGCTGCCCACGGTGGGCTTCACCGCCTACGGCGGCCCCGGCAACGACCGCATCGTCGGCAGCCAGGCCGGCGACCACCTCGCAGGCGGCTCGGGCGACGACACGATCTTCGGTCGGCGCGGCATCGACAACATCTACGGCGACGCCGGCTTCAACGTCGACTTCATCACCCGCGAGCTCGCGGTGGCGGACACCGCTGGCGGCAGCGGGGCCTCCAACCTGGATGCGCTCGTCGCCGGGCGCGACCACATCGAGGGCGATGCCCCCGGTTCCACCGCTTCCAGCATCTTCGGCGACTTTGACGACAACATCATCGGTGACCACGGCTTGGTCACGCAGGACGTGGCGGGCGGGCGCGACACCACCAAGGCGGCGCCCTCGCTGCCCCAAGCCCTCCAGACCACGCTGCGCGTCCGCAAGGTCCAGACGACCGTCCCGCAGAACGGCGCGGACGACTTCGTGTACGGCAACGGCGGCCAGGACGTCATGCTCGGCGGCACCGGCAACGACGCGATCGACGGCGGCGTCGGCATGGACGTGGTCTTCGGCGACCACGCCGCGCTCGACCGCAGCGCGCACCTCAACATCTTCAACAACCTGCGCTTCGAGGCGCTGCAGGGATCGCAGATCTACAGCACCGCGCCCGCAACCGCCGGCCAGGACCTCGTGGACGGCGTTGCAAGGCTCGACCCACGCGGCGACCCCGAGGGTCGCGTCAAGCGCGTCTTCGCGCCGGTGTGGGGTGACTATGTCATCACGCTGGTCGGGCACACGGCCAACTCGGTTGCCGCGTACAAGGGGAACGACTACATCGCCGGCGGCGCCGACGACGACACGCTGCTGGGCGAGTTGGGCAACGACGTGATCCAGGGCGACGGCTCGATCGACTTTGTCGCATACCGCAGCGAGTACAGCGCCAGCGGTGCGGTGGTCACCACGCCGACCATCCGCGGTCGGGTGACCTCGCAGCGGGGCGCCGACGGCGGCGGAACGACCGGCCTGCTGAGCTGGTTCGCTTCGTTCGATGCCAGCGGCAACGGCCACGACTATGTCGAGGGCGGCGGCGGCAGCGATGTGGTGTTCGGCAACCAGGGCCAGGACGACATCATCGGTGGCAGCTCTGACTTGTTCAAGAAGACCGATGGCATCTCCGTCACCGCCCTGACCACCCCGGACACCAGGCCCGATGGCGGCGACCTGCTGTACGGCGGCTCGGGCCTGCGCACGGCGATCAACGACATCGGCGATGCGACGATCGACGGCGCAACCCAGGTCATCACGACCACCGCGACCGGGCACGCAGACGATTCCGACATGATCCTGGGTGACAACGGCGACATCTTCCGCCTTGTTGGCACCAACGGGACGGTCCCGGCGGGTGTGCCGGCGTTCCTCACCTTCAACTACGACAACTACGGCAGCATCAAGATCGTGCCGCGTGCGGCCCGCCTTTTGGACTACACACCGGGCGGCCCCAACTACTCCGCGGTCGCCAACACCAACATCGGCGGCGACGACGAGGTGCACGCCGAGGCAGGCGACGACTTTGTCTACGGCGGCAAGGGCAACGACCGCCTGTACGGCGATGGGCAGGACGACGACGAGGTCGGCGGCTGGGGCAACGATTGGATTTCCGGCGGCACCGGCAGCGACGGTGTCATCGGCGACGATGGTCGAATCTTCACCAGCCGCAACAGCTCGGTCTTCGGCGAGTCGCTCTACGGCATCACGCCGCTGCTCGCGACCGACCCGGACGACAAGTTCTCCAACGGCAACGTGATCAACGAGTTCATCTACACCCCCGGGAACGTCCAGACCGCGATCATCAACGTCGCGAACGAACTCAAAAAGACCGTCGACATCACACCCTTCAGTTCAGACCCGGGCTGGAACGGAACGGCTGATGAGTTTGGAACTTCGGGCCGGACGGGCACGGGCGGCGTGGGTACGCAGCCGCTCCACGTCAACGACGACATCATCTTCGGCGGCCTCAACAGCGACTGGCTGCACGGCGGTTCGGGGGATGATGCCATCTCTGGGGCCGAGGCATTGCCGACGGCGGCCACCGGGGTCCCGGCGATCAATCAGCCCGCATCCGTCAGCGGCATCACGGGTGTGGTGGTTGTGGACAATATGGTCGTCTCCGGGTTCCTGCGTCCCTTCAACCCTGGCAATGTGCTCTCCTTCGAGCCGGTCGACGCCGACGGCCAGCACGCCGCCCACCGCACCCGCGCCGGCGAGTTTGCGATGTACGACGAGTACAACCCGCTGCGCAAGATCATGGTCTCCGCTCCCGGGAGCAATCAGGTCTACGAGTTCTTCCTCAACTTCAACGAGCAGAGCGGCGTAGTGCGCCCCGCCGGGCTTGCCCCGGGCAACGGCAACCAGACCATCCCCTACGCACAGGCCTGGGACGATGGCGCCGATCGCATCTACGGCGACCTTGGCAATGACTGGCTCGTTGGCGGCACCGGCCGCGACGATGCCTACGGCGGCATGGGCAACGACCTGATGAACATGGACGACAAGCACACGTCCACGGCCGGAACTCCCAACACGCTGGCCAACAACGTGCCCGACACGCACCCATTCTTTGAGGATCGTGCGTTCGGTGGCGCCGGACGCGATGTGCTCATCGCCAATACCGGCGGTGACCGCCTGATCGACTGGACGGGTGAGTTCAACTCCTACCTCGTACCGTTCGCACCGTACGGTACGGCCACCGTCAGCCGCACCATCCAGCCGCAGCTCCCCGAGTTCCTGTACGCCCTTTCGGCCAGCGACGGCATCGACATGACCCGCGCTGCGGACGCCGCGTCACCGGGCGCTCCGACGGCCGACTCCATCGCACGCAACGGCGAGCCGCGGGGAGAGCTTGGCCTTATCCGTCAACAGGATGAGGCCTGGCACGACACGCATGGCGGGCCCGCCGATCCGCAGGCCGGCAACATCCCCGGCGGTCAGCGCGATGTGCTACGCACGGCGAGCTTTGACGACGGCGGTGCACAGGGCTTCTCCACCGCGGCCGGTAACGGGACGGTCGTCGGCGGCCGCTACCTGGTCACGCCCGCCACTACCACAAGCGATGCCATCGGTCTGTTCAACCAGGCCGACACCGTCATCCCGTTGACGTTTGAAATGCAGGCGACGATCAACGCCGTCAAGGCAATCGGGGGCTACAGGGCCAACGCGTACCTGATCTTCGATTACCAGAGCCCGACGAACTTCAAGTTTGCCGGCATTAACATTTCGACGAACAAGATTGAAATCGGTCATCGCACCGCGACGAACTGGGTGGTCGATGAATGGACACCAGCGAACCTCAAGGCCGATCGCGACTACGTCATGCTCCTGGGCATCGAGGGCAGCAAGGCCACGCTGACGAGTGGCACAACCACCATCAGCTTCCAGTATGCTCCGCGCGTTGACCAGAATGGGGTTCACCATGCCCTCAACGCCGGTATCGTCGGCATCGGCGCGAACGCCGCGAAGACGTTCATCGATGATGTCGCCGTGAAGGCCCCACCCGGGCGCATCACGCTGGACAAGACGGTGACCTTCAACAGCAACAGTGTCGCCAGTGAACTGCTCCGCAGCCCCACCAGCGGCGTTTGGGAAACCACCGGTGACGGGCGGTATTCCGGGTTCGCCTCGGGATCCGCACCCGCGATCAACCTGATGCACCTGGGAGCGGTTTCCGTGTCTCCCGGTTCGATGTTGTCCATTAAGACCGCCATGAAGACATGGTCCAAGGGCGGTGTGGTGTTCGACTATCACGGCTCTGACTACTTCAAGTATGTGACGCTCTCGGCCGACGCTGACCAGCTGGTCATCGGTCACGTTAAGGGCGGCGTGTGGACCACGGATGCAACCTTCAGCACATCGGTTTCCAGCAACACCGACTACACGCTCGAAGTGAGCATGCGTGGTGGTCTGGTCAACGTCGCCCTCAACGGGTCGGTGGTCGCCAGCAAGGTCTTCAACGAGGCCGTTACCGACGGCGGCTTCGGCCTGATCAGTTTCAACGGGCCGACGTCGGGTCGGACTTCGTTTGACAATCTCCAGGCAAAGACGGATGAGGCCAGGTTTGGGCTTACGTGGGAGATCACGGAGGCGGACCTGCTTGTCGCTGCTTCGCCCCCGCCGCAGACTCCCGATGCATCTCATGTTCAGCCGACGGTCGCACAGCTCAACTCCGCATTCGCGGAAGCACGCCGGCGTTGGGCGGCCACCGGCTTGGACTCGGCGACACAGGCCCGAATGGACAGCGTCACAATCGAGGTGGCGGACCTGGATGGGCTCGCACTGGGTCAGGCCATTGGCAACTCGATCATCATCGATACGGATGCGGCCGGCTTTGATTGGTTCATCGACCGCTCGATCAGCGATGATCGGGAGTTCCAGTCGGCCAACGGCGATGCCCGGCTCGCAACCAGCGGACCGGCCGTGGGGCGGATGGACCTTCTGTCTGTGCTCACCCACGAACTGGGCCACGTGGTGGGCCATGAGCACGCCGAAGACGGCGTGATGGGTGAAGCGCTGTCGGCCGGGGTTCGCACCGCTCCCGCCGCACAGGGTCCCATCAGCCAGGCGATCCCGGTGACCGCCGAGACGGCCGTGGCTCGCTTGGACGGCGTCTCCCTGCGGACCGGTGAACTCAACGGGATCGCGATGGTCCAGAACGTCGGCAACACCATCCTGGTTGATGCTGACCGCAAGCCCATCGCGGATCGGGCCTCGCGCCTGGCGGGTGACGGTCGGCGTATCAGGACCAGTCTGGCCGCCGGGCGGACCGTGAGCGTCGCGCACAGCAGTGACGGGGAGTTGCCCGGTGCTCGCACCGGCGCCGTTGTCCAAAGCCCCTACGGACCGGCCTCCGACTTTGGTGATGTATGGTCTGCCGACTCGGTTATCGGTCGGCCCAGGTCAGGCTCCAAGGTCAGGGCGGATGCAGCGCCCTCCGGGAGAGTCACGGGTTCCATGAACGGTGGTGTTATCCAGGCGGGTGTTGACCCTGCTTGGGTGAACATGCACGGGATGGGCTGGTTCAACGGGCCGGCCACGCCGGGCATGGATATGCTTTGACCTGAGTTCAGTTGTCCGCTTTGGAGTACCACGATGTCCAAGCAGTTGTTGATCTACGAGACCGCGGTCCCCGTATCGGCCGCGCGCCATCGAAAGTCTTCGGTCGAGCCCATCGCGGGCTACGCCTTCAGCGCTGGTGTGAATGCCGTTCCTTTGATGGCAGTGGAGTTCCTGCGGGCCGCGGCCGAATACGCGATCGTGTTTACCGCCGCCGGCGATGAAGTCGCCCCGGCGGTGGTGCTGGGCATCCGCGGCGACCAGAACCTGTATCTTTCGAGCGACTCGACGTGGAAGGCCAAGTACATTCCCGCGTTCATCCGGCGCTACCCGTTCGTGTTTTCAACCACCACCGACGGCAAGACCCTGACGCTTTGCATCGATGAGTCCTTCCCGGGTCTGAACCAGGACGGGCGCGGGCAGCGGCTGTTCGGCGAAGACGGCAAGCCGGCGCCCTATGTCGACACCGTTCTCAAGTTCCTGCAGGAGTACCAGGCGCAGTTCGAGCGCACCCGGGCCTTCTGCAAGCGCATCAAGGACCTGGGCCTGCTGGAGCCGATGCAGGCCCAAGTGGTCACCCCCAAGGGCGGAAAGATGACCCTAAGCGGATTCCTGGGAGTCAGCCGCGCCAAGCTGCGAGACCTCGGCCCAGAGGCACTCGGCACCATGGCCAAGACCGATGAGTTGGAACTGCTCTACCTGCACCTGTACTCGATGCGCAACTTCGATGAGGTGAAGGATCGATTGTTCGGGACGATGGCCGCCAACGAGGAAAGCTTCGCAACGCCCGAAGCCGCGCCCGTCTAAGGCCAGTCATAGGTACATTCTCGCGGCGATGGACCATCGCGCGGGACCTTTCACGCCGCCTTTATGGTGGTGTGCGCCTATCGCCCTCGGCGGAGTCGGCTGCCGCGCGATCCTTGCGCTCCGACCTGCGGACGGCGTTGACGGAATGGGCCGCGCTTTCGAGCACGGTCTTTGACCACCGCTGACCAGCGGCCGCCGGGTATCCTGTTCCAGACTATGCCCCACCCACGCTTCGTCTACCGCCGCGCGTTCATCCTGGGTTCGATCATTGTTTTCGCCGGATTGAACCCGCCAGCGGCCCCGATCGCCCGCGCCCAGCCGCCCAGCGTGGTCGCACCCACCCCGGACGCGACGGTCCTGCTCGAGGGCGTCGAGGCGATCCCGCCTGTCGGGACCGTGGGCCAGGTCGCGGTTTGGGGTGACGGTGCGTTCGCCGTGGTCTTGGGCAGGGAAGGACGCCGGAAAGTGCCGATCATCGGCGCCGGCATCCTGGGACGCGGGCGGGTGATGGCTTGGGCGCACAGCTACGGCAGCGCCAGCGCGGCCGCCAGGCTCTCGACCGGGCGATTGCTTGTGAACTCCTGCCGCTGGGCCTCGGGGAATAACGCGGGTCAGGATGGGCGGGTCAGGGTCGCGCTGATCGACTCGGACCTCGAGCCCTACCTGGCGGCGCAGGGTCTCGAATCAGCAAAGGTCGAAGGTGGCGACGGGCTCGCAGAGCAACTCCAAGGCGCGACGGTACTGCTCTGCAGTCGCGCGGACCTTTCGGCCCATGAGGTTGATGCGATTACGCGGTTCGTCCGTTCCGGCGGCGGCTTTGTGTGCTTCGCGTGCCCGTGGGGCTGGGCCCAGGTCCGCCACAAACCCGTGTCCGACGTCCCTCTCAATAGGGTTCTTGAGGGCGCAGGCGTGGCGTTCACGGATGGGTACGCCGAACCCACCGGGGATGGCGCGTTCGAAGCGGGGATCGCGCCCGGGGACGAGTTCCATGCGGGGCGGGCGCTGGACATGCTGGTGCAGGTCAGCGATGGGAAGCGCAAGGCCGACGACCCGCTCCTGAAGCAAGCCGGGGCCACGGCCACCAACGCCATCGCCGCCTTGCCCCCGGGCGACCTGCTGCTGCGGCCGCGCCTCGAGTCCATCCTGAAGACGCACGCCGAGGAGTTGGCCCCCTCACCCGACCGGCCGCTGAAAGAAGCGCAGGCGCTCGAACGCGTGCTGCTGGCGCTGCAACTCTCCGAACTCGAGTCGCGCGAGCCCGCGGAGGTAACGGCTCACCCGGCGTCGTCCATGTTCCCCGGGGCGGTGCCTGTGGACGCTCCGAGCGTCACGCGCAGCCTGACCATCGATACCGCCGTGGCGCGGTGGCACTCGACGGGCCTGTACGCGAGCCCCGGGCAGCCCATCGCGATCACGCTCTCGGAGGGGGTGCAGAATGCGCCCCAGCGCGGCCTTCGGGTGCGCATCGGGTGCCATTCCGACGAGCTGTGGCACCACGAACAGTGGAAACGCGTGCCGCGGATCAGCAGGTCTTGGCCCATCGACTCGGGTGAGGTGCGGGTTGCCAGCGGGTTTGGGGGTCTGGTCTACATCGAGGTGCCCGAGCGCGCAAAGCCTGGGACGGTGACAGTCAAAGTCACGGGGGCCGTCGAAGCGCCGCTGTTCGTGCTGGGCGAGACGACCAACAAGCAGTGGGCGGAGCGCATACGCGACCTGCCCGGGCCGTGGGCCGAACTGGTCTGCGACCGGGTGATCCTGACGATCCCCAGCGATGTAGCGAGGAAGATCGACGATCCCAGCGCGATCATGGAGCACTGGGTCCGCGTGCTGGATGCGGATGCGGACTTGGCCGGAATCTCGCGGAACCGCCCGTGCCCGCAGCGGTACGTCGCCGATGTCCAGATCTCCGCCGGGTACATGCACTCGGGCTACCCGATCATGACGCACCTGGACGCCGCGACCTTCATGACAGACAAGAAGGGCCTGGTCGATTCGGGCTGGGGGCCGTACCACGAGATGGGGCACAACCACCAGGACGGCATGTGGACGTTCGAGGGCACCGGCGAGGTCACCTGCAACATCTTCACGCTCTACGTCCTGGAAACGGTGTGCGGCGTCGCGGACGCTTCACTGCAGAAGGTGATGGGGGACGGCGCGGCCCGGGCGCGGGCGAAGTACTTCGCGGAGGGCCGACGGTTCGAAAAGTGGAAGAGCGACCCATTCCTGGCGCTTCAGATGTACGCGCAGGTGCGACTGGCGTTCGGGTGGGACCCCTACCGCACGGTGTTCGCGGAGTATCGCGCGCTGGGCGCGGGGAATCGCCCCAAAACCGACGACCAGAAGCGGGACCAGTGGATGGTGCGCATGAGCCGGGCGACCGGGAGGAACCTCGGACCATTCTTCGAGGCCTGGGGTGTTCCAGTTAGCGAAGGGGCTCGCGACTCAATCGAGGACCTGCCCGCGTGGATGCCCGACGAGATGGCGCAGAAGTAAAGGTCACTCGCCCAAGCCACCGCAGACACCCGGCGTGAGCAGCGGGCGGGCATCGGAACTGATGACACCCGCGATGGGGCGCAGGCCAAGCCGGCCATGAGCGCCGTTGGGTGATTGTCGCGATGCTGCCACGGGGCGGTTCCTCATCGGCTGGATGCTGCGTCCCGGCAACCCAGCGCGACGGGTGGCAGAGTTGTGCGAGGCGATGATTGAGGCGGTAACCCCCACGACCTGGGGGCGGTGGTGCGGACGCTGATCGACGGGACCCGCTCGGGCGTTCCCATCGGGCAAGTCCGGGGGCAATAACGCGCCGACACGTCCCGCACACCCTCCGAGTTCGCCACCGGAAAGCCGGAGATTACCTTTCAACCAGGGCGATCATGCCATAGACTGGCCATCAACATCCCACGGCGGTCGTGGGCGGGGAATCAAGAGGGAGATCCCAGCGTGCGCGTGAATACCTTCGTTGTGGTGTGTGTGTCGGCGGGCTGCGCCTTGGCCCCAGCCCTCATGGGCGACGTCGTGACCATCGGCGCGATCAAAGACAACACGCTCTACGAGGACCCTTTCGGCACCATCAGCAACGGCCAGGGCGATGGCCTGTTCGTCGGCCGGACTGCGCGGACCGGCCTGATCCGGCGCGGCCTCATCGCCTTTGATGTGGCCGCCAGTGTCCCCGCGGGCTCGACCATCACCAAGGTCGAACTCACGATGAACGTCACCCGCGCGCACGGCTCCACCGCCACAATCCGTCTGCACCCCGCTCTCGCCAACTGGGGAGAGGGCGCCAGCGCCGCCGGCTCCAGTTCCGGCGGGGCCGGAGACACCGCCCTCCCCGGCGACGCGACCTGGCTGCACACCTTCGGGTACAGCCAGTTCTGGGCCAACGCCGGGGGCGACTACAACCCCGTCTCAAGCGCGACCAAGGGAATCAGCGGCGAGGGCCAGTACACCTGGGCTTCCACCCCCTCCATGGTCGCCAACGCACAGTCCTGGCTCAACACGCCCACGACCAACTTCGGTTGGCTCATGCGCGCCGCCACCGAGGTCAGCGGCACCGCCAAGCGCTTCGCCACCAGCGAGCACCTGACCGCGGCATGGCAACCCAAACTCCTCATCGAGTACACGCCCCCGCCCGTCTGCGGCTCGGCAGACTTTGACGGCGACGGCGACTCCGGAACCGACCTCGATATCGAAGCCTTCTTCGCCTGCCTGGGCGGGACCTGCTGCGCCACCTGCGGCTCGTCCGACTTTGATGGGGATGGGGATGCAGGCACCGACCTGGACATCGAGGCCTTCTTCCGCGTGCTGGGCGGCGGAAACTGCTAAAGACCATCGGGCCGCGCCCGCAACTCTTCCTAAGTTCGCGTGCCGACGAAGGGAACACCGTCGAATTGCGCCCGGGCACGCGGCCGCGGTGATTCTCAATCGCACTCGTTGAATCGATCCCGGCGGCGGCAGCCCGGGCGTTTTATGGCACGGGCCAATACGTCGCACCGAATAGCGGGCACAACCGATCAACGCGGCGTGACGAACTGAGTTCCCGCATGCCTGGTGGAGGTTTCGCACGCCGATGCAAGCACGCGCCAACCGGCGCAAAACGAAACAATGGGCGCAACAGGGTCCGAACTACCCCGGTTTCCTGCTGGGAATAGTGGGGGTGCGGTCCAAAGCGGCGCGCAATCCGGCGCGCACGGCGGTGATTCGCCCCCTTCCCCGACCCCGGCGACGCCCACCGATCCTGAGTTGGCGGCGGTGGTCGCGGCATGGCCCGACCTGCCCCCGGCGATCCGGGCGGGCGTGGTGGCGCTGGTCAGGGCTGCCGCGCAGTCGTCCCAAAAGCCGCCCTGAGGCACACCCAGTATACTGGCCCCTGTTCTTCGACAATACGAAAGGGGGCAAATGATGAGACCAAAACAGTGGAGTACGCTCGTTGTGGCATGCGCTGGCGTAGTTGCTGGGGCTCTGCCTACCCACGCAGATCCCGGCTTCATGACGAGTGATCCCGTGTATCTCGCCGGACCCGAAATGGCCTATTTCGGCTTCGCGGCTCCGCGATACGAGAACGGGCTTAGGTACCTGCAGATTGGTGCATTCAACCTTCAATCTACGGTCTTTCCACCCGATGCTGGAGGCCCGGTTACCGCCCGAGTACAAGGACAGACACTCATCGGCGGGGCGATGTGGCAAAGCACGCCGTTGGGTTGGATTGAGCTGCGATTTGCGCACTTGGCGCAAGACGGCGCTGTTAGTCGCTTTTCGGCCGAACTGGTTGGTTTCGAGTTCTCTGGTGTCACTGGCGACACGCTCAGTGAGGTGGTTGCCATCCGCGAAAGCCCTGGCCTGGCGAGCCTCGGTGAGGCCACTATTGAAGAAGTCGGTGTTGGTGTATACCGGGTTACAACGTACTTCGATGTCTTCACCGAGGTGAGTACGGACGGCGGGTTCTCGTGGTCACCATCAATCGGCGCCGTTCGCTTTGAAGCGGTCCCGGTACCGGCAAGCGCGCTCCCGCTGTTCCTTGTTCTTGGTGTGGCCAGACGGCGCCGGCTTGCGTCCACCCTCAAGAAACAGGCCACAGCAACACACGGATGCGCCAGATCGTGGTCCGATTCGACAACGGGGGCTGGGACGTTTGTGGGCCATGCCCCATAGTGCGTCAACTCCCACCATAGAACGCCAAGCCGAAAGTGTGGCGCACGAACGCAGTCTTGGCGCACGATGCGATACCGGCGACGGCTGGGGGGAAGTGTGAACACCGACCCCCACGAACTCGGCCCGCACCCGTCCGACGCGGCCCGGCTGCGGAATCGCCCGGCGGACCTGCCCCTGGCGCTGCGAGCGGGCATCGTGGCGATGGTGCGGGCGGCGGGGGGCGGACAATGACAACGGGGGATGGGCAGGGGGGGCCATTAGCGCCCTTGGGTGATGGGCGGGATGGGACTACCGGCCGATTCCTCCCTGGCTGGCGGGGCGGTCCTGGGAACCCCCACGCCCGGCGGGTGGCCGAACTACGCGAAGCCCTCCTGGGCGCGGTGACGCCCGACGACCTGGCGGCGATCGTCCACGCCCTTGTGGCTAGAGCGAAGTCCGGCGACGTGGCCGCAGCGCGCGAGGTACTGGATCGGTGCCTGGGCCGGCCGGTGGTATTGGGGCTGGTCGCGGGCGCGGTGGTGGATGACGCGGAACCGACAGTGATCGTGGTTGAGTTTGACCGTGGCGGGTGAGTCTGGACACCAGCGAACGCCGACAACGCCCCCCTACCCCCCTGGGGCATCGTGGGTGGATGGTCAGTAGACTGCCCCGGGGTTGGCGGTAGGCTAGCGAGGGCCACGCTGGGTTGTGGGGGCGGGAACGCTGTGTAGTGTCCGGGAGGGGGCACGATGGCCTACAGCGAACGGGTACGCGGGTTGAGGCGCGTCTAAACCGACCAGTGCGCCAGAGGCGGGGTCCAACCCCACCCCCCCCCCATTGCGCGGATGGTGATAACCCTCGCAAACAAAACTCGGGGTTTGGCGGAAAGGTACTTGGGCGCAACCCTGCGCGGTGGTAGGCTGCCGCAATGAAACTAGCGAACCTTTCAGCGGGCCCAATGCGCGAAGAGGGGAACCCAATGCCACGACGATTGTTTGCCAGCATGTTCGCTGTTTTGACCGCGCTGACATGCCAATGGACTTCGGCGCTTTGTCAGAACTGTGCGACGTGGAACCAAGTTGCCGCCATCGATCCTGGAGATCGGGCCGAAGGTGGCTTCATGGCCTATGACTCGCAGCGAGACGTCACTGTGCTCTTTGGGGGAGGCAACAATGACAATCAGACTTGGGAGTGGGACGGGTCACAGTGGAGCCAACGTCTAGTCCCTAATCCAAAACCACCCTCGCGAAGCACGCATGCAATGGCGTACGACAGCGCCCGTGGGGTCACCGTTCTCTTTGGCGGAGCCAATCTTGGTTCAAGTGCAGACGACACGTGGGAATGGAACGGAGCTACCTGGACACTAAAGTCGACATTCGGTCCGTCAGGGCGGTATGGACACGCAATGGCGTACGACCAAGCGCGACAGAAGCTCGTGCTTTTTGGGGGTGCTGGCGCTGGGTTTCTCAATGACACTTGGATCTGGGACGGGAGTTTTTGGATTCAGGTGGCCAACACAGGACCGCAAGTACGCTACGGGCATGCGATGGTGTACGACTCCGCAAGGCAGCGGATCGTTCTGTTTGGCGGTTCTGACGGCAGCCTCTTCTTTCGAGACACTTGGGAGTGGGACGGCCAGACATGGGAACAACGGGCGACAACTGGCCCCGCCGGCCGTAGGGCCCCCGCTATGGCCTATGACCCGGTCAGAGGAAAAACCGTGTTGGTTGGTGGTTACAACTCCTGCGAAGCAATGCTGGACACTTGGGAGTGGAATGGAACTGTGTGGGAGAGTCAGTCAGCCTCCGGACCGGCGGCGCGATTCGGGCATGCGATGGTGTTTGACACAGCCCGCAATCTCACACTGATGTACGGCAGCAGTAACCTACCGAGCCAGTTTTGGACGCTGTCCGCGATAAGCCCGCCAAGCGTGATCGAACACCCTGGAAGCCTTTCAGCCTCCGAGGGGCAAACCGCGATGCTTGATATTGCGGTCAGCGGTGCAGGACCGATTTCGTTTCAATGGAGAAGGGATGGAGTACACCTGTCCAACGGTGGGCGCATCTCCGGTGCGACTTCGGTGGCACTACAGATAGTTGGGCTGGTCCCCTCAGACTTTGGCGCGTACGACGTGACAGCCAGCAACTCGTGTGGAGTGGTAGTGAGCCATCCCGCGGCGTTGATGGTGACACCAGCTTGCGGCTCGCCTGATTTCGACGGCGACGGTGACATTGGCACCGACTTGGACATTGAAGCATTCTTCCGGGTACTCGGTGGCGGGCCGTGTTGATCGATGCCCGTCCCCTCAAAGTAGTCTGCGGATGCGCGGGACACCGTTGAACGGTCGCGTAGGCGCTATTGCTCCCATCGCACTGTCAGGGCTGACTCCCGCAGCGCGACACCTGGCCCGAAGCTGCTTGCCCGCGTTGCGTAGGGCGATGCTGAGAATCGTGTCGGCGGTCGCACCGTCGTCCACGGCACGGGCGAGGGCAAGGCACGCCCGGTAGCGCTGGAGCGTTGATTCTGACACGCGGGCGGCTAGGAACGCGCGGGCGGGCATGGGGCACGATATGCCGAGAATCCATGGCCCAACCCGGCGAGTGGTGTTCAACGCCGGCATGGGGGAGGGGTGGTAGGTGTGGAGCGGGTGTCGATTAGCGACCCGACCCACCCAATGCGGTATCCTGCAAGCTTCGGGACGGCGGGTTGATCCCCCGCCAAGCGGTTCGGGCGGCGGTCTTGGCATTCACCTGCCGCAAGACCCCGTCCGGCCGGCCCGCAAAGGCAGGTGACACTTGAGTAAGAAACAGGCGGGCGCTGGCGCGCCCATCAACGACGCTTTCAGCACCAACACGCTCGGGGTGGCCCGTGACCATCCCGCGTGGCGGCTGTGGAACGCACTCAATGAACTTGTAAACGTTTCGTTTCTAGTGTCGCACCTCCGCGACCTCGCCAAGAGTCGCGCAGAGTCGCGTGAGTGGCAACAGTGGATGGCTGGTTTGATCGCTGAGACTGACCCCGACGCAGCCACGGAACGACTGGGGCAACCCCCCATTGACAACTTCAATCCACAATCCCTCGAAATGCTGAGTAAGGGCTTGATGGACGGGTCCAGACAATGCGGGACCGCGATCGCTGCAATAGGCGAGGGTGGAGCGGATGCCCTTGATGCGGCGTTCAACCCCGGGGGGCGCGGCCGGTCAGTCTCGTTGGCAGCAAGCCTAGAAGTTATGGAGTTTCAACTTGCGATATTGGCGGGGTGGATTCTTAGCCCGAGCCTCGCGATAGATGAGAACATCGCCAACCTGGAGCGGTTTGGCAGCGAGTGCACTCAAGTTCGCGAAGAACTGAAAGCTGCGATGAAGCGGCGAGTGGGCGCACGGGATGAGGACGACGCGCGGGCGAGCGCAGTGCTCGCCCCCCCTCTGTCGCCAGCCGCGTTACCCGCTATTGCTGGGACAAACGAGAACGCGATGTTGTCGCCCGCACACCTCTTGAAGATGTTCGGACTTCCCGACACAAAGTTGAACGCGCTGAACAAGCGGCTCCAGCGTTTTCGAGAGGCAAACCATGCGGGGTGGATAGAGGACTCCAACGCCTCGTCGCGCGAAGCCAGATACCTCTTCCGCATTGGAACGGTGCGCCCAATCCTGGAAACACTACAGGCGACTAGCGACTAGCGAAGCGACCAGCAATCGACCAGCATCAGACAAATAGGGGCGCAACTGGCGAGAGATTCGGTCTTCTTTGCGACCAGCAAACGACCAATCACACCAGCGGAGCGTGATTGCAGGCGATAGTCGCCCGCATGAAGCTTCGAGATGTTCCACTATCGGAACTGCGGCGCATGCTCCGCGCGACCGAACAGGCAGTCGGGCCTGATTCGGCCGAGACGCGGGCGATCCGCAGAGAACTAATCCACCGGCAGACACCACAGCGGGCGCGGCGCCGGGGGAGGTTGCCCCGTGGCTGAACTGCCCAACATTCCCGGAGCGCCCCCGCCCCTAGCCCTCCGTCCCCGCGAGGCGGCCAAAGCGCTCAACATCGGCCAACGCAAACTCTGGGAGTTGACGAAGGCCGGCGCCATCCCGAGTGTGAAGATCGGCACGTGCACCCTGTATCCCGTTGCGCTTCTTGAAGCGTGGCTCGCCGAGCAGGCGAAGGGGGGGCAGCCATGACACTGCCGCTGTTCAACGAAGGCGCGGCCCCGCTGGGGAGCAACGGCCGCACCGGGAATGAGCATCCTGATTGTAACTTGACCCGCCTGCCCCTCACGCCCCCGGCCCGGCACAATGCGCCGGCGGGGACTTCCAAGGTTGCCGCCGATCGCATCGCCGGCCACACGGCCAAGCAACGGGCGGACGTGCTGGCGGTGATCGTGAAGGCCGGGGCGCTGGGCGCTACCGATGCTGAGGTCGAACTCGCGACCGGCATCCGCGCCCAATCCATATCGCCCCGTCGCGGCGAACTTCGCACCCTGGGCTTGATCGTGGATTCTGGACGGCGACGCCCAACACCACGGGGGAGGCCGGCGGCGGTGTGGGTTGCCCGTAGTGCGGCCACGATACCCGCTGCCGCATTCGGGCAGGAAGGGGGCGGCCATGAGTGCCCCTGACAACATCATCGCCGCGGCGGTTGACTACGCGCAGCGGGGATGGTCGGTGATCCCTGTTCGCGCAGACAAGCGCCCTGCGGTTCTGTCGTGGAAGAACAGTCAGCACTTCGCGACCGAGCCGGGGGCGGTTGCGGCTTGGTTCGGGCGGGTCAAAGGCGCGGCCGGGGTAGGCATCGTCCTGGGCGCTGTCAGCGGGGATATTTACGCACGCGACTTCGACATTGCCTCTGCATACGAGGGCTGGGCCCGTGCCTTCCCCGAGTTGGCGCGGGCGCTCCCCACGGTTCGCACTTCCCGAGGGTTCCATGTCTACGCCCGATGGAAGGGCGTCCGGACCGCCACGCTGCCCGACGGCGAGTTGAGGGGCGAGGGGGCGTACGTGGTGGCCCCTCCAAGCCAGAATGGCACTGCGGCGATCTACGCATGGCTGGTGCCATTGCCAGCGGGCGAACTCACAGAAGTCGATCCGGGCGCGGCAGGACTTGATCGCGCGTGGATCGCAGAATCAAAGGCAGGCGCAACAGAGAGGACAGAGAGAACAGAGACAACAGAGACACCTGAGGGTACGGAGACAACAGAGGACACCGAGGACACTGAAGACGATGAAGCCATACGCGCACGTTGGTGTGAAAAAACGCACGTTGCGATTGAATCGGCCATCGTCCGTACTCTCCCACCGGCGCACGGGAAGCGCAATGCCCACCTGTTCAGGCTTGCCCGGGCATTGAAATCGATCCCCGCGCTGGCGAACCTCCCGGCCCATCGCGTGCGCGTGCTTCGCCCCTATGTTCACGACTGGTACAAGCGGGCGCTCCCCACCATGATTACCAAAGAGTTTTGCACAACCTGGGGCGACTTCGCGCACGGCTGGGCGCGGGTCCGCCACGCGGAGGGGGAAGACGTGCTGGGAGCGGCGATGGAAGCTGCGGAGGCCGCTCTCGCCCCCTCCTGGGCTAGCGACTATTCCCCATCCTGCAAGCTGCTGGCATCCCTCTGCCGGGAGTTGCAGCGCCGGGCAGGGTCCGACCCGTTTTTCTTGAGCGCGATCAAGGCTGGCGAGTGCGTGGGTGTAGACAAGGGCACGGCGTATCGATGGCTCACGGCATTCGTCGCGGACGGCGCCCTGCGGATTGAAGTGTTGGGGTCGGCGCAGTCGGGGAGGGCGACGCGGTATAGGTACATTGCCGGCGACCTGGGTGAGCCGGCGCACCCCGCACCCGCGGCCTAACAGGGTGGACGGCGGAGTGTTTGTGGAATCTAGTTGCACTAAACGAACTAGTGGGGTAGAATGATGGGCATGGCGACGGTGACGGACACACTTCGGCGGGCGGTAGAGCGGTGCGGCCAAACCCGCTACGCGATCAGCAAGGCCACGGGCATCCCCGCATCGGTGCTATCGCGTTTCGTGGCGGGCGGGGCCGGGCTGCGGTCGGAGAACATCGACAAGCTGAGCGCCCACCTGGGGCTGGTGCTGACGAAGAAACCGGGCAAAGCCCGGAAGGAACGGTGACCGATGGCGAGCGTTTCACGCGATGCGAACGGGACAAAGCGGGTGTGCTTCACGGACACCGATGGTGAGCGGAAGGCGATTCGCCTCGGCGACTGGTCGGTGAAGTCGGCCGAGAACTTCCGCCTGCGGGTCGAGTCCCTGCTAGAGCACAAGGCGGGCAACCGGCCCCACGATGTTGAACTCGCAACGTGGGTCCGCGACCTGCCAGAAAAGACCCACGCCAAGCTGGTCCGGGTCGGGCTGGTCGAACCCCGCGAGAAAGCAGTGACGGTGAGTCTTGCGATGCTGCTGGGCAGGTTCAGCGCGGCGGCGGTGGTGAAGCCCACGACGCGCGCGGCCTACAAGCAAACCACGGACAGCCTGCGCGAGCACTTTGGCCCGGAAGCCGACATAGCCAAGCTGACGCCCACCCACGCGGACGACTGGCGGAAGGCGATCGCGGAGGCCAAAGCGGACCCCGACAACAAAGAAGCGCCGGCCAAGGCGCTGGCCCCGGCCACGGTGTCGAAGCGGGTCCACGTTGCAAAGGCGGTATTCCGCAAGGCGGTGAAGTGGGGGTTGATCCCCACAAACCCGTTCGCCGACCTGCGCACGGGTTCACAGTCCAACCCGGATCGCGCGTTCTACGTCACGCCCGAGTCAGTCACCGCGATTATGGCGGCGTGCCCGGATGACCAGTGGCGGGCAATAGTGGCCCTGAGCCGGTACGCGGGGCTGCGGTGCCCGTCCGAAATCGTGGTCCTGCGGTGGGGGGATGTGAACTGGGAGCGCGGGCGGCTGACGGTGCGAAGCCCCAAGACCGCCGGGCACGAAGGCCACGCGGTGCGGGTCGTGCCGATCGCCCCCGAGTTGCGCCCGATCCTGCTGACGCTGTTCGAGCAAGCCGAGCCCGGGACTGAGGCAGTCGTGCCCCGGCTCCGCGATCCCAAGGTAAACCTGCGGACCACGTTCTACAAGATCATCGCCAAGGCGGGCGCCACGCCCTGGCCAAGACTCTTCCACAACATGCGGGCATCCTGCGCGACCGACTGGGTTGAGCGGTTCCCGGCCCACGTGGTAGCGGGCTGGCTGGGCCATTCCCCGCTGATCGCGGCGCGGCACTACCTGCAAACCCGCGATGCCCACTTCGACATGGCGACGGGTGGGGGCGGGGTCGGTCCGGAAAGCGGCGCGCAAAGCGGCGCACTTCAAGCGCAAAATGCGGCGCAGCACCCGTCCGCGCCGGACCGCTGCGGTTCGCCCGAAGATGCTGAAACGCCTTGTTTTACTCGGGTTTCGCACGCCGAAGCGCATGAGCGCGAAGCGGCGCAAAACGAAACAATGGGCGCAACAGGACTCGAACCTGTGACCTCGGCTATGTGACAGCCGCGCTCTAGCCAACTGAGCTATGCGCCCGCACTACAGGCCCGATGGTACGGCACTTCCCGCCCATCTTCCAACCCCGCCGCCTGTCGAATACAGTCCTGCCCCGCACCCGCCACGGTGAGACACCCTTGCCCACCCCCTACGACGACGACATCGCCAAAGCCCACTCCGCCATGCAGCGCGGCAACCTCGCCCTTGCCGAGATTGTCTGCCATGGCCTTGTCGCCCAGGGCGTCCGTGTGCCCATCGTCTTCAACATGCTCGGCTCCATCGCGGCGACCTTCAAGGTGTACTGGAAGGCCGTGGAGTGCTTCCGCGAAGAGCTTTCCCTTTCGCCCGGCAGCCCCCACGCCCGGAGCGACTTCGAGACCGCCAAGCGCATGCTCCGCGAGCAATCGCTGCGCCGACCGGATGGTCGCCAGCGTTTCCTGCTCATCAAGGCCTGGGGCTGCGGCTTCTGTTCCGACCTTGACCACGTCGTGGGGTGCCTTCTGCTGGCCGATGTCACCGGCCGCACACCCATCATCCACTGGGGCCGCAACAGCCTCTTCCGCAATGACGATCAAGAAGACGCCTGGCCGTCCTTCTTTGAGCCCGTGAGCCGTTACGCCCTCACCGACCTGCTCGGAAAGGGCTACGCCTACTTTCCTCCCAAGTGGACCGATGCCAACCTCTCCGATGGCGATGTCAACCGCATCGAAGGGTTCGCCTCGCGCATGGCCTCGATCTACTACTTCAACCAGCCGGAAGATGTGGCCGTGGCGGACTTCTTCGTTGGCGTCCGGGACGTTTTCCAGTGGATCAGGCCCGGCCACCAACTCTCCGGCAAGCACATCTCCACCGTGTACCGCGAACTCGTTAAGAAGTACCTCAAACCCAGGCCCGACATCGTCGCCCGCGTCGATGCGTTCGCTCATCAACACTTCGAAGGACATGAGGTCCTGGCAGTGCACGTCCGCGGCAGCGACAAGCCCGGTGAAGACGGCGGCCTCTCCGAACGCAACCAGCAGTCCCTGCAGGCTGTTTCCAAGATAGCCCTCCAGAATCCAACCCTCCGGATCTTCCTCCTGACCGAAGACCTCAACGTGAGCACCCAATACGCATCGCTCTTTGGCGACCGACTGATCACCACCGATTGCCTGCGGACCGGGTCCACCCAGGGCATCCACCTTCAGCCGCAGGCCAGCCGCGCCCGCCTTGGAACTGAGGTCATGACCGATATGTACCTGGCCACCCGCTGCAGCCAGTTCGTCGGCGTCGCGACCTCGAACGTCGCCGCGATGATCCTGCACCTCAAAGACTGGCCCGAGGGCAGCACCACCCTCTTCGGCCCCAACATGCACTACACACGGACTCCATTCCTGTTCGATCGCTGACTCCCCGACTTCGTGACTTCCTGTCTTCCAGCCTTCCCGACTCTCACCCGCCTCCCCGGTTACTCTTCCCACATGCACGTCACCCACGCCCGCGCCGCCATCCTGTCCGTTGGCGATGAGCTCACGCTCGGGCAGACCCTGAACACCAACTCGCGCTGGCTCGCCGAACGGCTCGCCTCCCTGGGCATTCTCACCGTTGAGCACACGACCGTCCCCGACGACCAGGCTGCGCAGTCGGCGGCCATCCGCCGCTTGGCGACCTGCGTCGATCTCGTGATTGTCACGGGCGGGCTGGGCCCGACCGCCGACGACCTTACGCGGCATGCCCTTGCCGATGCGATGGACGACGCCCTGATCGAAGACCCCCTCGCCCTCGCGCAGGTTGAATCGTGGTTCGCTGCTTCCGGGCGCGAGATGCCCCTCATCAACCGCGTCCAGGCTCTCCGCCCCCGGTCCGCCGCATCGCTTTCCAACCTCAACGGCACCGCCCCCGGGCTCTACGCGGCGTTCACAACCGGTGACAACTCCTCCAGCATCTTCTGCCTGCCCGGGCCGCCCCGCGAGATGATGCCGATGTTTGAGGCTCAGGTCTTGCCCCGCCTCGCGCCGCCCTCCGGCCGCACCGTCCGCACCCGTGTGCTCCACTGCTTCGGCATCGGTGAGTCCGATCTCGCCACGCGTCTGGGCCCGCTCATGGACCGCACTAGGACCCCGCTTGTGGGCACCACCGCCTCCGCGGGCGTGGTTTCCTGCCGTATCCGCTACGAGGGCGAACTCTCCGCCGAAGAAGCCGACCAGGCCCTCGACGACACCGAGCGCCAGGTCCGCGGCGCGGCAGGCGACTTCATCTTCGGCTCCGGCGCGCAGTCGCTCGCCGAAGTCGTTCTCACGCTCCTGAAAGAACGCCACCAACGGCTGGCTGTCGTTGAAAGCTGCACCGGCGGCCTGCTCGGCGCGCTCATCACGGACACCTCCGGCGCATCGTCGGCCTTTGAGGGCGGGCTTGTCACCTATTCCAACCAACTCAAGCAGGACCTTGTGGGTGTTGACCCCAAGCTGCTGGAGCAACACGGCGCCGTCAGCAGCGAGGTCGCGCAGGCGATGGCGGTGGGGGGGCTCAAGCGCCTCAACGCAGATCACTGCCTCGCCATTACCGGAATCGCGGGCCCGGACGGCGCGGTTGTTGCTTCGCAAACCCGTCCCGCCAAGCCCGTTGGCACCGTCTACATCGCCCGAGCCTCCAAGACCGGCCAAGGCCTCAGCACCGAGTCCCGCCACTTCCGCTTCTTCAGCGACCGCCACTCCATCCGCGACTGGTCCGCCAAGTCCGCCCTTGCGATGCTCCGCTTCCACCTGCTGAACCTCGGGCACGTCAGGCTCTTGCGGCAGACCGATGCTTGAGATCTGGAGCGCAGAAAGCGAAAAACGCAAAGCGCACACCGCAACGGGAAGTTCGAGTTCCGAAGCCTTCTAATACCCGCCCTTCTTTCCCTCTTCCTTCTTCTTGGGCTCGCCGCCGCGCTTCGGCGTGATGGTGGCCGTAAACCGGATCAACTGCTCGGCCGCCTTCGGCGCTTGCGGCGTCACGAACCACCCCCAGAACGCCGGTGCCCCATAACGCACCACATCCGTCGGCGGGTGAAAGTGCAGCGCAAAGGGTGCCACGGTGTTCAGTTCATCGTGCGTGCCAAAGTACTTCCACGCCCGCTCGATGCCCGTCGGGCGCGTGCTGGTCTTGCGCATCCGCACTACGTCCACCGGCACCCAGTTGATCGTGTTCTTCGCCTCGTCGTACAGGCAGAACTCAACCCAGCTCCGCAGCCGGTTCTCCTTGCTCCCCTTCTTCAGGAACTTGCTGTCGTCCTTGCCCACGTCGTACCCGATCACCGTCCGCGTCGGGAGCCCCGCCTTCTTGTACGCCGCCGCCAGCAGAACCGTGATGTCGTGCTCGGAGCCGCGCTTCAGCCGCAGCGTTTCCGCCGGTGGTAGCAAGTTGATTCCCGCCAACTCCCCCGTGCGTGCAAAGTCGAGGCCCTCGCCGAAGGGCTGCACATCCCGCCACATGCCCCCCGCGATCGCCTTGGCGACCATCACCGGCGGCGCCTTGGCCGCATCGCGGATGTTCGCCTCTCTCAACCATTGCTTCACCGCGTTGTCGACCAGCTTGTTGTCATAGGGCAGCACGTGCCCGGTCCCATCAACCCCCGTCTCGATGTAGAGCTGGGGCTTGAGCGTCGAAACCGCCGCCTCCGGCCACGGCCCCTTCGGCCACGGCACCTTCATCGCTTCGGCCTCGTGCAGCGTGGTCTGCCCGCACCGCATCGGGGCCGACAGATCAAGCTGCACCTGCCGGCAGACCGTCGTCGTTCCCGCCTTGCCCGCATCCCACCGCGCCAGGTATGTTCCGCCGGGGTACCCCTTCAGAATCTCCCGGTCCCTATCAACCTCTTCTCCGTTCAACTTCAGGACGCCCCGGTACTCCGACTCCACCAGTTCGCTCGAGGCCGTCGATGTCACCATCGGGAACACAAACCCCAGCGCCGAAAACTCAAAGGGCTTCACCAGCGGCATCTGCTCCGTTTTGCCGGAGAATGGATCGACAAACTCTTGCTTCATGTCTGGATTGTCAGACTTCACCAGAATCGTCGCCGTCAGCGTGTAATCCCGCTCCTGAGAAACCTCCAGGTACGGGCCTTTGGTCGGCGCTTCGCGCTTCTGGGTGGGCTGCACCACCGGTTGCGCTGGGCGTGTCGCCGGGCTGGGCTGCTGCGCTGGAGAGGTCGGCGTGGCCGGGGTTGCCGGCGCGGGTGCAGGCTGGGCTGGCACCGATTGCGGTGCCGGAGCAGGCTTTGGCGGCGGCACGCCCCGCTTGCGCGGCGGTATCGCCGGGGTGGGGACAGTCTCCCCGGGCTGTGTCGCCGGGCTTGTTTGCCGCGCCCACACCCCCCCTGCCAACGCCATGATCGCCGCGCATGAAACTGCCCCAATGGTCTTCAAACGCACCATGTCAACCTCCTGTAAAACCCTGCCGCGCGGCTGCCCAAACCTTTAACCCAACCCCGCAACCACGCTCCCAATCCTACCGCCCCGCCATACCCCTCCTTAGACCCTACCGCCCCGTTCACGTTCCCCCGCGTTGTCGGGCCGGGGTCCTTCGCTGAATGCCCCTGGGACCGATTGTGAGTCAATCCACCGGCCGCGCAGCCCGGCCCTGACTCCCGGCCCCGGACTTCTTACACTGGCGTTATGCCCAAGTCCAAGAAAGCCCCATCCCGCAAGTCTCCCCCCAAGTCCCCCTCCCAGAGGGAGGGGCCAGGGGTGGGCTCGCTTCGGTCTTCCAAGTCCGAAACCCGAAATCCGAAGTCCGAAATCCCCACTTCCCGCCCTGAAAAAGACTCCATGGGCGAAATGCTCGTCCCGGCGGACGTCCTCTACGGCGCCTCCACCCAGCGGGCCGTCCTGAACTTCCCCATCTCCGGCTGCCCCGTCCCGCAGGGCATCATCAGGGCCTACGCCCTGCTCAAAGCCGCGGCTGCCACCGCCAACTCCAAACTCAAACGGCTCGACGACGATCGCGCCAAGGCCATTATCGAAGCCTGCCACGAGATATACGACGGCCTGCCTTCCATGGGCGGCCTGGCCAAGCACTTTCCCATCGACATTTTCCAGACCGGCTCGGGCACCTCCACCAACATGAACGCCAACGAGGTCATCGCCAACCTCGTCTGCATCCGCAGCCACGCCCCCATCGGCTCCTCCAAAGACCCTGCCTACATCAAGAAGGGCGGTGTCCACCCCAACGACCACGTCAACATGGGGCAGTCCTCCAACGACACTTTCCCAACCGCGATGCACCTCGCCGCGGCGATGCTCATCCACAACGAACTCCTGCCCGCCATCACCGCCATCGCCGAGCAACTCGAAGCCCACGCCAAGGCCTGGGACAAGATCGTCAAGATCGGCCGCACCCACCTCCAGGACGCCACCCCCATCCGCCTGGGCCAGGAGTTCAGCGGCTACGCCAGCCAGATGCGCCACGCCCTGGAGCGCCTCCACCGCGCCCTGCACTCCCTGGGCGAACTGGCCATCGGCGGCACCGCCGTCGGCACCGGCATCAACACCCACGAAGACTTCGGCCGCCTCGTCGCCGCCGAACTCACCAAGGTCACCGGCATCCACTTCCGCGAGGCGGCAAACCACTTCGAGGCCCAGCACGCCAAGGACGCCATCGTCGAAACCAGCGGCCTGCTCAAAACGATCGCCGTCAGCCTCACCAAAATCGCCAACGACATCCGCTGGCTCGGCTCCGGCCCCCGCTGCGGCATCGGCGAACTGATCCTCCCCGCCGTCCAGCCCGGCTCCTCCATCATGCCCGGCAAGACCAACCCCGTCATCGCCGAGGCCATGATCATGGTCTGCTGCCAGGTCATCGGCCACGACGCCGCCATCACCACCGCGGCACTCGGCGGCGTCGGTTCCCTCCTGGACCTCAACGTCGCCATGCCCGTCATGGGTGCCGACCTGCTCGACTCCATCCACCTCCTCGCCCGCGCTACCGATGTTTTTACCGACAACCTCCTCGCGGGCCTCAAGCCCGACGTTGGCCGCGCCAAGAGCCTCATCGAAGGCTCCCTCGCCATGTGCACCAGCCTGGTCCCGGTGATCGGCTACGACGCCTCCGCGGCCCTCGCCAAAGAGGCCCACGCCAAAGGCAAGACCATCCGCGACCTAGCCTACGAAAAGATCACCCAGGCGAAGGGAAAACCCAGGGACAGCAGTCCCTGGGTTAGTTTGACCCGCGATCAGATCGACACCTACCTCGACCCCTGGAGCATGACGCTGCCGGGAGGCGAGGGGAGTGCGGGGGGGTAAGAGCATTCATGCCGATCTATCCGAACACAAAGCCAAACGTTGTCGTGTTTTGTGGCGCCGGGTTCTCCGTTCCGATGGGGATTCCGGCGATGAATCGTTTCTCCGATCAGTTACGAGCTTCACAGTTCCTGAGCCCAGAGGAGCAGGCCGACCTCGATCTCGTTCAAAACACGTGCAACTCATTGGCATCGATGATTGGAGCTAGCGCTCGCAACCTCGAGCAGCTTGCGTCTTTTCTTTCCATACTTCAAGTTGTGCGACCCGACTTCCGCTTCGACCGGTGCAGCGACGCGATGAGCAGTCCTGGGAAAGTCCTCCGCAAGGTCGTGCAATGCATGTCGTTTATGGCCAAGCCCGATCTCCGCGCGGCGAGTGCGCAGCATGCATTGGATTCGCTAATCGGCCTGGATCACTTGGTCAACCTGACATTCGTGACGACGAACTATGACATGCACATTGAGTTCGCTGCGGTTCTCGGCAACCGCGCAGTTAGAGGGTTGCCAGACCTCCCCTCATCAGCCGCCATAACGGACCCAAGCATCGCAGACTTGATCTCGATCCGTGATGTGAAAAAGGACGCGTTCGCACTCCACAAACTGCACGGATCCGTAAACTGGATCGATTCAAATGGCAACCTCTCAATTGATGAATGGGTCAAGGTTACTCAAAGGTCCAGCGACCCCACGCGGAGTGTTCAAGATTTCTATCTGCTCGACATGAAGCCGGAAGAGGATGGTCGGCGCGAGGCAGCTGCAGATGATTGCAAGAAACGATCTAGGCTCATCATCCCGCCGGTCGTGCTGAAGCCGTCTATGCTGGATGCAACGGGACCGTATGCGATTCTGCGTCAGCAGTGGGAGAGCGCTTCAAAGGCAATCAGCGAGGCAGACCGCATCTGGTTCATTGGGTATAGCTTCCCTGAAACCGACAGCTTTATGCGTTACTTCCTCGGTGCCTCGCTGTTCAACAATGTTCGGGCTCACGAGATTGTTGTAGTCGACCCGGATCGCCGCGTAGTTGAGGAGCGAGCCCGCCCGATCTTTGCGGCGCCGCACCATCGCGAGATCTTTCGATCCCTGCCCGTTCCCTGGCATGACGTTCGATTCGACCAGCTCCTCAATAACGCATCGATCGATCAAGTTGTCCAACCTGGGGCCATTACCCAGATGCGAAAGCGACAGGAAACCGAACTCATCTTAGGAGGCATGACGCCACCTTTGCCGGAAGAGAAATTGGTCCCTGGGCCGCGCGGACGGGGCCGTTGATAGTCCTGGGCTAGTGGCATCAGCCCGCCAAGCCGAAGCGACCACCGCCCTGGGGCTCCATCCCGATCGCGTCGTGCGGCGACAAGGCGGACGGCAACCGCTGTGGTCGCATGGTCTGACGGGCACCTAATCTTGCTAGACTCACGGGCTCTGCAACCGGACTTCCCGAGATGACCCCACCGCCACCGCCAAACACGCCCGAGCACGGTGCCGATTCCACCCCCACGGCATCGGGCGAGGCCCGGCTCTCGAATGATCCGGCCGAGGCCGTGCCGCTGCCTGCGGGCGCCGACAAGGCCAAAGCGGCTCCCACGGAACAGCGCGGCGACAGCATCGGCCCCTACCGGCTGCTGGAGGTTCTCGGTGTGGGCGGCTTCGGCACCGTCTGGCTCGCCGAGCGGCGCGAGCCGATGGTCCAGCGCGTCGCGATCAAGGTCATCAATCCCGGCATGGACTCCCGCGCCGTCATCGCCCGCTTCGAGCAGGAGCGGCAGGCCCTGGCGGTGATGGACCATCCCAACGTGGCCAAGGTCTTCGACGCGGGTACCACGCCCGCGGTGATGGGGGGTCGCCCCTACTTCGTGATGGAGCACGTCGCGGGCGAGCCGATCACCGGCTATTGCGACCGGCACAACCTGAGCATCCGCGACCGCCTGGAGTTGTTCACGCCCGTGTGCGAGGCCGTGCAGCACGCCCACCACAAGGGCATCATCCACCGCGACCTCAAGCCATCGAACATCCTGGTGAGTGTGCGCGAAGGGCAGGCCATCCCCAAGGTCATCGACTTCGGCATCGCCAAGGCCATCAGCCACACGCTGACGGATAAGACCATCTTTACCGAGCAGGGCCAACTGATCGGGACGCCCGAGTACATGAGCCCCGAGCAGGCGGAGATGGGCGCTACCGACGTCGACACGCGGACCGATGTCTACTCGTTGGGCGTGGTGCTCTACGAGTTGCTCTCGGGCCTCCTACCCATCGAGCCCTCACGCCTCCGCGCGGCGGGATACGCCGCGATGCAGAAGATGATCCGCGAGGACGAACCGCAGCGGCCCAGCACGCGGCTCTCGACGGTGGACGACCAAACCGCTGCCGAGATTGCCGGCCACCGCGTCCGCCAGCGCGAGGCCCTGACTCGCGAACTCCGCCGCGAACTGGACTGGATCCCGATGAAGGCCCTGCGCAAGGACCGTACCCAGCGCTACGACAGCCCGGCGGACCTGGCCAAGGACGTGCGGCGGTACTTGAACGGCGATGCCTTGGACGCTGGGCCGCAGTCTACTGCCTACCGCGTGCGCACCTTTGTTCGTCGGTACCGCGGCGCGGTGTTGGCCGTCAGCGTGGTCTTCATGGTGCTGGTGCTGGGCATCACGGGCACGCTGTGGGGCTTGCAGGTCGCACGTGCAGCCGAGGCCGAGCAGCGGCGACTGGCCACGTCGGAATCCGCCGCCCGCATCACCGCCGATGCGAAGACGGCCGAGGCGGAGGCCGAGCGAATCAAGGCCGACGCCGAGCGTGCCAAGGCCGTGAAGGCGGGCGAGACGATCGAGTACAACTCGTACGTCGCCAACATCGAGATGGCCGCCGCCGCCATGGACTTCCGCCAGCTTGACCGGGTCCGTCAGCGACTGGATGCCTGCCCTGAGAAACTGCGCGGCTGGGAATGGGGCTGGCTCAACGCCAGTACCGACACCAGCCTCGCCGAGCTCAAGGGGCACACGTTCTGGGTCTCCGCCGCCGCGTTCAGCCCCGACGGCACGCATATCGTCACCGCGTCCGCCGATAAGACCGCCCGCGTGTGGGACGCGGCGACGGGCGCCGGCGTGGCCGAGCTCAAGGGCCACACGGACCGGGTCTCCTCCGCCGCGTTCAGCCCCGACGGCACGCGCATCGTCACCGCGTCCGCCGACAAGACCGCC
>Ga0163144_10001318_pt1 | contig 58546 bp, 46 predicted proteins | sample OliLak19BULKMAT1_FD_123175 | JGI IMG/M metagenome (GOLD analysis project Ga0163144, IMG submission 123175) | Freshwater microbial mat bacterial communities from Lake Vanda, McMurdo Dry Valleys, Antarctica - Oligotrophic Lake LV.19.BULKMAT1 | ecosystem: Environmental > Aquatic > Freshwater >...
AGCTCCAGCGCAACCACCAATCACGCTACGCGAACGACACGCCGCCCGTGCTCGTCCAGCCCGGAAAACCCCGACTGAGGCTCGTCAGGTGATGAATGTCGTGTCTCCAAAAGAGCCGCACCCTCGGCTGTTGCACGAGCTCCGGGAACACCAGCAGGAAAATCGCCAAGTCCGTGGGGTCCTTGATTCCATACGCCTTCTCTGCCGCCGCTCCATTTATAGACTGGTGATTGAACAGCGCAATCAGCCGCGGCGCGAACGTGCCGGCGGCGTACCCGGAGGTCGACGCCGGACCATGCAGCTGCAGAGCCGAGTCCCACTTGCCGACCGCTACGCGGTTCACGATCGCGTAGGCGCTGCGCAGCAGGTAGTACATGCGCTGGGCGTAGAACTCGTCGCTGGGCTGGCTCGCCGTGAACGAGTCCGTCGCGCTCGTGAAGCGCGAGAACGTGCCGGCGGCCAGCAGATTGTCTTCGTTCCCGCCCTGGACGTCGACCATGACGACCGAGCTGTCGGCGAGCTGCGTGTCACTACTGAAGTCGTCGACGGACCCGAGCAAAGGCGTCCCATCCGCAAGCGCGTCGACATCGAGCTCGACGTACGGTTCGAGGAACGGGTCGCTCGCCGGGTCCTGCGTCCGCACATCGATCGGCACGGTGGCGGCGAGGTCCTCGACCAAGCCGGTGTCGAAGTGCAGCAGCGGCAGGGTCGCGGGCACTGGGTTGGCGCTCACGGTCACGCGGGCGAGCAGCTCACCGCCGCGGTACGCAACGCCATACCAGCCGATCTGTTCGACGCGCGGCACTGCGACGCGCACCGGCGCGGTCACGGTGATCTGCGCGATCGGTACGCCGAGTCTCGTACTCGTGTGCTGCCTGATCGACGCGATCGCCTTCGCGCTCGGTGCTTGACTCGTGGAGAACGCATACGGCCGGCGCGGATCGATGATCGTGCCCTTGATCGCGACTACGCCCGCGGGGCTCGCCTCGAGGGTGAAAAGGGCGCCCTCGCCGATGACCGGCAGCGACGGCAGGGAACTAGACGCCCGATAGAACTGCCGGATCCGGTAGAGGTTGAGCGCACCCTGGGTGAGCTTCGCGTTGTCGGCCGGCGCGAACTGCAACAGCGTCCTGGTCAGGCCGTTCGGAAAACCGAGGTCGACTTCGCGCTGGGTGGCCCACGTCTCGAGCGCGGCGGCCGCGGCCGTCGCCGTGGCGGCTGGGGAGAGCGTGAACAGCCGCGACCGAACGACGGCCATCCCGGCGATGCGATCGTCGCCGTGGCAATAATAACGAAAGCTGCACGCAGCGCCGCTGTCACACGGATACGCGCAACTCGGACCGGTGACCGTCGACCCGCAAAGCGGCAAGTTCGTGCCCGCGCAGGTCGTTCCCCCGCCGTCGGGGGCGACGGGGGCGACGGGTTCAGGGTCGTCTTGCAGATCGTGCTCTTCCTCGCCGGTCGCAACGACGAAGGCATCCGAGTGCGGCTCGTCCTCGCTGCCTGGGTCGCGCATCTGCCTTGTGGCGAAGGCGTCGGCCGCGATTAACACGAGGACGAGCGCGGTCGCGCCGAGCGTGAGACGAGACGAGACGAGACATCCTGGGCTCCAGCGCGCGCACCTGCGCAACCTCCAGCCTCGCACCTTGGCGGTCGCCGGTCAAACGTCATGCACAGGGCGTAGTGCGACCAGATCGGCGACGCGTTGCCGCACAGCGATCAACCACGCGTGACTACAGACTGACAACGACACTGGGTTGCCAGGAGTCGACGGCGCGGATGATGATGGCGCGCCCACTGCGATGACCGCATCGACGACCCGACGAGGATTCCTTCGCACCGGCGTGGGTGCGGCTCTGGCCACGGGTGCGTGCCGGAGATCGAGCAGGCGTTCGCGGACTATCGGCGCACGCGCTTCGGTGGGTGGCCGTGGCCGAGCGACGGTCCGGTGCACGCACGCGAAGAAGATCGGTTCGCGAAGCACGCGGATGGTCGCGTCGAGCGGCCAGCGACATGACGTCAGATCGTGATCGGTAGCCGGCGAACGAATCGCACTCGTCAGCCCAAGTGAAATCCGGGTTCTCATCGCTCGCATCGTCACGACGAGGCCGAGGCCAGCGCGCAGGTCTCGGCCTCGTCCCGCTCTTCCACGATGGTCAATCGGTCGAGCCCATCGCGCCGCCCGACCCGGTGGTCGGTCCGGCACCGACGTTGCCCTCGCCCCGCTGCCCGGACTGCGGAGACTCGCCCGGCGAGATAGGTGTACGCGCGGTCGCGAAGGTCCTTCGTGTCGTCGTGTGTTCTTGCGAGTCGAGCGGCGCTCAAGCCGGCGCGGATCTCGTTTGCAATACGACATGATGGTTGTCACCTCGGAGATGGTCGACGGCAACCCGAACAATCCGGGCTGGGCGGAGCTGGACTGCGAAGACTCGCTGATCGCGTTGTCTACCGAGGCGCGTCTGCCGCTCGCTACCAAAGGGATCGTCGTGAGCAATCAGCTCGCGGGCGTGTTCGGCCTCGAGTCGATCGATGCGCAGGACGACATCATGAACAGCCCGATCGGCTCGACGCTCGCCGACGCAGAGTTCCGCGACGTGTGCAACGAGTTCGCCTTCACCCAGATGTGCGACGGCTCCCCCGGCTGCGGCGAGATGAAGCACAACTCCTTCGCGCTGCTGATCGAGGTCTTCGGCGCGGCGCCCTGACGCAGTGGCCTACAGCTGCGCGCACGCAGGTGCGGGCACGCCGTTGATCATCGGGTCGAAGCACACGTGGCAATCGGGGCACTCGCAGTCCATCGTGCACGAGATGTTGCGGTAGAGCTGCGGGTTGAAGCCGCCCTGCGAGAAGCAGCTGTACTCCTTGGGGCACCCGATGTCGCGATGTCGGAGTCACACTCGTCGCCGATCGCACTCGCGTCCTCGGTGATCGGCTGACACGCTGCGGTGTCCTCCGAGCCCGACTCCTGCGCGCTGCCGGACGCCGACTCGCTGCCGGAGCCCTCCGACGAGCTGTCGGTTTGGGTCTCGCTCACGGATTCCGAGTCGCTCGAGCCGCTGCTCTCGGTAGCCGAGGTCGCGGTCGTGGACGGATCGGTCGACGTGCTCGGATCGTCCGTGGTCGGTTCATGGTTCGATTCTCGCGTTCGTCGAGTCGTAGTGGCGGCGAGCTACACCGCCATGCATTCGTCGACGGAGTTGCCGCCGTCGATCATCGGGTTCGAGCACGCGTAGCCGTCGGGGCACTCGCAGTCCATCTCGCACGCGATATGGCACGACGTCTGCGGGTTGATCCCGCCCTGGAAGATGCAGACGTAGCCGTCCGGGCACTCGGCATCGCTGTCGCAGATCTGGCCGATCGCTGCCGAACTGTCCGCGATCGGCTGACAGGCTGCGGTGTCGTCCGAGCTCGACTCCTGCGGGCTGCCGGACGACGACTCGCTGCCGGAGCCCTCCGACGAGCTGTCGGTCTGGGTGACGCTCACGGATTCAGAGTCGCTGGAGCTGCTGCTCTCGCTCTCGGTCGTCGATGGCCCGGTCGTCGAGGGCGCAGTGGTCGAGGGATCGGTCGACGTGCTCGGATCCTCGGTCGTCGACGGTGCGGTCGTCGAAGGATCCGTGCTGCTCGACGGATCAGTGGTCGACAGCGTGTCCGAATTGGAGGCGGACGCGGTCCCCTCGTCGTCACCACACGCCATCGCGAACGCGATCAGTCCAACGCAAGCAAGTCGGTTCACGCGCCAACCCTACGCCCACTCGGACGCTGCTGCACGATCACGGCAGATAAGAGCCCCGGCGACGCTGTCGCCGCCGGCGAAGGATGCGTCAGCCGGCGCCATGCATGACGCGGCTCGCGTCGATCACCGCGTCGATGATCTTCGTGTAGCCGGTGCAGCGGCACAGATTACCGGAGAGTGCGTGTCGGACCTCCGGCGCCGTGACGGCGCGGCCGCTGCGTCGCACGAGCGCCTCGGCGCTCATCAAGATTCCCGGCGTACAAAATCCGCACTGTGCGGCGTCATGCCGATCGAACGCGTCCTGCAGCGGGTGACAGCCACCCGCCTGCTGACCGAGCCCCTCGACGGTCGTGACCTTGCGACCGGCGACCGCGACCGCGAGGGTCAGGCAGGCGAGCTGCGGCACGCCGTCGATCTGCACCGTGCACGCGCCGCAGTCACCCTTGTCGCAGCCCTGCTTGCTACCGATCAGATCGAGCTGATAGCGCAGCACCTCGAGCAGCGTGCGATGCGGCTCCACGGCGATGGTGTGCACGCGGTCGTTGACCTCGAGCTGGACGAGTATCGGCGTGCCCATCGTTCGCCGCCAGTGTCCGCGAGCAGTGTGCTCGTGCGCAAGCCTGCCCGCGGGCTGGGGCGCCCGCGGGGCGTGAGAGTACCGGCCGGCCCGCGGATTCCGCCGGGACGCAAAGGATGCTAGCGGATCAGGGGTGAGCGCACTTTCCTCCGACGTCCAGGCCGACGGCCCGCGCGTGAGCTGGGACGAGTACTTCATGAACATCGCGAAGGTCATCGCGACCCGAGCGACGTGCGACCGGAAACACGTCGGCGCGGTGATCGTCCGCGACCGAACGATCCTGTCCACCGGCTACAACGGCTCGATCCGCGGCACGCCGCACTGCGACGAGATCGGGCACATGATGGAGGACGGTCACTGCGTGCGCACGATCCACGCGGAGATCAACGCCGTGATCCAGGCGGCGAAGAACGGCACCGCGATCGAGGGCGCGACGATCTACGTGAGCGCGTCACCGTGCTGGAACTGCTTCAAGGCCATCGGCAACGCGGGGATCCGCCGCGTCGTGTTCGGCGAATTCTATCGCGACAATCGCATCTTCGAGGTCGCGAAGACCCTCGACATCGAGCTCGTGGACCTGTCGGGCAGCCGATGAGGTGGATCGCGATGCTCGCGCTCGCGTGCGGATGCGCGGCGAGCTACGGCCGGTTCGAACGCGGGGTCGCCGAGCCGCCGAAGGACAGCATCGCGATCGTGGTGCTCGGTGGTGCGGGTGCGCGCGGGCGGGCCGAGGACGACACGGCGCGCGCGGTGAAGGACGTGCTCGCCGCATCGAGCACTGCCGATCGCGACGGTGTCGTGCTGCTCGTCGGTGACTTCGCGCCGCATCGCTACGCGCGCGGTCGCGGTCGCGGCCACCGCAGCCGCCGGAGCAAGGGCCTCGGTGCATCCCCGGTCGTGACCAGCGCGGTCGCTGCGAGTCCGCGGGTCGGCACGCGATTCGCCGTACGCGGCGTCGCCGAGCGCCATCATGCGGCCGGCAACATCGAGCCCGTCGCGCACGCGCTCGTCCGCATCGGTGCGAACGGGCGCGGCGACACCCTGTCGCGCTGCGAGGGCAAGACCTGCACGGTCACGACGCCCGAGGCGCCGGGGCTCGTCGATCTCGTCGTGTTGGACCTCGAGCCGTGGCGGATCCCGAGCAAGGATGACGCGACCGCGATCGCGCGCATCGATGGGTTGCTCGCCGCGATCGCAAAGATGCCCGCGGACACACCACGCATTCTGGTGCTGTCGCGGCCGATCGAAGGCGCGCACGAGACCGGTCTCGGCGCCCAGTCCGGCGGCGCGTCCGGCACTGCGGCGACGTTCCATCTGCTGCCGCCGGCGTTGCAGCGCCAGATCCAGGCCGGCATGTTCGTCGGTGTGATTGCGGGCGGCGAGCGGTCGCTGCACCTGAGTCGCGATCTCACCGGTGCGATCCAGCGCAGCGATCGCGTGTGGCTGCGCGCGCCCGTGTGGCAGGTGATCAGCGGCAATGCGAGCGATCCGTCCGCGGGTCGGGTGTCGCGGCGCGCGATCTGGCGCGGCGGCATCGCGAACCAACCCGAGGTCACCACGTTTTCGCCGGGCTTCGCGGTGGTGCGTGTCGACGGCACCGACAACCTGACGATCGATCTCGTCGCACGTCGCTGTGGACGCTGGGAGACTGCCCGCGCGACCCTGCCGCTGCGCCCCGCGCCACATCCCGCCGAGACCGCGGTAGGCGAGCTCAATCCGTGTCCGTTCTGCCCGGGGCAGCAATCGGGTGAAAGACCCTGAGCGCGTCACCCGACGTCGCGCAGGCGTGACGTCGTGATCGTGCAGTTGCGTCCAGCCTGCTTCGCCGCGAGCAGACACGCATCGGCATGCTCGACGAGCGTGTTCGCACCGTGCACGCCGGGGCCGAGGCCCTCGACGTCCGCGATGCCGATCGTCATCGTCGTTCCACGTGATCGTGGATCCGCCGCGAACGCGATGCGCAGTCGGTGCGCGACTTCGGCCGCCGTCGCGCAGTCGCAGTGCGGCACGACGACGAGGAATTCGTCACCGCCCCAGCGACACACGCGATCCGAGGGTCGCAGGTGCGTGCGAAAGCATGCCGCGGCGTGCTGCAGCACATCGTCGCCGGCCGGATGTCCGAAGGTGTCGTTGACGCGCTTGAAGTGATCGAGATCGATCACCATCACCGCGATCGCCGTGCCATTGTGCAGCGCCGCGAGGTAGGCACTGTCGAGCCACTCGGCGAGCGCGTGCCGGTTCGCGAGGCCCGTGAGCGCATCGTGACGCGCAAGCGTCAGCTCGTGCTGCAGCTTCGCGAGCCGCAGCCACGCGCGCCGCGGCACCGAGACGATGTCGAGGAACTGCTGCCGCATGATCGCGAAATCGAGGTCCGCCGCGAGCATCAGCTCGAGCCTGACCGGTGGCTCGTCGGGCGCAGACAGACGCAGCGTCATCGTGATGCCGCCGTCCTGGGGCTCGGCCACGCCTGCCGTACACCACACGGTCTCGGCGTCGACGACCCGCGCACCGATAGCCCCGAAAGCGGACACCATCGCGTCGGCGCAGACCTGTGCGAGCTCGGCGTGATCCCCCGCGTCGATCACCTGCATGGCAAAGCGCACGAGCGGTGGTGAGGCGTCGAGATCGGTCACCGTGGCGGGTTGCATCGCCCGGGCCGCACCATCGCTTGATGCCGATCGCGCCCTGCGTGCGGTCCAAGGCCGGCACCGCGGCGACAGGGCGGTCCCGCGCCGGGCCTCGTTCGCGCGAGCACGCCGGTCGTTGCGCCCGTGGGGCTTGCCGATGCGCGCCCACCACCGAACAAGACCAACGTGTCCCAAGGTGGCGAACGGATCGCAGTGCTCGCGCTGCAGCGACTCGGTGACGTGCTCACCGCCGCGCGCGTCACCGACGCGCTCTCGCGCCGGCGTTCCACGCTGGCCGTCGAGGTCATCCACTGGGATGCGACGACGCAGGCGGCCGCTTTGCTGCCCGGCCTCGCCGCGCGTCATGCCCTGCCCTTCGCTGCGCTGCGCAAGGGCGCCCGCGCCCACACGCTCGCGCCATTGCGACTGCTCGCGAGTCGCCTCGCGGATCTCAACGGACCGCGCGCCTTCGATCGCGTCGTCAACCTGTCGTCGACGCGCTTCGCGTGCTGGCTCGCACCGGCGCTACTCGCCGAGGGCGGCACCATGCACGGCCCGTCGATCGACGCGCACGGCCGCTTCGTGTCGAGTCATCCGTCGATCGCCTACCTCAACGAGTGGGGTGTCGATCCCGAGCTCGGCACGTTCGCGCACCAGGATCTCTACGCGCTCGCAGCCGGCGTGCGCATGACTGGATGGGGCGGCCTGCGTCCCGTCGGGGGCCGCCGCACCGGGCCCGTCGTGCTCCATCCGTTCGGCAGCGAGCGCGCGAAGGACTGGCGCACGCCGCTCGAGTGGCGCGAGCTCATCGGTCGCCTGCGCGCGCAGCTCGGCCGCCCCTGCGTGCTGACCGGAGGACCCGGCGATGCGCGTGGCCTCGCCGAGATCGCGAGCGGTACCGACGCGACGATCTCCACCGCACCGCTGTCCGCATCCATCGAGCTGCTCGCGATGGCGACCGGCCTCGTCTCCGTCGACACCGTCGCGATCCATGCTGCGGCCGCGGTCGACTGTCCGACCGTCGTGCTGCGCCAGGGCCCCGCACAGGGTCTCGCGTTCGTCCCCGGTAGCAACGCGCTGTGCGTCGATGCCAGTCGCGACAGCGCGACGCCCGAAGAGGTCACGATGCTCGCCGAGCGGCAGTTCAGCGACACGCCTGCGCCGCTGTTCGTGGATCCGAGCTGGCGCATGCGCATTCGCGTGCGCGAGGGCCATCGCGACGAGTTCGGCCTGCTCGGACTCCAGCAGCCGTCATGGATCAAGAACGACGACGCTGCGCTCGTCGACGACGAGAGCGATCGACTCTGGCGCGTCGCGTGGCGTTCCGAGCTCGAGCGCGACACGCCGCCCGCGAACGTGCTCGAGGCGCTGATGAACGGGCGCGGTCGCTTCGACGCGCAGCGGTGGCAAGCGCTGTTGCAGTCGCCCTCGGGTCTCGGCGTCGCGGCGCGTGCGTGTCAGAGACCGAACCGGAGGGCCGCATGAGTCGTCGACCGACACCCGTGCTCGTGAAAAGCGGTGACAGTGGCGCCGTGCCGATGCCGGTCGTCGCCGAACCCGCCGGCGGCATCGCGATCGTCGAGCCGAACACCGCGCACAACACCAAGCAGGCGGCACCGCCACCCGCACGGACGGGCGAGCCGCTCGTGCTGTGGATCTGCGATCCGCCCGCGAACGCACCGCCGGGATCCACCGCGTGTACGCCGGAGCAAGCATCGGCGTGGGCCCGCGGTCTGCTACCCGACTGGCTGCAGCGCCGCCGCATCGACGGTGTGCTCGTACAGTGTGATCCCACCGCCCCCGCAACAGTACGCCGCGCGGCACGATCGCTGCGTGAGCGTGTCACACCGCACGAGCCCGCAGGTCTCCGCCAGCTCGCGGCGCTGTGGGGTCACGCCGCCGTCGTCGACGCGACCGCGCGCGTCACCTCGCGCGGGGCCCCGACCTTCGCCGATCTCGCCCGCGCCCTCACGCGCGGCGAGGATCCCGAGTCCACGCGCCTCGCCCGGCTGTGCTGGGCACTGGAGCACCTGTGAACCCGACGAACACTTCTCCAATTCCTCCGGGACTCGGCGCGCTCGTGGCAGGGCTCGCGCAGATCAACTGCGCGCTGTGGCACGAGGAAGACACTGCGCGGACGAGCGACGATCTCGCGGTCGCTCGCGCGAAGCGGGCGATCGACAAGCTCAACCAGCGGCGCAACGATACGATCGAAGCGATCGACGATCTCGTCATCGCGTGGGCACAGCGAAACCAGGACGCCCATGGCTGAAACCGTCGGATCGCTCGTCGACAAGCTCACCATCGTCGAGCTGCGGCGGTTCCACACCGAGCAGGCGATGTTCAACTGCGCGGCCACGATCGACGTCCGCCACACCGCGGCGCTGCGGCTGCGCATCATCGACGAGCAGCGCGCGGACCTACAGAGCGAGCTCGATGCGCTGTGGGCCGCGATCGGCTCCGGCCGTACGCTGCCGAAGGTCTACCGCCAGCTCAAGCTCTACAACGATCCCGCGATGCGCGACGCGAGCTCGGGCAAGCCCGACAGTTGAAATCAGCGCTTCAATCGCACGGCGGATACGACATCGCCGCGATCCATTCGCTGATGAGCTGCGCACCGAAGTCGTCGGCGAGCAGGCTCGGCAGCTCGGGCATCTTGATCTCGGGATCGGTGCTCATCATGCGAAACGGCACGATGCTCCGCTCCGGATCGCCGGGATAGATGTCGACCTGCCGACCGCCCGCGCCACCGCCTGCGGCCGCCGGCACCTTGCACACGCCGAACGCCGCGGGATCTTCCTCCCACGCGAGGAGCGACAGACCGCTCGGCCCACCACCAGCACCGGGCCGGTGACAGTGCGAGCAATTGCCGTGCAGGTAACCGCGTGCGCGCGCGTCGAGATCCGCGTCGCCGTCCGGGGCCGGGAATGCGGGCAGCGACGCCGCGGGTCCCGGTGCCGTCGTGAAGAGCCCGAGCTCCGCCCACAGATCGATCTGATTGCCCTCCATCTCGCCTTCGGGCGGCGCATCGACGTTGAGCTGATGCGTGATGGGGCCGAGCACCTGCGCGACGTCGTCGCGGGCGTGGCAATCACCACACGTGTTCTGATCGGGCACGAGATACAGCTGCGTCTGCGACGCTCCACTCTCGTCCGTGTACGCGATGTCGACGTTCGCGCCGCCCTTGATGCGCGTCGCCTCGGTCTGCTCCGCGTCCCACAGGTAGATGTACGACTCCCAACCCGTAGCCTCTGCGACCAATAGTCGCGTCTCGACGATCTGCGGCTCGTCGTCCGCCGTGCTGCGGTCGGTGTCGAAGAAGAACGTCTTGATGAAGATCGTGCCCGCGGGGAACGACCACGGGTCTTGATCGGTGAAGCCGATCTTGCCGCCCTCGGGCAGCCGCATGTAGCGACCCTTGCCGGCGAAGTCGGCCCAAAGCGGCGCCGCGACGCGGTACGGGATCACGCCGTCGGCGGGCTCCTGCGCGGCGAGGTCGCCCGCGAAGAAGCCCCAGTCGGAAAGGATCTCGTAGGGCGGCTCGCCCGGGTCGTACGGCGGCGGAGCATCGTCGCCGCCGCATGCCAGGGCGAGCGCGAGCGCGAGAAGAACGAGGGGCGCGCGGCGGTTCATCGCAGGGCGCTCTTTCGTCGTCACTCGACGGGCAGGGGGTCTTGCGTACACGCGACGAGCGTCGTGTCCGTGCTGATGCCCATGCCCTGGCCACAGAGGTCCGCGTCCATGAACCGCACGGTATCGGCCTCGCCGACGCAGTTCGACAGCGCGCCGTCGGTGTTGTCCTTGTCCTCGCCGAAGCACCCGTCGAAGATCACGTCGGGCGCCGGCATCGCCATGCCGGTCAACAGCTGCACGAGCGGATCGGGATCGGCCCCGTTGTTCGTGTACGTGTTGTCGTGGATGAAGTTCGTCTCCGAGTAGATGTCGTACGCCGGGTCGTTCGGCTCCTCGAACAACATCGACTCGGAGCTGTACGCGATGATCGCGACACCGACGCTGCGGTTGTTGCTGATCTGGTTGTCGTGGACCTCGGTTGCGTCCGCGGCGAGGATCAACATGCCGACACCCGGCGGCACGATGCCGACGACCGTACCGGCGTCGGCAAAGTTGTCGACGTTGTTGTCGTGGATGTCGTTCTCGTAGACGTTGGTGCGCCTGCCGTCCTTGACGTCGAGACCCGGCAGGTTGAAGACCAGGATGCCTGCCGTGTTGTTGAACGTCTCGTTGCGACGGACGATCGCGTCGGTCGAGTTCTCGATCTCGATGCCCGCGACGTTGTCGTGGGCGATCGAGTCTTCGACGACGATGTTGGTCGACTGCCCGACGTAGATGCCGGCATCGCGGGCGCCGACGACCCGACAGTCGCGGATCGTGACGCCCATCGCCTGCACCGGGTAGAGGCCGTACGCGCCGTTGTCGAGCGAGTGCAACGCCTCCCAGATGACGTGCACGCGCTCGAACAGGACGTTGTTCACCTGGTCGGCACGGATGCCGTCGCCCGGGGTGTTATGCACCGCGAAGTCGGACATCGTGACGTCGTTGCCCTTCACCAGCAGGCCATTGCCACCGGTGATCTGGCCGGTGAAGTCGAGGATCGTCATGTCCGTCCCCACACCGCGAAGCGTGACGCCGTTGCTCTCGAGTGTGAGCTGCCGGGTCGGGCTGAACGTGCCCGCCGACAGACACACCGTGGAGTCATCGCCCGCATCGACGAACGCCTCGGCGAGCGCGGTCTGATCGTCCGCGCTCGGCTCGACGTAGATGTCGCAGCCCTCGGGCAGATCCCCGCTCGTACCGCTGGTGTCGGCGCTGCCGGTGTCGGGGTCGCTGTCGGCGGTGCCGTCGGCGTTGCCGTCCGTCCCGCACGCGGCGAGCGCGAGCATCACGAGTGTGAGCGAAACAGCGTGCAGCTTCGCGTGGTGGGTCATGGCGATCACTCGGCGACGTTGAGGATGAGCGTGAACACGACGTTGTTCGCGGTGCCCGCAGTGCCGTCCGCGACCACGGTCCCGTCGACGGTCGCCTGGAAGTCCTCACCGGTGCCGACCGCACCGACGATGATGAACAGACCGTTGTCGCTCGTCGCGTCGGTGAGGATCGCGTCGTCGGTGCCGATGTAGCGAATCACCGAGTCGCCGCCCGGCTCGACCGGCTCGACGACCGCGCCTGCGATCGGCAAGCCGTCGGGGCCGCGCACGAGGCCGACGATGCCGCCGGCGTCACCGAGCGGCAGCAGCTCCGGCGCGACGGCGACGTCGGCCATGAGTCCGGTGCTCCACGCGTCGAGCGATGCCGTCGGCACCGACCATAGATCGTGGATGCCGGTGCCGACCGCATAGGCCGAGCCCTCGGCCGGCGACGCGAGACCGGTCGCGGTGAGGTACGCCCCCGGGCCCTCGACCAGTGCGATGACCGCGATCGCGGCGCTGATCGGCACCTCGGTCGTGACGTCGATGCGACCGTCGGCACCCGAGGTCGCCATCGCGAGCGCGTCGGCGCCGGCCGGGTTCGTGATCGCTTCGAGCGCTGCGGCCGCCTTCATCGTCGCGCCCTCGAGCGTGGCACCCGTCGCGAAGTCGAAGATGGTGCCGGTGACGCGGGTGTTGCAGCCGGCCTCGGTCATGCTCGGCATCGGGCCGCACACCGCGTCGTCGTTGAGCGGCACGTCGGTGAAGATCTCGCAGACGCCCGACATGCACTCGTCGTTCGCCGCACACGCATCGCCGTCGGCGTTGGGTCCGCCGACGCCGTAGCAGACTTCCTCTTCGCCCTCGGTCGTGTCCGCCTCGGTGTCGCCGGTCGTCGTCGTCATCGACATACCGCTCGTCATCGAGTCGGTCGCCGTCGTCATCGTCGACGCGGACGGATCGGTCGTGGCGCTCGTCGTGTCGGCGTTGCCGTCGTTGCCCTCGTCGTCTGCAGGGCAGCCGCCGAGCGTGAGAAGCGAACCGAGGAACGAGCCAAAGATCATGGAATTGCGAAAATTCAGCATTGCGCGTCGTCTACCTTGTGGTCGGACTGGCGCGCAGCCTAGCAGGCCGCTCGTGCCCCGCCAAGCCGCTGCTGGCGCGCGGAATTCGACGGAAGCGCGCTTTCGCGGGCCGCCATCGAGACCCGCCTCACGATCTCGTCGTTCGGTGTGCACGGCGCCGCACGAACCTCGGTTGGCCGCGGCAGCGATGTCGTGCGCGACGTCAGCCTTCGATTTCGGTGAAGCCCTTGGGCTTGGTGAACTCGAACGCATCGTCGCCGAGCCCGGCGTTGCGCGACGCCGCCGTGAGCACGAAATGGTTGGTGCTCTCGTCACCGTTGAGCACGACGAACGCATCGACGCGACCGGTCGCATCGTCGACGACGAGCAGCAACTCTTTGTAGTGCGGGTTCTTCTTCAGCGGCTGCATCTGCACCGCCGTGTGACCCGCCTGCCCGTAGCGCTTGATGAGCTTCTCACCGGCGAGGCGCACCCGGAAATCGTCGAGCAGCTGGCGACCGCCGAAGAGGAACTTGCCGGCGCCCGCGAAGTCCGACGTGCCGAGCTCCTTCTTCACGACTTGCTTGGTGTCGCGCTCGACCGCCCGCACCGTGGTGCCGTCGATCCAGAAATCCGGCGTGTCCTCGGCGGCGTAGTCCCACACCATCTTGCCGGGCTTCTTCACGCGCAGCTTGCCCTCGCTGATGGTCTTGGTGCCGTACACCGGATGCACGTACGTCTGCTTGAAGCTCGACTCGAAGTCGGTGGTGCCGTCGTAGAACTTCTGCACCTGCGCGAGCACCTTGCTCGCCGCGCCCTTTGCGGCCGGCGGCGCAGGATCGGCGAAGTCGCTCACACCCGGCAGCGGCTCGGGATCGGCGGGCTTGGTCGACGCACTGCAGGCGAGACCGTACGAGAGCATGCAGGTGACGAGATCCATGACGATGAGCAGCCTAGCTGCGGTGTCCCCCCTTGTCGACGCACGGGGGATGAAATCGGCCTGGAGCGACGTCAAGCCGCGGTGACGTACACCTCGCGCGGCGTCGTCCCACGCGAAGGCCCGATCACACCGCGCTCTTCCATCGCCTCGACGATCTTTGCGGCGCGGTTGTAGCCGATGCCGAGCCGACGCTGCAGCATGCTCGTCGAGACCTTCTGCGCTTCGGCGACGATCTCGACGGCGCGATCGTACATCGCGTCGAGCTGTTCATCTTCTTCTCCGATCGTGCCTTCGTCGTCGCGCTTGCGCACGATGTCCATGTTGTAGACGGGCTTCGCCTGGCGCTTGACGAAGTCGACGACCTTCATGATCTCGTCTTCGGACACGTAGCAGCCGTGCACGCGCTCGGCCTGCATGCCGCGGTCCATGTGCAGCATGTCGCCCATGCCGAGCAGCTGCTTCGCGCCCTTGCCGTCGAGGATCGTGCGGCTGTCGACCTCGCTCGTCACCTGGAACGCGATGCGCGACGGAAAGTTGTTCTTGATCGTGCCGGTGATGACGTCGACCGACGGCCGCTGGGTCGCGACGATGAGGTGCAGGCCGGCGGCGCGGGCCTTCGCGGCGATACGCGCGACGCACTGCTCGACCTCTTTGCTCGACACCATCATGAGATCGGCGAACTCGTCGATGATGACGACGATGTACGGCAGCTTGCTCGGGCGCTCGGGCATGTCGACCTCGCCGCCCGTGACGCGCAGCGGGTTGCCGCCCGTGTCGAACGTCGTGCCCGACAGCTTGCTGCCGAGCGCTCCGTCCTCGCCGTACTGGGCCGCGTCGCGCTCGATCTCGGCAGCCGCGAGCTCGAGCTGCAGCTTCTCCTTGTCGTACTCGGACTGCAGGTCGCCCAGCTTGCGATTGTATCCCGCGATGTCGCGCACCTGCGCCTCGGAGAGCAGGCAGTAGCGCCGCTCCATCTCCTGCACTGCCCAGCGCAGCGCGAGCGCGGCCTTCTCGGGATCGGTGACGACGGGTAGCAACAGATGCGGGATGCCCTCGTAGATCGAGAGCTCGAGCATCTTCGGATCGATCATGATCATGCGCACGTCTTCGGGCGTGCACGTGTACAGCAGCGAGCACACCATCGCGTTCACGCCGACCGACTTGCCGGAGCCCGTAGCTCCGGCAACGAGCAAGTGCGGCGCCTTCGCGAGATCGGTGAACGTGACGTGCCCGGTGATGTCCTTGCCGAGCGCGAGCGGCAGGCGATTGCCGGCGCCGAAGTTCTCGGTCTCGAGGATCTCCTTGATGTAGACGGTCTCGCGGATCTTGTTCGGGACCTCGAAGCCGACGGTCGACTTGCCGGGGATCGGCGCGAGGATGCGGATGCGCACCGCCTCGAGCGCCATCGCGATGTCGTTCTCGAGGCTCTCGATCTTCGACAGCTTGACGCCGGCCTCGGGCTTGAACTCGTAGCGCGTGATCACCGGTCCGGGGTGGATCTTGGTGACCTTGCCCTTGATGCGGAACTCGCTGAGCGCGGCGACGAGCCGCTGCGCCTGATCGAGCACGAAGTTGCGATCGATCTCGCTCGGCTGCGCCTGCGCGGCCTCGAAGAGGTGCAAGGGCGGCAGCTGATACGCGCCCTGCGTGAGGCGGATGATGCCGGGGATCGCCGACTCTGCCCGCCGCGGTGCTACGGGCGGCACGAGCTTCGGCGCGGTGCCCTGCTTCGCGAGCTCCTCGGGACGCGGCGGCGAGGCCTTCTTCGGCTTGGTGGACGCGTCGACGGGTGCACCGACGACGATCTCGGGCAGCTCGTCGGCCTTCGGCTTGGCGGGCTTGCCCCGCGCGGGCTTGCTCGACGCGGCCTCCTCTACGTCCTCGTCGTCCTCGTCGTCCTCTTCCTCTTCTTCCTCTTCTTCCTCGTCCACCTCTTCGTCCTCGTCGACTTCCTCGTCTGCGTCCTCGTCTGCGTCCTCGTCTGCGTCCTCGTCCTCGTCCTCGTCCTCGACCTGCGCCGCCGCCTTACTCGCGACGCCACGACCGATCGCCGGAGCGACGACACCGCGACGCGACGGCGCGGGCGCGGGCGCCTGGGCCTCATCGTCCTCGCGCGCCGATTGCAACAGCGCCAGCGCGCCGTCCCAGAGATAGCGCCCGAGCGACGTCGCACCGCGGACCCCCGCGCGCCCGGCAGACACGAGATGCGCACCCGACAACGGCGTCGACGCGATGAGCCCGATGCACATCATCGTCCCCGCGATGAGATACGTGCCCGCGCGATGGAACAGCCCGAGCGACACCTCGCCGACGAGCTCACCGCCGAGACCACCCGCGGTGTAGCCGTGCACGCGATAGTGCGGGAACGACACATGCAGCAGCACGCAGCCGGCGACCGTCGCGATCGTGAAGCCGACCGCGTCCGACAGCGACAGATCGACGTTGCGTCCGAGCAGCGACTGAACGCCCGTCGCGATCACGCCGAGCGCGACGAGATACGCCGCCATGCCGAAGCTCGCGTAGAGCGCACCCGCGAGCAGATGCCCGACCGGACCCATCCACGCGGCCTGTCCCGTCTGGTACGAGAACAGCCCGCCGAGCGTCAGGATCCCGAGCGCGAGCAGGGCCACACCCGTGAGCTCGCCCCAACCACGCACGCCACCGGACGCCGCTGCCTCGACCTTCCCCTTGCCCCGCCTGTTCGCCATTTTCCCTCGAGAAATCAGTATCTTGCGTCACTGCGAAGGGCAGCGCACCGTCGTATCCTACATAGTCCCACCCAGAACTCAAGCAATCGCCGGAACGGCCTTCGGGCAGGTGATACCTTCGCCCGCCAATGCGACGCGCCTCCACCCTCGTCTTGCTGGTCTCCCTCTCGCTCGCCGGCGGCGGCTGCAAGGCCAAGAAGCTGCAAGCCGAGCTCGATCGCATCAACGGTGAGCTCGCGCAGACCAAGTCCGACCTCGACACCTCGCGGACGTCGAACGATGCGCTCTCCAAGCAGAACAAGACCTACGAGCAGCGCATCGCGGAGCTCGAGGGCGAGCTCACCCAGCTCAACGCGCAGATCGAGGATCTCGCGAAGCAGCAGGGTCTCTCCGCGAAGGAGCTCGCCGAGCTCCGTGCCGAGAAGGCGAAGCGCGACGCCGAGCTGAAGGTCTATAAGGATCTGTTCAGCAAGCTCAAGGCGCTCGTCGACGCCGGCACGATCGAGGTCGTGTTCCGCAAGGGTCGCATGGTCGTCAAGCTGTCCGACTCGATCCTCTTCGACAGCGGCAAGACGAAGCTGCGTCCCGAGGGCATCTCCGCCGTCGCGCAGCTCGTGCCCGCGCTCAAGAGCGTCGGCGACCGCGAGTTCCTGGTCTCGGGCCACACCGACAACGTCCCGATCAAGACGGCGCGCTTCAAGAGCAACTGGGAGCTGTCCACCGCACGCGCGGTCGTCATGGTCGACACCATGATCGAGCAGGGCTATCCCGCCGCACAGCTCGGCGCCGCCGGCTTCGGCGAGTTCGATCCGGTCGCCGACAACAGCACGCCCGAGACGCGCAGCCAGAATCGCCGCATCGAGATCGTGCTCATGCCACTGCTCGGCGACATCCCGGGAATGCAAGAGATGCTGAAGAAAAAGGGCGGCTAGGCACCTAGCGCACTACCGTGAGGTGCAAGGGCGAGCCGTGCACCTCGAGTCGCATGCGGACGTTGGCCTGGCCTGCCACGTGCCAACGATCGCCGGGCGTCGACGGCTGCACCTGTAGCATCGGCGTCGCCTCGATCGTGTTCGTATCGATCGGCTCGCCGGAATAGTCGGTCACGTGAAAGAGCGCGGCGTACGGCGCATTCGCGATCGAGCCGTGGATGATGAGCTGCACGTCGACGAGCCCACGGCCGCTCGCCGCCTGGAGCACCTCGACGACGCGCCCACGATTGCCGCGCAGATACACCGGTGCCTGCTCGAGCTCCTTGCGATAAACGATCGTCGGACCGAGCACCGTGTTGCGATTGAGCTGCAGCTCGACGCGCATGCCCTGTGCCGCGGGCGCTGCCGGCGAAGGCGGCTGCTCGAGCGAGACCCAGCGCAGCCACACGACGAAGTCGTCGTGACGCAGGTCGAACCGCAGCAGGGGATAATTGACCTCCACGCGATCTGCCTGTGAGCCTACCCGATCGCCCGGACGATTGCCGCCGCAGGTTCCGCCGTGACAAGGTCGCTCGCGAAAATGGCCGCGCCGATCGTCATCCCGGATCGCCTCAACATGGTCACGTGGTTCCTCGACGACCGCGTTGCCGAAGGCCGCGGCGACGACGTCGCGATCGTGCACAGCGGGCTCGTCGCAGGTGGCGACGTCGAGACCGCGCCGACGACGGAAACCACCTACCGGGAACTCGTCGCCGCGAGCTGCCGTGTCACGGGCTTGCTGCGCGAGCTCGGCCTGCGCATCGAGGATCGCGTGCAGCTGTTGCTGCTCGACACGCCGGAGTTCGCCGCGGCGTACTTCGGGATCCTGCGCGCCGGCTGCGTCGCGGTGCCGACCAACACGTGGCTACAGTCGAAGGACTACGCGTACTACCTCGAGTACGCGCGCCCCCAGGCGGTCATCGTCGACGCCGAGGTGTGGCCGATGCTCGAGCCGGTGTGGCGGGACGCGCCGCACACCAAGCACTTCATCGTGCTCGATCGCAAGCACGGCAAGGTGCCGGACGGCACGATCGACTGGCACGAGGCGATGGCGCGGCAGCCGTCCGAGGCGAAGACCGAGCCCACGTATCGCGACGACTTCTCGACGTGGCTGTCGTCGTCGGGCTCGACCGGCAATCCGAAGTGCGTCGTGCACATGCACCACGACTTCGTGTGGAACACGATCGCGTACGCCCAGCGCACGCTCGGGCTGCGCGCGACCGACATCACCGTGTCGGCGCCGAAGCTGTTCTTCGGCTACGCGCTCGCGAGCAACATGCTGTTCCCGCTGTCGGTCGGCGGGCGCTGCATCTTCACGCACGAACGGCTCGAGGCCGCCGACTACCTCGCGCTCGCAGAGCATCACCGGGCGACGCAGTTCGTCACGGTGCCGACGAACATCGCGAAGCTGGTTGCGATGGATCAGACGCGGCGCTTCGATCTGTCGTCGTTACATTCGCTCGTCAGCGCCGGCGAAGCGCTGCCACCGCGGCTGCACCGCGACTTCCGCGAGCGCTATGGCGTCGAGATCTACGACGGCATCGGCTCGGCCGAGATGTTCCACGTCTACATCACCAACCGCCCCGGCGACGTGAAAGAGGGCAGCCTCGGTCGCATCGTCGAGGGCTATCGCCATCGCCTGGTCGACGACGACAACAAGGACGTCGCGCCGGGCGAGATCGGCACGCTCGTCATCGAAGGACCTTCCGCCGGCGCCGGCTACTGGCGCATGCGCGACAAGAGTCGCGAGACGTTCTGGGGCGACGCGGTCAAGGGCGGCGACAAGTTCCTCGCCGATGCCGACGGCTACTTCTGGTACTGCGGCCGCGGCGACGACATGCTCAAGTGCTCGGGCGTGTACGTGTCGCCGGTCGAGGTCGAGAACTGCTTGCTCGGTCATCCGGCGGTGCTCGAGGCCGGCGTCGTGGGCTTCCGCGATGAAGCAGGCCTCGAAAAGGCGATGGCGTTCGTCGAGCTGCAGGACGGGATCCTTGCCACCCCCGCGCTCGCCGACGAGCTCGTCACGTGGGCGAAGGGCCAAATCGCGCCGTTCAAGGCCCCGCGCCGGGTCGTGTTCGCGACGCTGCCCCGCACTGAAACCGGGAAGATTCGGCGCAACGAGCTGCGCGAATGGGCCGCGCGGGGATCCGTTGCGGGTGCGTGATACCGTCGTGCGGTGATGCCTATCCCGCGCCGAATCGCGACGACGTGCCTCCTCACCTGCGTTGCATGCGGTGCCGACGACGGCACGCCGCAGGACGGCACGACGTCGGGTGCCGACACCGATGTCGTCGACACCTCGGGCACCTCGCCGGCGACCACGACGACGCCGAGCACGACGACCGCGGACACCGACGTCGATGCGACGCGCCCGAACTGGGAAGAGGACATCGCGCCGCTCGTCACCGCGAGCTGCGTGTCGTGTCACGTCGCGGGCGGCGTCGCGCCGTTCGGCCTCGACACCTACGAGGAGGCGAAGCTGTGGGCGTCGGCTGCCGCGATCCAGGTGCAGGAGCGGCTGATGCCGCCGTGGCACGCGGTCGAGACCGACGAGTGCGAGCCACCGCTACCGTTCAAGAACGACGCGCGTCTGCACGACGAGGACATCGCGATGTTCGTCGAGTGGGCAGTCGCGGGTGCGCCGCAGGGTGATCCGGCCCTCGCAGCCCCGCTGCCCGAGCCGCTGGATCTCGATCTCGCGGATCCCAGTGCGACCGTCGCGCTCGGCGGCGCGGTGGATGTCGCGGGCACGTCGCTCGACGCGTACCACTGCCTGAGCTTCGATCCCGGCAACACGTCGTCGGTGTATGTCGACGCGCTGCAGGTGCTGCCCGGCAATCGCGAGTTGGTGCATCACGTCCTGATGTTCGTCGACACCGAGGCCGAGTCCGCGGACTGGCCAGGCGGTGTGAGCGAGAACTGTGGCGGTGGTTCGGGCGCCAGTGGTGCCCTGCTCGTCGGCGGATGGGTGCCCGGCAGCCTGCCGATCTACACGCCGGACAACGTCGGGATCCTGCTGCCTGCGGGCGCGCGGATCATCTTCAACATGCACTACCACAACGCGACCGGCGCGACCCAGACCGACGAAGGCACCGGCGTCGCGCTGCGGTGGTCGACGACGCCGCCACAGTACGTCGGCAGCTTCCAGCTGATCGGCGCGCCGGGTGCAGGCGACATCCTCGAGTCGCCGTTCATGATCCCCGCCGAGGCGACCGGCCACGTCGAGCGCGTGCGCTTCACGGTGCCGGATCTCGGCGTGCCGGAGATCCGCGTGTTCTCGATGACCAACCACATGCACAAGGTCGGCGTCGACATGAAGGCGACGCTCATCCGCAACGGTGAGGAGACGTGCATGCTGCAGACGCCGCGGTGGGACTTCGGCTGGCAGCGGCAGTACCTCTACGACGCCGAGGTCGACGCGCTGCCGGAGGTGTTCCCCGGCGACGTGCTCGAGGTGCGTTGCACCTACGACAACGTGCTGACGAACCCCGGCGTCGCCGAGATGCTCGCCGAGGTCGGGCTCGAGGACCCGCTCGACGTCGGGCTCGGCGAAGGCACACTCGACGAGATGTGCCTTGCCGGCGTGGGCGTTGCCGTGCGCCCGTTCTAGGCGCTGGATCCACGCGGGGCAGTCACGGGCAGATGACGATGCCGCGCTCGGTCGCGACGGCCTGCATCTCGACGTCGTGCGTCGCCATCGGGATTCGCCCTTCGATCGGATCGAGGAAGGCCGCGAAGCAGACGCCCATGCGGACGATGTCTCGGCGATCGCGGACCTCCGCGAGCGCGCGATCGTAGTACGCGCGGCCGAAGCCGATGCGGGCGCCGGCACTCGAGAACGCGAGGCCCGGCACCAGCACGAGGTCTGGTGCGATGTCGGCGATCGATCGCGGCTCACGCTCGTCGGGCGCAGGCTCGCGCAGGCCGAAGCCTGCGGTGATCCATCGATCGCGACTGTGCGTTTGCACGAACGCCATCGCGTCGGCTTGCACGCGCGGCACCCACACTGCCTTGCCCGATTGCCACGCGGCGTCGATCAGCGCCGCGGTGTCGGGCTCGCCGCGCACACCGACGAAGGCGGCGATCGTTCGGGCGTCGCGCCATGCGTCGCTCGCGATCAGGTGATTGGCCAGCGCTAGGCTGGCCGTCGCGATCGTGATCGGCTCGACGCTTCGCCGGCGCTCGATCAGGGCGCGACGCAGCGCGGAGCGATGAGCATCGTCGGCGACCGCCGTCACTGCCCGCATTGCGACACGTCGAACACGCACGTCACCGGATCGCAGGCGAGCACGCCGTCGAGAAAGCGGAGGCTCTGGCAGTCGAAGCCCTGCAGGTCTTCGCCGTCGCAGAGCTCGAGCGGCTGGACCTCGCCGTCGCCGCACGTGTCACCAGTGGATTCGCTGCCGCTGTCGCTGCTGCCAGACTCCGTGCCGGTATCGGTGCCGTCGGTATCGATGTCGCCCGTGCCGCTGGTGCCCGACTCGCTCGTGTCGTCGGCACCTTCACCGCTCGAGTCGGTCGGCTGACCGTCGGTCGTCTCGCCGCCGCCGGTCGTCTCGCCCTGCGTGTCGGTCGTGGTGACCGGACCGTCATCGGCGGTGTCGCTGGGATCGGTCGACGGATTGGTCGTCGCGGGATCGGTCGTCGCGGCGCTCGTCGGATCGCCCGCGGTCGCGGTGAGCGTGGTGTAGCCGTCGTCGCCTTCGCTGCTCGGCGCCGCACCGGTGCTGACATCGGTGCCCTCGATCCCGAGGCAGCCCCCGGTCAGAAGGACAATCGACATCAACGCAAGCCGAAGCATGGGAGGATGATAGCCGAAGGATCCGCGGACGCGCGCACGGCCCCGCGGGCGCCTCGCGGCTGAGCGTACGGGGCGAAAGCGACGTAGCAGGCGTTCGGGGCGCCGCAGTTGTCCGTGGCGCGGGGATCGTGGTAACTCGACGTGACGCGGGAGTAGCTCAGTTGGTAGAGCGTCAGCTTCCCAAGCTGAAAGTCGCGGGTTCGAATCCCGTCTCCCGCTCCGCATCGGTGGAACGAAGGCGCTTGCCGGCGGACATCCGCTCGTCAGACCAGGATCTCCGCGACCGGATTGCTGGTCGCGAACTGATCCGTCCCGAGCGCATCGATCGGCACGCCGACCGCCTTCAAGCACGTGAGCGGCCCGCGTACCGCGTTGTCCCCCGCGAGCGACACATGCACGCCCGGCGACTTCAACGCTCCGCCCGCGCCGCCTGCGACGAGGATCGGATAGTCGTTCATCGCGTGGTCCCAACCACCCGCGACGTCGCTGGTCCCGAGCACGCAGCTCCGATCGAGCAGCGTGCCACCGGCCTCGGGCAGCGCGCCGATCGCCGCGACGAACTCGCCGTACAGCTCGACGAAGTAGCGCAGCCCGACGAGCACGTTCTCGTTGTAGCCGTTTTGGTGCTCGTACTCGTGGAACGACGTGCCGAGCCCCGCGCCGGTGAGCCCGATGTCCGGATAGTCGACGTGCGACGCCGGGCTCGAGAATTCGAGCGACACCACGCGCGTCAGATCGCACGCGAACGCCATCGCGACCAGATCCGCGAACGCCTTCGCGCGCATCCGCTCCGACGTGGGGTTGCCCGGATCGATCGGCAGCATGCACGACTCGCCGCCCATCGCGATCGTCGTCAGTCGGTTCTGCAGCTCGTAGATCCCCTCGAGGTGCAGATCGAGCCGCGTGCGATCGTTGTTGCCGAGCCTCGTGCGCAGCGCCGTCGCATCGGCGAGCACCGCATCGAGCACGTTCGCGCGCGCCTGCGATGCCGACGTGATCTCGCCGGTCGGCAGCCCGCCACCGAACAGCGCCGCGAACAGCTCGCTCGGATCCATGATCGGCGGGTTGAACACGTAGGGCGCCGGATGACTGATGTAGCTGATCGCAGTGCCCGGCGCGTTGCTGCTGCCGGCATCCGCAGTGTGCACCGGCGTCACTGCGAGCGTGAGCGACCGAAACGGCGCCGAGCCTGCGAGATGATCCGCCGCAATCTGATCGACCGACGGATTCGGCACCGTCAGGAAATCCCAGTCGTTGCTCTGACCGCTGAACGAGTCGTGCAGCAGCGGATTCCCGGCCGCGAGGATGCCGACCGCACCTTCGACGTGGGGATTGTTCACGCCGAGCACCGGCAGCACTCCACCGCTGATGATGTTGACCCGATCCTTCACCGGCCCCAGCCCGGTGAGCAGGCCCGTCGCCTCCCACGCTGCCCCCTGCACCGCCGGCGCCCACGCGCTCGGCTGGCTGCCGTTCCCCCAGAACCACACGCCGAAGCGCAGCGGCAGCGGATCGCCGCCGGCGAGCGCTTCGCCGTGCGCATCGAGCATCGCTTCGAACAGCGGAAGCCCGACTCCGACCGCACTCGCGCCGATCAATCCGCGCAAGAGCGTGCGGCGACGCATCGTCAACGTTTTCATGGTGCGTCCTCCTCGGCGAGCGTCGCGTGACGGAAGCTCTCGCTGCGCGCGAGCGCGTCGACGGCTGCGGTGAGATCGTGGCCGTTGTCGACCAGGGCGGCATGCGTCAGGTCGATCACCGCCTGCTCGTTCGGCTGCTCGATGTGCCCGGTCGCGTAGCGGTACAGATTGCGCACGACACAGTCACCGGTCTGCGGGTGCTCCGCGAGCAACGAGCCGAGCGCGACGGCGTCCGCGAACGGTGCGCCGTCGAGATCGCCGCTCGGATCGATCGCGAGTCCCTGATCCGTCTCGCGCCATCCGCCGAGCGCATCGAAGTGCTCGAGCGCGAGCCCCATCGGATCCATGAACCCATGGCACGCCGCGCAGGTCGGATCGCTGACGTGCTGCTCGAGCTGCTCGCGCTTCGTCGTCGGCGTGCCGTCGCCGGGCTCGGGCAGGTCTGCCTCGACGTCGGGCGGCGGCGGCGGAATGTCCTGACACATCACCATCCGCCGCACCGTGAGACCGCGAATCGTCGGCGACGTGCTCGCCTCGCCGGAGTTGATCGCGAGAAAGCCCGCGAGCGTCAGCAGACCACCGCGTCCCGCGGGCAGCGGCGTCGGGGCGAAGCTGGCGTCGAACGTGCCCTGGATGCCGTACAGCGCCGCGAGCTCCGCATCGACGTGGCCCTCGGTCGTGTCGAGCAGGCGGCGATAGTCGCGTTGCTCGATCACGGTGTCGGCGATGACGCGCACCATCTCCTCGCGCATCGCCGGGCCGATCGTCGGCGTGAACGCGGGCACGAGCGCCGCATCCTTTTGCAGGTAGAGCAGCGCGTCGAGATCGAGCATGTCGACGAAGAGCTGGACCATTCCGTCCGTGGCACGCGGCGACGCGAACAGGCGATCGATCTGCACCTCGATGCCGGCGTCGTCGTCGAGCTCGCCCGCCGCCGAGGCGTCGAGCAGCGCGTCGTCGGGCGTCGTGTTCCACACCAGATACGACAGCCGCGAGGCGAGCTCGTAGCCGTCGAGCCGAACCAGCAACGGGTCATCCGGGGAGACCGGTGTGCCGAGCTCGACGCGGTACAGGAAGTTCGGCGACTGCAGGAGGCCAGCCGTCGCGTACTGCAGGCCGAGCCACGCGTCGCCCTCGACGAGCGCCGCAGTGCTCGTGACGACACCGGTCCAGCGCGCGAGCTCCTCGTCGTCGAGCGGGCGTCGCCACGCGCGGCGGCCGATCGCGGTGATCACTGCACGCACGCACGCATCGTCGGCGCTCGCGGTCGGCGTACAGCCGGTGAGCTGCATGCGCTTGCTCGCGTCGCCGAAGATCTCCGACGTCACGGCGAGTGCCGCCTCTTCGTAGTCCTCGACACCCGCCGCGGCGACGCCACCCTGCGCCGCAGCGATCGACGATCGCCACTGTCCGACCGCCGGCGCCGCGACGTCGCCGAGCACGTCGATCAGCGAGTTGCGGTATTGCGTCGGCGTCAGCAATCGCAAGCCCGTGGGTCCCGACGCGACGTCGCCTGCGGGCGCATCACCGGTCGAGCCGGACTCGCTCGCGACGGAGCCGCCCTCACTGCCGACGCCGGTGTCAGCGGCGACCTCGTCGTCGCCCGACGAGCCGTGGTAACAGCCGAGCGCGTGCATCGTGCACACGACGACGCATCCGCGGGCGCTGCGGAAAATGATCCCCATGCTCGAACGCTACACCGCCTCGCCGGCGAGCGGGCGGAAGAACGCGTAGCGCGCCTCACTCGCTATCGGTTTCGCTCCGACGCTCGATCCGCTCTCGCCCCACCCTTGCTGTGGGGGCCTCGCCCTTGCGAGCGCGACCGCGCGCACCGTACGATCGCGACCGGTGCCCTCGGAGCCCGAGGATCTCGACCTTCCGACGGTTGCCGGCGACCCGTCGCCCGTCGACACGGTCGTGATGGAGCCCGAGGGTGCGCTCGCGACGGCGGCGCGCCAGATCCTCGAGGCGAAGCGGGCCGAGGCGATGGCCGATCCGACCCAGATCGGCCGCTTTCGCATCGTCGCGAAGATCGGCAGCGGCGGCATGGGCGTCGTGTACTCCGCGCACGACGACGAGCTCGATCGCGACGTCGCGATCAAGCTGCTGCGCACGAACCTCGCGGTCGATCTCTCGGGCCGCGAGCGGCTCATGCGCGAGGCGCAAGCCATCGCACGCCTGTCGCACCCGAACATCGTGCACGTCTACGAGGTCGGCAACGACGGCGACCGCGTCTACATGGCGATGGAGCTGATCCGCGGTCAGACGCTCCGCGCGTGGTGCAAGGGCAAGATGTGGTCGCAGATCGTCGAGGTGTTCCTCGGTGCGGGTGAAGGCCTCGCGTCTGCCCACGCGGAGTCGATCATCCACCGCGACTTCAAGCCCGACAACGTGATCGTCGACGAGGCGGGCCGCGCTCGCGTCGTCGACTTCGGGCTCGCGCGTGCACCTGCAGGTCCGCCGGATCTCGACGCGGTGCCGACCGAGGAGCTCGGGCCCGGCGTGCCGACACCGACGACGGGACGGCGGCCGCTATCGGTGGATCTCACCGGCGTCGGCACGGTGCTCGGCACGCCGGCATACATGGCGCCGGAGCAGCTCGCGAAGGCGGATCCGGACGCGCGCACCGATCAGTTCGCGTTCTGCGTGTCGCTGTTCGAGATGCTCTACGACCGGCGACCGTTCAAGGGCTCGACGTACACAGAGGTCGCGCGCGCGGTGCTCACGGGGCTCGACGTCGATCTCGAGGGCGGCTCGCGCGGTGTGCCGCGAGGCGTGCGTACTGCCGTGCTGCGCGGACTGTCGCGCGCGCCCGAGAATCGCTTCGCGACGATGAACGCGCTGCTCGTCGCGCTGCGCAAGGCGAGCGCACCGTCGCAGCTCCGCGTGCTCGCGTACTTGGGCGTCGCCGCGGCCGCGGGCGCGATCGTCGTGAAGCTCTCCGGCTCGTCCCCGACCCCGCCCGCGCCGATCGAGACGGATGCGGCGATCGAGGCGAAAAAGGTCGATCCGTGGGCCGAGATCGTCGCCGCGTCCGATCTGCCCGAGCTCGCGCCGACAGCTCTTCCCGGCGATCCGACCGGCGTCACGGTGCATCGCCTGCGCAACGGCCTGACCATCTATGTCGCGCCGCGACCGATGGAGCCGACCGTCGCCCTGACGGTCGCGGTACGTGCGGGCAGCGAGCAAGAGCGGGGCTACGGTCCCGGGCTCGCGTTCATGATCATGAACGCCGTGTACCGTGGCACCGAGCGCCTCGGCGTCCGCGATGCCGCGCTCGAACGCCCCTCGCTGGTCATGCAGCATCGCCTGCTCGAGGCCCACGGCGAGGCCGACGACTTGGCGGCCCGCGACGCGCTGCTCGTCGCGGTCGACGCGGCGGAGCACACGGCCCAGTCGCAGGGACTTCCGTTCGATCTCGGTGATGCTGCGACCGCGCTCGGCGGCGAGCTCGAGAGCTCGCGTACCGGCAGCGGCACGCTGTTTCGGCTCCAGCTCCCGGTGCTGCGCGTCGAAGGCGGGCTCGCGCTCGTCGCCGAGGCGGTGCAGCGTCCGGCGTTCCGCGACGTGCTCGCGCTCGTTCGCGAGCAGCTCGAGCGCTACGTGTCGCTGACGCACAACGATCTCGCGTGGCAAGTGCTGCAGCAGGAGCTCGCGGCGTCGACCGGCCTGCGCGAGAGCTACGAGTCCGCCGCCGAGTACATGCGCAAGATCCCGTTCGCACAGGCGCGCGAGTTCCACGACGCCTACTACCGCCCGAACAACACCGCGATCGTCATCGTCGGTGACGTCACGCCCGAGCGCGCGATCGAGCTGTGCGAGACCTACTTCGGCGCGTGGGAGCCCAAGCCAATCCCGCAGCGCGAGCCCCTCGACGCGCCGCTGCCCGGCGGCACGGTGCGTCGCGAGATCGAGGACGGCGGGGCGCCGGCCGTGCTCGTGTCGTGGGCGCTGCCGCCGACGCGATCACCCGAGTACTCCGCATTCGTCGCCCTCGCCGACTCGCTGTCGCGCCAAGACGGCCTAGGCTCGGGGCTGCGCACGACGACCGCGAGCGCGGCGTGGTCGCTCACAGCCTATCGCAGCCTCGATGTGCGGGCGAACGCGCTGCCGGGGCAATCGCTGGCGCAGGTCGAGAGCGAGATCGATGACGCGCTGACTGCGATCGCGCGCGACAAAATTCCCGAGGCCGCGTGGGAGCAAGCGCTCGCCCGCGCCGAGCTGTCACGCGTGCGTTGGGCTCGCCACTCGCGCGACCTCGCCGCCGAGGTGTCGACGTCGTTCATCGACGGACGCTCGTGGGCGACGGTCGCGAAGGAGCTCGCTGCCGTACCGACGAAGGCCGAGCTCATCGGCGCCGCGATCTCGTTGCGCGAGCGCCCGCGCGTCGTCGTGCATCGCAAGCCCGGCAAGACCTGGCACCTGCCGGCAATCGAGCTGCCCGGTACGCGGCTGCCCGAGCGCTACGGCGGACGCTCCGCGTTCGCGCAGTCGATCGTCGACGCGGCCGTCGCCCCGCCCGAGCCGCAGTTCCTCGTCGCCGGTAGCCACTACGAGATCGAGCAGCGCGGCGACGCCCGGTTCATCTCCGCCGAGCAGCCCGGCCCGCTCGCGGTCGGGTCGTGGGTGTATCCGACCGGCGTCGACGAGGATCCGTTCGTCTGCGAGGCGATCCGCGCGCGGATCTGGGCCGTCGACATCGCCGGCATGGATTTCGACGCGTACTGCACGAACGACTTGGTGTGGGTCGACATCTCGGCGCCGACGGCTCGATTCGAGCGCGACGCGGCGCTCGCCTTCGACTGGCTCGCCCGCGGCATGCCCAGCGAGAGCGAGCTCGAAGGTCACATCGAGCGCACGTTGCAGACGCGCACGGCGCGACGCAGCGCCGAGACCTGGCGTGATGCGGCGTTCCACACGTGGGCGTTGCGCGGCGCGCATGGCATCCCCGCGCGCATGCCGACCGATGCCGAGCTGCGGCGCGGTGGCGCGCGCGAGCTCGGCAAGGCGCTCGCACGCGTCGATGCACGCGCGGCCGATGTCCTGTACGTCGGCGCAGCACCCGAGCGGATCCTCGCGCGCATCCCCGAGGCCCACGGCAAGCCCGCGGCACCGCACGTTGCAGCAAAGCTCCGCGAGGTCGACGGCGACGTCGTGTACCTGCTCCACGATCCCGGTCGGGTCGACGCGCAAGTCCGGGTGTCGTTGCCGTGGCGCGACCACGATCCGCGCACCTTCCTCGCGGCGCAGATCCACGCGAACGCCGTCGACGAGCGCCCGTTCGCCGGCCCGCCCGAGCTCGAGGGGCGCTGGGTGTCGGCGCCGTGGTGGGCGACGATCCATCCGCTCGCGTTCGACGTCGAGTACTCGATGGCACCGCGCGACGTCGAGCTCGCCGTGCGCACGGGCATCCTCGTCGTGCGCACCGAGGTGCCGACCGCCGACCTCGAGGATGCGCGGCGCGAGCTCGAGATCGCGTTTCGGGCCCACCGCACCGAGCCGCGCAAGATCCCGGAGGTCGTGCGCCTGTGGCCCTCGGATACCGACCCGCGCGTTGCACGTTGGCTCGCGCTGCCGAGCCTCGAGGCCCGCGACATGCGGCGCTTCTACGACGCGATCGCGAAAGAGCACGTGATCGTGTCGATCGTCGCCGACGCCGACCAGCTCGATCTCGCCGCGCTCGCGAAGCACGGCACCGTCGTGCGCATGAGTCTCGACAGCATGGTCGACATCATGCGCGAAGCCGGCGGCTCCGACTGAACGGAGCGCCGGCCGTCGCCGCGGCTCACATGAACTTGAGCGCGGAGATCGTCGACGGACCGACACCACTGGTCGCGGCGACCTCGGCCATGTCCTCGAACGGGCGGTTGTTGACCAGCGCCTTCGCGCCCAACGAGTACACCGCGTTGTGGGTCAGCTCCTCGTAGGTCGCGTGGTTCGCGTGCTCGAGCGCATCGGCGGCCTCGCGACCGTCGAACGCGACACCGTCGAACGTGCCGGCGAGTGCCGAGATGTCCGACCAGACCGGCGAGTAGCCGCGGAGCGCGAGCAGCGTCGCCTTGCCGACGTGCGGCGCGGCGGCGAGCTCTTCGATGCTCGCGTAGGGCGCGTTGACCATGATGCTCTGCGCAGCGGTGCTCGTGAGCGCCGCGTCGATGTCGAGCTCCTCGTACGTCGTGCCGTTGATGCCCCAGAGCACCGACGCGTGCTCGACCGCGGTGAACTCGACGCCCTCGACGAGGGTGCCGGACGGCGCTGGGTGATCGATCGCGTAGTCGCGCAGGCGCTCCATCGTCGACGCGCCGACGTTCTTCACGCCCTCGATCTCCTCGAGGCTGTCGAACGTGTGATCGTCCGCGCTCGGGAAGACGCCGTCGGCACCGTTGCGCGTCGAGATGATGTTCTTCGCCGCGCGCGCCTCGAGGCCGACTTCGATGTCGAGGAACTGCACGTTGGTCTCGGTGTCGTTGACGAGGTCGAGCATCGCGGTCACCTCGACGGGCGAGACGACGAGACGGTCGGTCTCGGTGTCGGTCGCAACGTCGGCGCAGGCGGGAAGGACGAAGGCGGCAAGGATGAGGCGGCGCATGGTTGACGCCCTACTGAGCAATGGGTGTACCATTATCCTACCTTTGGAACATACTGAAATCACTAGCTTCAGTGAGATCTCACTACTTGCTTTTTTGCAACGATCATTGCATAAAATAGTCTTTAGTGGATTTCGATGACGAAGCCAGAGAGCTACACGACGCCGACGTCGAGCACCTGCATCGTCGGCTGACCGAGCTCGCGCTGCGTCGTACGGGCACCCGACACGGGGCCATCTTCCTGTGGAACGAACCGGAGCGCGCGCTCGTGCTGGACTTCCACATCGTCGACGGCGTGATCGTCACGCTGCCCGGTGCGCGCGTCCGTCGACGCTCGCCGGACGAACCGGCCGGCATTGCGTGGACTGCGTTCGAGCGCAACGAGCCGTATCTGTGTCCCGACACGGCGACCGATCCGAACTACGCCCACTACTTCCTCGCCGTCGGCTCGATCGCCGCCGTGCCGATTCCGTGGCAAGGTCGAGCGATCGGCGTTCTGTCGGTGTCGGCCGATCGCGCTGGCGCACTCCGACCCGAGCACCTCGACGGGCTTGCCGAGCTCGCGGCCACGTCGGCGCGATTCCTACGACGCGCGCAGCAGTACCGCAGTACCCGCGACGGTCGCATCCGCCCGCATCTCATCAAGGGCCTGTCGGCGCCGTGGCTCGAGGTCGAGCGCCGCATCGAGCTCGCGTCGCCGACGGACGTTCCAGTGCTCATCCACGGTGAGAGCGGCACCGGCAAGGAGCTCGTCGCCCACGCGCTCCACTTCAACAGCCGCCGCACCGACCACCCGTTCGTCACGGTCAACTGCGCCGCGATTCCAGAGAACCTGCTCGAGAGCGTGCTCTTCGGTCACGTGCGCGGTGCGTTCACCGGCGCGGCGACGGACAAGATCGGCGAGTTCCAAAAGGCGCACCGCGGGACGCTGTTCCTCGACGAGCTCGGCGAGCTGCCGCTGTCACTGCAGGCGAAGGTGCTCCGCGCGATTGAGCAAGGTGAGATCGCAAAGCTCGGCAGCAACAAGCCGGCCGAGCGAATCGACGTCCGCCTCGTCTGCGCGACGAACCGCGACCTCGCGGCGATGGTCGAGGCGGGGACGTTCCGCGCCGATCTCTACTATCGCATCGGCGTGATGAAGCTCGAGCTGCCGCCGCTGCGGTCGTATCGCGATCAGATCGCGGTGCTCGCCGCCGTGTTCGTGCAACAAGCGGCCGATCGCATGGGTAAGCCGGCCCCGCGATTCTCGCCCGAGGCGCTCGCGCTCATGCGGGCGCACGACTATCCCGGCAATGTCCGTGAGCTCCGCAACGCGGTCGAGCACGCGGTCGTGATGGCGAGAGACGAGGTGCGGGCCGCCGATCTCCCCGAGGCAATGCGCACGAAGGCTGCGCGTCCGACCACACGCGAGGCGAAGAGCGGTCCACCGACGCTGCGTCAGCTCCGCGAAGCGTGGCTCGCTCCGCTCGAGACCCGCTACCTCACCGAGCTGCTGCAGCGCTGCGGAGGCAACGTCGCCCTCGCAGCGAAACGCGCGGGGGTCAACAACGTCACGCTCTATCGCCTGCTCCGCAAGCGCGGGCTCACGGTGCGCAGGACGGTCATCGCCGACCCTTGAGCCGCGCGCGCTTGGGCAACAGCTGCCCGAGTTGGGCGAATGCACCTCCCCTTTCGGGCATACCATCGCTCAACTGCGCGACAGCGAAGGCGGGCACACGGGTTGCGTTATGCTGCGCCCCATGCCGATTCACGCCAGGCCGCTCCGCGCCCTCCTACTGATTCTCCCGTTGGGTCTCCTGCCGCTCGCCGGTTGCGACAAGCTGATCGCCGCGATCACCGAGACCGCGCAGACCGCCGCGGAGGAGAAGACCGGCGGCCTCACCGGCGGCGCGAAGACCGAGGACGACCGCTTGAGCGAGAAGCTCGACGCGTACATCAATTGCGTGAACAACCAGTCGAACAACGTCACCGATTCGGGCAACCGCTACTTCTCGTGGGTCGACGCGAAGGAAGGCCCGAGCGGCAAGAGCAACGTCTACGGCCTGTTCGAGATCCGCGACATCAAGGCGTGCGTCGACGGCGTGACCGCTGCCGCGAGCCTGGACCCCGACGACACCGAGCTCGAGGCCACGGGCAAGGCGTATGTCGACGCGCTCGTCGCCGCCGAGGCGATCGCGAACGAGGCGCACAAGTACTACGACGAGAAGAACTACGAGGACGACAAGTGGGCGAAGGCCAAGGAGATGCACCCCAAGCTCGTCACTGCGTTCGAGACGTTCGCGACCGCCGACAAGGCGATGCGCGCGGCCGTGTCGACGCGCAACGACTCGCTGCAAGAGCGTGACCTCGCCCGCATCGAGGCCGACATGGGCAAGATCCTCATGTGGCAGCACAAAAAGACGATGAGCCTCGCGAAGAAGCTCACGGACGCCGGCGACGTCGCGATCGAGCCGGAGCTCGCGCTCGACATCGCGAAATTCGAGGCCGTCCTCACCGAGTACGAGACCCAAGTCGAGTCGATGAACAGCTACGCGAAGGATCACAAGGAAGAGACCGACTCGCTCAGCATGTTCAGCAGCCTGCAGGCCGACGCCGACGAGATGAAGAAGGCCGCGAAGGAGCTGCTCCGGCGCAAGCGCGACAACAAGGCGTTCACCAAGGACGACTTCGAGCGCTTCGCGAGCGGCCCCGCGGAGCGGGTCGAGGGCAGCCCCGCGAAGCTGTCGCACGAGTACAACGAGCTCGTGAACACATCGAACCGCATCAACTACCAGTGGTACAAGGCCCCCGCGAAGCCCTGAGCCTGCCGAGACGATTGCGATGACGACAAGAAATCTCCGCGAAACTCAGCTCGATCGGCTCTACGCCCACGAGAAGAACCGCGGTGAACAGCTGTGGCTCACGCAACCCACGGGAAGCGGCGAGCTGAAGGAACTGACGTACAAGGGCGCGATGAAAGAAGCGCGCTCGATGGCGGCGTGGCTTACCAGTCGGGATCTACCCGCGGGCAGCCACATCATCATCTTCGCGAAGAACAATGCGTGGTGGTTCCTCGCGGACATCGCAATCTGGATGGCGGGGCACGTATCCATTCCGCTGTACCCCACGCTGACGCCCGAGACGGTGCGACAGATCGTGACGCACAGCGAAGCGAAGCTCGCGTTCATCGGCAAGCTCGACGGCTTCGACACGATGGCGACCGGCCTGCCCGAGGATCTGAAACTGGTGAGGATGCCGCTCGCGCCGGACTCGAAGCGGCTGCACGACGCCGCAGTCTGGGCGGACATCGTGGCGAAGACGGCGCCCATCACCGACGACCCGAAGCGCAAGCCCGACGAGCTCGCCACCATCATCTATACGTCCGGCACGACGGGCACACCGAAGGGGGTGATGCACAGCTTCGCGTCGCTGTGCAGCGCTCAGGGCTACATCGACGAGCTGAACATGAATCCGAGCGATCGGATGCTCTCCTACCTGCCACTCGCGCACTCGCTCGAGCGCACACTCGTCGAGATGACGTCGATGCTCGTCGGCCTCCACGTGTTCTTCGCCGAGAGCCTCGAGCGCTTCGTCGACGACCTCAAGCGCGCGCGACCTACGTTGTTCGTCAGCGTCCCGCGCCTGTGGCACAAGTTCCAGTCGGGCGTGCTCGGGAAGATGCCGGCGAAGAAGCTCGCGCTGTTTCTCAAGATCCCGATCCTGAGCGGCATCGTGCGCCGCAAGATCCTGAACGGACTCGGTCTCTCCGAGGTGCGCTTCGCCGGATCCGGCTCGGCCCCGATCCCCGCGGAGCTCATCGCGTGGTACCGCGCGCTCGGCCTCGAGCTGCTCGAGGGCTACGGCATGACCGAGAACTCGTCGTACTCGCACATGACGCGGCCCGGCGAGGTGCGCGTCGGCTACGTCGGTCGGCCGCAGCCGGGCGTCGAGCACAAGCTGACGGCCGAGGGCGAGATCCTCGTGAAGAGCCCCGGCAACACGATGGGCTACTACCACGCGCCGGAGCTCACGGCCGAGATGCTCGACGCCGAGGGCTTCGTCCACACCGGCGATCTCGGCAGTATCGACGAGCAGGGTCGGCTCAAGATCACCGGCCGCGTCAAGGAGCTTTTCAAGACCAGCAAGGGCAAGTACGTCGCACCTTCACCGATCGAGAACGAGCTGCTGCTGCATGACGCGATCGAGGCGGCGTGCGTGACAGGCGGCAATCGGCCGCAGCCGTTCGCGCTCGTGCTCATCGCCGAGCACGTCCGCGGCAGCGTCGGTGAGGGCGCGACCGAGGCCCGCGCGCAGCTTGCCGAATCCCTGTCCGCGCACATGAAGATGGTGAACGCCGCGCTCGATCCGCACGAGCGACTCGACAAGCTCGTCGTCATCGGCGAGCCGTGGACGATCGAGAACGGCATGCTCACGCCCTCGCTCAAGATCAAGCGCGCCGCGGTGGAAGCTCGGTATGCCCCGCACGTCGACGCTTGGCACGCCACGAGCGATCGCGTCGTGTGGTTCGACGACTGATCCAACCCGCGCGGCCACGCCCGAGGTGGCCCGCGTCGGGACGCCGTCGCTACGGGCGCAGGGGGCAAGGGCTCAAGTGGGACGCCGGTTCGCCGATGGCCCTCGTCGTCCATGGTCGCGCTCACACCTTCATCGCATACACCCGCATCCAGCGCAGTGCCGATGGCGCCGCACATCGGCAGGACCAAAGTCCCTCGCCTGTTCGGGCAGTGGCTCGTCGATCGCGACGTCATCACGCGCGTCGATCTACGCGAGGCACTGGCGCTCATGCGGGCCGTGAACTCCACCATCGGCGAGCTCGCGGTCGCGCACGGGCTGGTCACCTCGGCGCAGGCCGAGGAAATCAACGAGCTTCAACGTCACGTCGATGGGCGTTGGGGCGACATCGCGATCGCGCTCGGCGTCGGTCGAGCGACGGCGGCCCGCATCGAGCAACTCGCTTGGGATCAGCAGGTCGAGAATCTCCGGCTCTCGGACGCGCTCGTCGAGCTCGGCTTCGTGAGCCCGACCGAGGTCGACGATCTGCTGGCGCAGTTCGACAACGAGAAGGACGACGCTCCTGTGCTCGACTCGGCCACGCGGGCGCGGCTCGAGGCGCTGTCGGAAGGCTTGCCGCGCTTGTTGCGACGGGTGCTCGGCGACGCGGTGCGCATGTCTGCACCGCGCCCGGCCGAAGGCGAGGGCTACGACTTTTGCGCCCAGTTCACGCTGCAGGGCGATCATCCGTGCACGATTGGCATGAGCGTCGACCGCCGCGTCGCAAAGGCGTTCGCCGAGGCATTGCGTGTCGACGTCGGTGGACCACCGTCGCCCCGCCTCGACACGGCAGTCGGCGCGTTGCTCGTGCTCTTCGGTGCCCATCTCGCGCGCCGGCTCGACGCGCCGGCGACGGGCGGCTATCGGGCGATGCCACCCGTCGCCGGCTCGATGCCGGTCGGCCGTTGGGCCGTCGATCTCGCGCTTGCGGCCGGCAAGTGCGTCGTCGTGATCGACGTGTGACGATCACTCGTCGCGAGCGCCGCCAGCCGTCGCGAGCTGGTCGGCGCTCACCTTCGCGGGATCGAAGGTGCTCGCGGCCTTCATCATCGCCGCGATCGTCTCGCCGAAGTCGCCGCCGCCTTCCTTGCGGAAGCGCAGTGGGTTGACGCGTGCGACGACGAGTGCGCGGAGCTACGCGCCGAGCGTGACGAGCGATGGCTCCTCGAGCGCGAGCTCCTGCTCGGGTCTTGGGTCGAGGGTCGAGCTCGGTGAGGGATCGCGCCATGCGGAAGACGTCGAGCGTCTCCTCGCGGATACCGTTCGGCGTCAGGGACGTGCTCGCGGAAGATCTAGATGCTCTGGTCCTCGAGCGCTTCGAGCGGGGTCATGGATTGCTCTGCCCGAAACCGTAGATTCGGATCCCGCATGATCCTAGTTCAGCGAGCGTGGCCGCAAAATGGGGTGTAAGTTGGCTCAATCTGTTACACGGACGAAGCCAGGTAAATTGGGGCCGAGGGGCCCGGTAGGCCCGCTGAATACCGCGAGATACGGCCCTGTCTATCCTCCCCACGCGGCCACCCACGCGCCCCGCCGAGCCAACAATGCACGCCATCGCCCGCTTCGCGCTCCCCACCCTCGCCCTGGTCGCCGGCCTCACCGCCGTGCAGACCGCCCAGGCCAAGCCCAACATCACGCGGAGGGGCGGCCAGTGGGGCGTGACCCTCGGCGGCGCCATCTGTGTGCCCGGTCAGGCGAAGTGCAGCCGCAACGGCGTCGAAGATGGTGGTGTCACGATCGACGGCAAGGCGCGACCGTCGTTCGGCATGGGTGCGGAGCTCGGCTATCGCTTCAAGCCGTGGATCTTCGCCGGCGCGGCGTACAACCTCGGCTTCCTCGACACCAACTACGAAGTGAGCGACGGCGGTCGGTACAAGCGTGCCTATCAGAACAGCGTGTACGGCATCGTGAAGCCGATCCTGCCGGTCTGGCGCTTCGACTTCGGCCTCGGCATGGGCCCCGGCTTCTCGCGACAGGTGTTCGTCGAGCGCGATGGCGCGAAGGACTACTCGCAAGGCTTCTCGTGGATCATGTCGCCGTCGGTCGACATCTGGGTCGCGCGCCGCATCTTCATCGGTGCGAAGGTCGACCTGCTTCTCAACGCGCACAACAAGCGATGTCGCGAGGCCGGCAGCACGACGAACTGCAACAAGTCGGAGCAGCGCGACCTCGCACCGGTGCACCAGATGGTGTTCGGCCTCCACCTCGGCGGCACGTTCCTCTGATGCTCCGCATGCGGCTCGCCGCATGACAAAGGCCGGCGCACACCTCGGTGCGGCCGGCCTTCTTCGTTGGCGCGAATGGCCGAATCAGTCGGGCTCGGGCTCTTCGCCGTCCGCGACCGGTGCGCCCTCTTCCTTCGCAGCCGCGCCCGCTGCCGCGCGGCGCTTCTCGATCGCCGCCTTGCGATCCGCCGGATCGCCCGACTTGCGCCCCGCCGCCGTCTTCTTCTCCGGCTCGGGCCCGAGCGTCGCCGAGATGTGGTCGACGACGGTGTACTTCGCCATCAGCTCGTCCTTCAGCTCGCGGCGACCCTGATGCAGCTTGCGCTGCTCGAGTCGGCTCACGATCTGATCCTCGAGCGCTTCCTTCGGCAGCTCACCCGCCGGCCACTTGCCGACGAGCTTGATGATGTGGAAGCCGAACTTCGTCTTCACCGGCGCGCTGGTCTCGCCTACGTTCATCTTGAACGCCTCGTCGCTGAACTCCTGCGCCATGCGATCTGCGGTGAAAATGCCGATGTCGCCGCCCTTCGCCGCGCTCGGTCCCGTCGACTTCTCGCGCGCGATCGCAGCGAAGTCGGCGCCCGCTGCAGTGACGGCCTTGTGCAGTTCGTCGGCCTTCGCCTTCGCCTCGGCGTCCCACTTCGCCTTCTCCTCGGCGGTGCCCTCGGGGCCCTTCTCGGCGGCGCCCGGCTCGACGTGCGGATCGACGGCGGCCTTCTGCGGACCGATCGGGATCAAGATGTGCGACGCACGAACCCGCGGCTGGTCCGACTTCCAGTTGCCCTTGATCTTCTGATAGTCCTCTTCGATCTCCTCGGGCGTGACCTTCAGCTTGCCCGACTTGTCGAGGATCGCCTTTTCGCGCAGCTCGGCGATGTACATCTCGCGCAGGCTCGCTTCGGTCTCGCCGCGCCGCTCGAGGTGCTTGTCCCAGTCGCGGATGCCCCGCTTCTGCTGCTCCTCACGCTCCTCGAGCGCGGCCTCGTCGTACTTGACGCCGAGCTTGTTGGCCTCTTGCTGGAGCACCTCGTGATAGATGAGGCGCTCGACGATCGACTTGCGGTAGCGACGATCCGCGGACGCCGGGATCTCGCGACCACGGTCCGCGTACTTCTTGACCTTGAGGTCGTAGATCTCGCGGAACGTCGCCTGCGGAATGTCGACCTCGCCGACCTTCGCGACCGGGCCCGTCGGCAACGCCGACAGCGACGCGCCGCCATCGGCACTGCCGCCGTCCTTCGGCTGGATCTTCTCGAGGTCTTTCGCCTTCTCCGGCGTGGGCGGGTTTCCGCATCCGGGCGACAACAACAGGGCGCTGATGAGAATCGGATAGATACGACGCATGGCACTCCGCATGGGGGCGACGGCCGCGAGTGTGAGCCCGCGGCCACCGGCGCTTTCGCGATGCGCGGATAATAAGCACACCCAATGCGGCCGGGCAAACGCCCCTGACCCGAGCCCCGTTCGCCCTCCGCGCAGGGCCCGCCTGAGCGTCGGTCCGCTTCGGCCAAGGTCCCGAGCGGCGGGTGATCGCGTACGATGCCCGCGCCGTGACCGACCTCGTGCGGATCCGCGTGCCATCGCACGCCGCGCCTTGGCGCGATGGTTCGCCACAAGGCGGCGACGCGCCGGCGATCTACGTCGAGACGTTCGGTTGCCAGATGAACGAGGCCGACTCGGCGCTCATCGTCGGTCAGCTCACTGCGGCCGGCTACCGCAGGGTCGACGATCCCGCGCGGGCCGACGTCATCCTCGTCAACACGTGCGCGATCCGAGAAAAGGCCGAGGACCGCGTCTGGGGACGCACGAGCGATCTGCTCCGTCATCGCGCGACGAACCCGGACCTCGTCATCGGCATCACCGGCTGCATGGCGGAGCACCTGCGCGAGCAGGTGGCGATCCGCGCGCCGCACATCCGCCTCGTCGCCGGTCCCGACAGCTACCGCCAGATCGCGAGCATGGTCGAGCGCGCCCGCGGCGGTGAGCAAGTCATCGACGTCGCGCTCGACAAGTCGGAGGTCTACGAAGGCCTCGACGGTGTGCCGGACGACGACGGCGTCAGCGGACAGGTCACGATCCAACGCGGCTGCGACAAGTTCTGTAGCTTTTGCGTGGTCCCGTACACGCGTGGACGCGAGCGTGCCGTGCCGCCGGGCGAGGTGTTGCGTGCCGTGCGATCGCTCGTCGCCCGTGGCTACCGCGAGGTGATGCTCCTCGGGCAGACCGTCAACTCGTATCAGTTCGAGGACGTCGACTTCGCGACGTTGCTGCGGGGTGTCGCGCGCATCGATGGTCTCGAGCGCATCCGCTTCACCAGCCCCTACCCGCGCGACGTGTCGCAGTCGCTGATCGATGCGATGGCCGAGCTGCCGCAGGTCATGCCGCAGCTCCACCTACCGCTGCAGGCGGGATCGAATTCCGTGCTCGAACGCATGCGTCGCGGGTACACGCGCGAGGCCTTCCTCGACATCGTCCGCCGCGTTCGCGCGGCGATTCCCGACATCGCGCTGTCGACCGACATCATGGTGGGCTTCTGCGGCGAGACCGACGACGATCACGCGCAGACACTCGAGCTGATGCGAGAGGTCCGCTTCGCGCAGGCGTTCATGTTCAGCTACAGCGATCGCGGCATCACACATGCGGCACGGCGGCTCGACGACGACGTGCCCCACGACGTCAAGGGTGCACGCCTGCGGCAGGTGATCGCGGTCCAAGAGGATCACACGCGGGCGGCCCATGCTGCGCAGATCGGTCGGCCGATCGAGGTGCTCGTCAACGGACCCGCGCGGCGTGGCGATCGAATCTTCGGCCGCTCGCGGCACGGCTTCAACACGCTGCTGCCCGCCGGATGCGGGACCAAGGCGCAGCTCACCGACGCCGTCGTCACCGCGAGCACCGGTCACTCGCTCTTCGCCGAACCAATCGCGGCGGTGGACCCTCGATGACCCGCTCCGGCAAGCCGAAGCCGCCGCTGGCGAGCGAGCCGATCATCGTCGCGCCGGAGCCCGAGCCGGTCGCTCGGGTGTCGCGCCACATCCAGCCGCTCGGTCCGCGCGTGCTCGTGCGCGTGGTGAAGCATCCCGACCGCTCCGAAGCCGGACTGTTCCTGCCGCAGGGCGTGAAGGAAAGCCACGCTGCAGCGCTGCTCGGCGAGGTCATCGAGGTCGCGCGCACCAAGGGCCGCGAGGAGACGACGACGCGCGAGGACGACGACGACGACGACGACGAGCCCGACGACGACGCGCTCGGCAAGAACGTCAGCGGCGTGCCCCTCGGAGCGAACGTGTTGTTCGAGAAAGACCGCGGCATCGCGGTGCCGTGGGACGACAGCCTGCGGATCCTCGAGGTCCGCTACGTCCTCGCGATCGTCGACATCATCGGCCAGGACGACATCCAATGAGATACGTCTTCGGTGCGAGCGTGTGGCTGTGGTGCGGCGTCGCATGGGCAGCTCCGCCGGCGGCCGAGGAGCGCACGCTCGCACAAGGCGTCGACCGCCCGATCCACGACTACTCCGCCGAAGGCGATGCGTCGTCGATGGAGCTGAACCCCGCGCTGCTCACCGCGGCGCCGGCACTCGACATCGCACTGCTGGGCTATCAGTCGATCTCGGAATTCGCCCGTGGCAGCGGCTTCGGTGCGTTCATCGCCGCGAACCTGCGCTTCGGCCTCGCGTTCGGCTTCGGCGCGCAGTTCATCCAGCCGCAGCTCGGCAAAGGCGTCGCCGACTTCGCGCTCGACCGCAACCGATCGGCGACGAAGCTGACGTGGGCCGTCGCGGGCGGTCTCGGCACCAAGGGTGCGTTCGGCATCGCGCTGCACGGCATCCGCAGCGAGAACGAGTGGCTGCGGCGCCCCGATCTCGACATCGGTCTGCTCTACCGCATCCGCAACTACGGCTCGATCGGCATCACCGCGCGACTCGGCCCCGGCGATCTGCGCGACGACGACTTCCCGTCGCAGGCAGCGATCATCGGCGAGCTCGCCGTGCGACCGCTCGGCACGCGACGACTCGAGCTCGCGGGTGGACTGCGATCGGTGCTCGCCGAGGCAGTGCCGGGCGGCGAGCTCGATCGCATCGGCGGCACGTCGGGCCTGTTGCCTCGCGGTCGCATCGCCCTGCGCCATCGCGGCATCGCGCTCATGGGTGAGGTCGAGCAGATCCAGACGACGGTGCTCGACGCCGGCACCTTGCAGCCGCTGCGCACCGACAAGGCGCTGCGTGGATCGGTCGCGATCGAGCTCGGCTGGGACCTCGTCCGTGCACGCGCGGGCATGCATGCCGGTGCGCACGGCGGTGTCGACGGCGTCGGCTTCGAGGCGCACCTGTCGACGACGCGCAACGATCGCGTGTACTGGCCGCGTCGCGTCGATGCCGAGCGCATCGAGCTCGGCGAGGTCACCGACGAGCGCAGCCTCGTCGAGATGTTGCAGCGCCTCGAGCTCGCTCGACGTGCGGGCGATCGCACGGTGCTCGTGGTGTATCCGGCGCCGAAGACCGGCTGGGCGACCGCGCACGAGCTCCGTGAAGCGCTGGTCCGCGTGCGCAACGCGGGCGGGCACGTGTTCGCGTACCTCGAAGGTGCGTCGCTGCAAGAGTACTACGTCGCGTCCGTAGCCGAGAAGATCTACATGCACCCCGCGGGGTCGCTCGACACCTACGGGATCGCGACGACGCAGTTCTACTTCAAGGATGCGCTCGCAAAGATCGGCGTAGCGGTCGAGGTCGTGCGCATCGCGGAGTACAAGACCGCGGGTGAGTCGTTCACCGAGCCCGGTCCGACCGCACCCGAGCGCGAGCAGGAGGCCGCGGTCCTCGCGGACACGTACGGCCAGGTCGTCGGCGATGTCGCGCGCGCGCGCGGCATGACGCAAAAGCGCGTGCTCGAGCTGTTCGACGACTCGCCGCACTCGCCCGAGGTCGCGCTCGGCGAGACGATGGTCGACGAGATCGTCTTCCGCGATCAGCTGCTCGCGCGGATCTCCGACGTGATCGGCGCCGAGGTCGAGTTCCGGCGCTTCGCGGACACGCGCCACGGCGCGCCGACGTGGTCCGACGCGCCATACGTCGCCGTCGTGCTCGTCGAGGGCACGATCATCGACGGCAAGAGTCGCTTCATCCCGCTCATCGGCCTGCGTTTCGTCGGCGGCGACACGATCGCCGAGACGCTCCGCGAGCTGCGCGGCGATCCGGCGTGCGAAGGCATCGTCCTGCGCGTCAACAGCGGCGGCGGCTCGGCGCTCGCGTCCGACATCATGTGGCGCGAGGTCCAGCTCACGGCCGACGCGCACGCGAAGGACCCGAAGTTCGAGCCGCCGATCGTCGTGTCGATGGGCGACGTCGCGGCGAGTGGCGGCTACTACGTCGCGATGGGCACCAAGCCGGTGCTCGCCGATCCGATCACGGTGACCGGATCCATCGGCGTGATCTCGATCCATCCCGATCTGTCGGGGCTGCTCGGCAAGCTCGGCATCAACGCCGTCACGGCAAAAGAAGGCAAGAACCCCGACATCAACGCGCCGTGGCGGCCGTACACCGACGATCAGCGCGAGCGCATCCAGGCCTCGATCGCGAGCACGTACGATCTCTTCCGCAAGCGCGTCGCCGAGGGGCGTGGCATCAGCATCGAGCGCGTGCACGAGCTCGGTCGCGGTCACGTGTACTCGGGCAGCGACGCGAAGGCCGTCGGGCTCGTCGACGACCTCGGCGGCCTGCACGAGGCGCTCGCGCTGGTGCGCAAGAAGGCGGGCACGCCGCGGCACGTGGACCTCGCGATCCGCGTGCTGCCCGAGCGGATCACACTCGTCGACCTGCTGCTCGATGCGATCGGCATCCAGCGGCGCAACGACGAGCCGAGCGCGCGTGTCGAGCGACGTCGCGCGCGGCGCAAGGGTCCGCCTGCCCTGCGGCTGCCGCAGACGATCGATCTCTCGCTCGCGAAGCTGCCGCTGTCGCTGCTCTTCCTCGAGTCCGGTCAGGCCCACGCGATCGCGCCGTGGTCGACCCGGTGATCGACGATCATTCGATCCAGGCGTGGACGATCTGCGCGGGCGAGTGCAGGCCAATCAGTGCCGGCCTCGCGCGAAACCAATCCCGTGGATCGAGCGCGCGACACCCCGCGAAGCCGCCCTCGACGAGCGCCCGCTCGTAGTCCGCCGCATCGACGAATGGATCGAGCGCGTGTCGGCGTCGCGTGAGCACCCGGATCGCGCCGCGCAGCACCTTCGTCGCGCCGCCGACCTCGGCTTGCGCGACTGCGGTGTGGAGATCCACGACGAACGAGCCCGTGCCGCCACGACCGAGCGCGCTCGCGATCGCAGCGAACAGCGTGCGCCGCTCGGGCAGGCCGAAGTAGCTGACGAGCCCTTCGGCGACGACGACCGGGCGCTCGGCGTCGCCGACGAGGCGCGCGAGCTCGTCCGCGAAGCTCGGCGCGAGCACGTCGAGCGCGACCAACCGATGCCGCTCGGCGAGGCGGGCCTGCAGCGGCGACGGCAAGCGCCCGATCGCATCGCGCTTCGCATCGATCATCGCCGGCAGATCGACATCCACGGTCGCGATGCCGCGATCGAGCGCCCACTGCACGGTGCGCGGCGTGAGGCCAGCGCCGAGCTCGATCAATACGTCGGGCTCCAGCTCGTCGACGAGTGCATCGATGAGCAGGTGGCGATACGCGAGGTACGTGCGCATCGTCGGCACGCCCGGCACGACACGCGTCGCCCACTCGCCTAGCGCGAAAAAACCCCAGTACAGCACGGCGCCCGTCGGCGTCGCGAGGTGCTCCGCGTACGGCAAGCCGAGCTGTCGCCACACGTAGGCCGTGTAGTGCGCCGTCGGCCCGATGCGCGCGGCCGAGCCGTCGGTCATCGCGCGAGCATCCGCTGAGCATCGTCGCGCTTGATCGCGACGCGCTCGGCGAGCTCGAGGAACAGCTCGTGCTCCGCATTGCCCGAGAACGACGAGCGCACGATCGGCGCCATGCTGACCAGCGCGATGCCCCGCTCTTCCGGCGTGAGGGCGGCGAGCTTGCCGACGACATCGTCGAGCTTCGGCGGCGCGTCGATCAGGCCCGCGAGCTCGGCCCGCCGCGCATCGTCGACGGGCAGGCGCATGACGAGATCGTCGAACTGGGCCCGCTCGCCGCTGTCGGCGACACCGTCCGCGTTCGCGAGAATCGCCGCGAACGCAGCGATCGCCTCGGCACGGCGACGGCCCTGCTCGCGCCACTGGTCGCGCCACGCCTTGTTCTGCGCCGCCTCGACGCCGAGCCGCGCCGCGAGATCGTCGTGCACCCACATCTCTTCGTCGCTGCCGCGGCCGTCGGCCAGCGCCATCCGCCACGCGCGCTCGAGGATCGTCTCGGCGAACAACGGCGGCGGCAGCGGCAGCTCGCCGAGCTTGACCTGCAGCGCCTCACGCTTGGCGAGCAGGTCGATCCACCACTCCGCGACGTCGGCCGGCAGACGCTCGTCGAGCATCCACAGCACCTGATCCCACTCGCCAATCTCGAGGATGCCGTCGGCGTGTGCGACGAGGCCACAGGCGACGAGCGTCCACTCCTGTTCGGGGGAGAGCACCATGAGCACCAGGCTAAGCTTTTTCTCGGGGGAAGCGGCCCGCTTCCCCCTCCGCGCCGGCCAAGCCGTCACGGAGCCTCCCGCTTTCCATCGCTTCGCTCCTTTCTCGCTGCGAGCTCGATAGACTTCCTTCGCTTCACTTCCTGCGCTTCGCGGCTCAGCCGGTGCCGGTCACCGGCACGGGCCGCTTGCGCATGCCGAAGGTGTGCTCTGCTCCCGGGAATTGGCGCTGGCGCACCTCGTCGCGGAACGTTCGCGTGGCCTCGACGACGCGCGCGTGACCGTCATCGTAGCGCTTGACGAACTTCGGTCGCAGGTCGGCGGTCATGCCGAGCAGGTCGTAGCAGACGAGCACCTGGCCGTCGCAGTCGACGCCCGCACCGATACCGATCGTCGGGATCGATACCGCCGCCGTGATGCGTGCCGCGAGCTCGCCGGGCACGCCCTCGAGCACGAGCGCATAGGCACCGGCCGCCTCGACGGCGAGCGCGTCGGCAAAGATCTTCTCCGCCGCCTCGTCGTCGCGGCCCTGCACGCGAAAGCCCCCGAGCGCATGGACCGATTGCGGCGTCAGGCCGACGTGCGCCATGACGGGGATGCCGGCGTCGACGATGCGGCGGATCGTCGGTGCAATCGTGGCACCGCCTTCGAGCTTCACCGCATGCGCGCGACCTTCGGCGAGGATGCGACCCGCGTTGCGCACGGCCTCCTCGGGCGTCACCTGATAGCTGAGAAACGGCATGTCGCCGATCACGTGGGCGTAGCGCGTGCCGCGAGTGACCGCGCGTGTGTGGTAGACGATGTCCTCGACCGTCACGCCGAGCGTGTCGCTGTTGCCCTGCACGACCATGCCGAGCGAGTCGCCGACCAGCAGCATCTCGACACCCGCATCATCGAGCATGCGTGCGAACGTCGCGTCGTACGCGGTGACCATTGTCAGCGGCAACCCACCTTTGCGTGCCCGGATCTCCGGCACGGTGACGGGCTTGCGGCTCTCGTCGGATTCGCCAGCGAGGCGCGGTGCTGCGCTCGGACGGCCATACTTCACGTCTGAATTTTCACTCACTGTTGCCTCCGCCTTCCGGTCGCGGCCGAGCGTGATGCCCGGTCCCCGCCTCGGGGTGCACCCACCAGGTTAGCACCGCACAGGGTCCGGCCAAAGCCGACATCCACAACCACACCGAAAGAGCGCGCCTGCCTCGTTGTAGTTTCTGCCGAAGCCGCGGTTCGACGCCGTTTGACGTCGGTGGGCGGCACATGCCAACCTCCGCCCGCTTCGGCCCAGCCACTTTCGGCGGGCAGGAACACCGAGAGGTCATCATGCCCTTCACACTTCCCCCGCTGCCCTACGCCAAGGACGCGCTCGTGCCCCACATGAGCGCGGAGACCTTCGATTACCACTATGGCAAGCACCACCAGGCCTACCTCAACAAGCTCAACGAGCTCGTCGCGGGCAAGCCCGAGGAGAGCAAGACACTCGAAGAGCTCGTGCGCACGACCGAGGGCGTGCTGTTCAACCAGGCTGCCCAGGTCTGGAACCACACCTTCTTCTGGAACAGCATGAAGCCGTCCGGTGGCGGGCAGCCGACCGGTGCGGTCGCGGCCGCGATCACGCGCGACTTCGGCGGCTTCGACAAGTTCCGCGCCGACTTCACCGCCGCGGCCCTTGGTCGCTTCGGCTCCGGCTGGGCCTGGCTCGTGAACGACGGCGGCAAGCTCGCGATCGCGACGACCGCGAACGCCGACACGCCGCTGCGCGAGGGCAAGCGCTGCATCCTGACGCTCGACGTCTGGGAGCACGCCTATTACATCGACTATCGCAACGCGCGACCGAACTTCATCAACGCGTTCTTCGATCACCTGATCAACTGGGACTTCGCGAACGAGAACTTGGCGTAGACCTCAGTCCTCGATCGTGTAGCTCTCTTCGGCGAGCGCCATTGCACCCGGGCGCTCGCCGTACCATAGCGATGCGGGGAGCAGCGCGAGCACGCGGAGGATCGGCCGTGGGAGTACCGAGCCGAGGCCGCCGGCAGCGACCGCTCCAAAGCCGCGCATCGACGGTGCTTCACCGAGCGGATTGGGGACGTCGACGCCGAGGATTGCCCTGAGATTCTGCAGCGGCGTCGGCGGCTCGGGGTAGAGCACGACGTCGCCGTCGTCGGGGCCGAGACCGACGATCGCACGCGCGCGCAGCACGGCCTCGCGCAAGCCTCCGTAGTCGTCGACGAGCCCGACCTCGATCGCGCGCACGCCGCTCCACACGCGACCGCGCGCGACCTCGTCGACCTGCTCGGGAGTCATGTTGCGGGCGTTCGCGACGCGAGCGGTGAACTCCGCATACGAGACCTCGATGTCGCGCTGCGCTGCCTCGCGCTCGCTCTCGGTGTACGGCTTCCACCACGAGCGCAGGCCCGCGTGATCGCCGAAGTCGAACTGGTCGAGGCCGAGCCCGATCTTCTCGGCGAGCCCGGAGAGATCGAGCTTCGGATAGAAGATACCGATGCTGCCGGTCGCGGTCGTCGCGTCGGCGAAGATGTACTGGCCCGCCGTCGCGATGTAGTAGCCACCGCTCGCGCAGGTGTTGCCCATCGAGACCACGACCGGCTTGCGTTTTCGCGTCAGATCCAGCTCGCGGGCGATGTCGTCGGCGGCGCGAACCGAGCCGCCGGGGCTGTCGATGCGGACGACGATCGCGCGCACGGAGTCATCGTTGCGCAGCACCTCGATCTGTTTCGTCAGCGTCGCCGAGCCCGCGATCTGGCGACCGATGATTGGAATCGTGAAGCTGTCGCCCTCGAGCAGGTCGCCCGCGATCGTGAGCACCGCGATGCGTTGCTGCGCGCCGAACGTCGCCTCGTGCTCGCGGCGGCGATCGGGCTCCTCGATGCGGATCTTGCGACCGAGCCAGCGCTCGAGCCTTGCGTCGAGCTCGTCGGGGAACGAGACCTCGTCGATCACGCCTTCGCGCGCGGCCTCGGGTGCGGCGAGCGGCGCCTGATCGATCCACTGCTTCACAACCAGGGGATCCTGACCGCGATCGCGCGCGGTCGTGCGCAGCACGTGGTTCCAGACGTCGGAGAAGAACATCTTGCGCTGCTTGGCGACCGGGGTCGTCGCGGTCGGCTTCTGCCACTGATCGGGCACGCCCTTGTACTCCGCGACGCGCACGAACTCGGCCTTCACGCCGAGCTTCGCGAGCAGATCCGCGAAGTAGAACGACTGGATGCGCATGCCGAGCAGCTCGAGGCCGGAGTTCGGGTGTGCGACGATGCGATCCGCGAGCGCGGCGACGAAGTACGACCGCAAGCCGCCGCCGTGGAGATACGCGACGACGCGACCACCGCTGCGCTGCACACGGAGCAACGCCTCGCGCACCTCCTCGAGCTGCGCGTAGCCGAGGCCCATGCCTTCGGTCTCGATGAGCGCGACGCCACGGCGACGTGCGATCTCATCGATGTCCTGCACGAGCCGCCACAGGCCCCGGTCGCCGCCGTACTTGCGGAGCTGCAGCTTCGTGACGACGCGCGGCCGGACGTTGACGACGCTGTCGTAGCGTTCTCGCGAGAAGCGCAGGCGCGCGACGCCGCCGTCGACACTGCCGCTCGATCGGCCGCCGAACGAGGGCGTGACGCCAGCGAGGAAGCCGAAGTGACCGAAGTCGAGGCCGAGACCCGCAGTGAGACGCACGCCGTCGCGGGCGTCGAGGCTCGCACCGTTGCCACCGACCGGGAAGAAGTTGATCCGCTCGGCCTCGGCGAACAGACGAACGCCACGAACCGTGACGAGCACGCGGCCGCGCGGGTCGTGGAAGTGCGTGCGGAAGCGGGGATCGCCGGGCACGCGCGGGGCGTAGCGATTGCCGACGGCGAGCTCGAGCGCTTGGTTGCCGAGCGGGCGGATGGCGATCTCGGGGTCGAGCACGAACGACTGCCGCACGGCGTCGTTGGGCCCAGTGCTCGGGACGTTGATGCTGCGCGCGACGAAACCGAGCGCGAGGAATCGACTCGGCCACCACGTGAACGCGAGGTCGACGGCGTTGGTGCCGTAGGCGTGGAAGTTCCTGCTCGACAGGAGCCGCGAGTACGCGACACCGAGCGAGAAGTTGCGCACCGCACGGGGCGCCTTGCGGAGCCAGCGCGCGAGCGGCACGGCGAGCGCGAACGAGACCTTGCTGTACGGATCGTCGGGGCTCTGCGGTGAGGATTCTTCGCTCTGATCGGGAAGTGGGGTGAACGGACTCAAGTACTGGTACGCGATGCCGAGCGACGCGATCTGCCATGGCAGCGGCACGCCGAGCAGCACGCCGACACCGCGTCCGCGTCGGCGCGCAGCGACGTCCGTCCACGCGAGATCGACGATGCCGTTGAAGCCCTTCAAAAAGCCGAGGTTCGCCGGGTTCGTCACCGTCGCCGCACCGTCGGGCTCGCCGGCGACGGTCGTGTAGACCCGATCCGCATCGCGCGTGATCGGCCGCGCCTCGCCGTCTTGCGGGGACGCGCCAGCAGGCAGCGGTGTCACGACGAGCGCGGCCGCGACGAGGACCGATGCCGCTCCTCGCACCACCGATCGCAGCCTCGCGCGACTCACCCTCTCACCCATACCACGGTGACGCCGTCACCACCTTCTTGTGCCATGCCCGGACGGTGGCGCGCGACATGGTCGAGCCGGGGAAGATGCTCGCGCACGGCCTGGCGCAGCGCGCCCGTGCCATGACCGTGACGAACGATCAGCACCTCGCAGTCGTCCTCGATCGCGCGCGCCAGCGAGACCTCGAGCAGCGCGAGCGCCTCGTCCGGCCTGGCGCCGCGTAGATCGACGACATTGTCGACGCCCGGCTCGACGGGCCGTGCGTCGGCGCCGAAGTGGCGCCCCGCGTCGCTGGCGATGACGTGCGGGCGTGGCCCCTTCGGTGGCGTGCGCGCCGGCTTCGCCCCCGACGCGCGCAGCTCGTCGCGACCGACGGTCGTGCGCGAGTTGGCGAGCTGCACCGTCACGCGGTCGCCCTTGATCGCGATGACCTCGCCGTCCATGCCGAGCGCGACGATGTGCACTCGATTGCCGCGCTCGATCGTCGGCGGCGGTGCACCGACCGGCGCCGGCACTGCGGGCCGATGGCGGTCGATCGCTTCGCTCGCGCGCCGCACGGCGCCGTCGGTCTCCGCGACGTCGTCACCGCGGCGTGCGGCCTTGCGCGCGGCACGGAGATCGGCTTGGAGCGCGCGCAGCTCTGCCGCAGTCGCCGAGTGGGCGCGCAGCAGCTTCGCCGACGCGCGCGCGTTCTCGTCGCGCTCGATCGCCTCGAGCCGCAAGCGGCTCGCCGCGAGCGCTGCACGCTCTTGCTCGAGCGCGAGCGTCTGATCGAGCAGCCGCTCCCGCAACGACGCGACCTCGCCGAGCAGCTCGTCGACGCGGCGCGTGCCGGCGCCGATCAGCGCAGTCGCCCGATCGACGACATCTGCCGGCAATCCGACGCGCCGCGCGACTGCGAGCGCGCTCGAGTTGCCCGGGATGCCGACGTGCACTCGGAAAGTAGAGCGAAGCTCCGCCAGATCGAAGCCGACCGCCGCGTTGACGAATCGCGCAGGGTCGACGTGCGCAAGCAGCTTCAGCCGCTCGTAGTGCGTCGTCACCACGAGCGTGGCGCCGAGATCGACGAGCGTCGTCACGATCGCTTCTGCGAGCGCCGCGCCCTGATCCGGATCCGTGCCGACCGCGACCTCGTCGAGCAGCACGAGCGTGCCGTCGCCGTCCTCGCTCGCGCGCGCGCACGCACGCCGGACGTTGTGGATGTGCGCCGTAAAGGTACTGAGATCGCGCGCGATCGATTGGTCGTCGCCGACGTCGGTGACGATCTCGCGGAACACCGGCACCGTCGCGACGCCGACCGTCGGGAGCCGCACGCCGGCCTTCGCGAGCAGCACGCACAGCCCGATCGTCTTCAGGGCGACGGTCTTGCCGCCGGCGTTCGGTCCGCTGACGACGAGCGCGCTGCCGACCGCGACACGGAGATGGTTCGGCACGACCTCACGACCACGCAGCAGCATGATGGGATGCCGCGCGTCGGGCAGCTCGAGCACCGCGGCTCGCTGCGCCTCGACCAGCTGCGGACGCACGCCTGCAAGCGCGTGTGAGATCAGCAGCCGCGCATGTACGGCGTCGAGCCGCACCAGCGCGCTCGCACAGCCGGCGATTCGTTCGCCGTGCTCGCCGATCTCGGCGGACAGCTCGGCGATGATGCGCTGCTCCTCCGCGCGCGCCGCTGCGATCGCGCTGCGCAGCGCGTTGTTGTCGTCGACCAACGCGTGCGGCTCGACGAACAGCGTCTGACCGCTGCTGCTCGAGTCGTGGATGATCCCGGACAAGGTGCCTGGCGCACCGCTCGACGAGAACGCGCTCGCCCGCACCGGCACGACGACGCGCCCCTCGCGTTCGGTCACGTATGCGTCGCCGAAGGCATCGGCGAGTGCGGGCCGACGCAGCAATCGCTCGGCCGCCTGACGCAGCGCCGTGCGAGCCCGCCGCACGCGATCACGCAGCGACGCGAGCGTCGGGCTCGCCGCATCGGCCAGACCGACCTCGCCGTTGGTACCGTCGCGATCGATCGCCCGGTGCAGCTTCGCCGCGAGCGTGGCGGGCGGATCGAGCGTCGCGAGCAATGTCGCGAGCTCGGCGATCTGGGCGCGCGCCGCGACGGCGGTCTGCCGTAGGGCAGCGGCGACAGTGACTGCGACCGCGAGCACGTCGCCGGTCGCGAGCAGCTCGACCGGCAAGAGCGCAAGCCCACGCACTGCGCGCGCAAGCGGATCGCCGATCGCGACGACCTGCGCGAGCCGGCGTCCGAGATCGAGATCGGTGCTCGTCTGCAGCATGCGTTCGAGCTGGTCGACCTCATCGTGTCGCGCGCGGCAGGTGTGGAGATCCCCGTCGATGCGCACCGCAGCGCCGGCGCTGCCGATCGCCGCTGGACTACGCAGACGAGCATCGAGCTCACCGGCGAGCGTTCCCCACTCGAGGTGCCCGACTCCCTTCGTCGAATCTCGAGATGCAATCGCTTCGTCGACCTCAACCATGACCAAACCTGACCAATCCTGACCAATCCGAAAATGACGGGGCCGGATTATGCCCTAGCCAATGCCGATGGCTGCGGCGTAAGATGCGCCTTGGCTGGCGTTCCTCGTCCGACTCACCTCCACCCTCGCGCCTGCCGGAGTTGCGATGCTCTCGACCCCCGATTTCGCCGCCGCGTTCGCCTCGGACGTCGTGCTCGCCTCCTCCTCGGGTGGCGCCCACGTGACGCCGCCGACCTGGATGGTGATTTTTTTCATCGCAATGCTCCTGTCGATCGCGATCGTCCCGCTCACGAAGCTCGAGCACTGGTGGCACAGCAACCTCAACAAGCTGATCCTCGGCATGGCGCTTTCGGCCTATCCGGTGATCTGGCTGACCGTGCTCGAGCCGAACCTCGGCGAGCTCGGCGTGAAGATGCACGAGTACACGAGCTTCATCGTGCTGCTCGGATCGCTGTTCTACATCTCCGGCGGCATCTACCTCGCGGGTGACCTCAAGTGCACGCCGACGTCGAACACGGCGTTCTTGGCGTTCGGTACGGTCATCGCGTCGTTCATCGGCACGACCGGTGCGTCGATGCTGCTGATCCGGCCGGTGCTGCGGGCGAACCGCGAGCGCAAGCACGTCGTGCACATCGTCGTGTTCTTCATCTTCCTCGTCTCGAACGTCGGCGGCTCGCTCTTGCCGCTCGGTGATCCGCCGCTGTTCCTCGGCTACCTGCAGGGCGTGCCGTTCCTGTGGACGCTCCAGCTGTGGCCGCAGATGGCGACCGTCGCCAGCGTACTGCTCGTCGTGTTCTTCGTGATGGACGGCCACTTCTACGCCAAGGAGTCAGGCCAGGTTCGCAAGGCCGACGTCAGCCACGCGACGCCGCTCAAGATCGAAGGCGGCATCAACATCGTGTGGCTACTCGGCATCGTCGCCTGCGCGGCGTTCATCAAGGACTCGCATGGAATCTTCGTGCGCGAGGCCGCGATGGTCGGCTGCGTGCTCGGCTCGAAGCTCACGTCGCCGGCCGAGATCCGCGAGAAGAACGCGTTCTCGTGGTTCCCGATTCTCGAGGTCGCCGCGCTGTTCATCGGCATCTTTCTCACGATGATCCCTGCCCTGCTCATCCTGCAAGCGAGCGGTGATCAGCTCGGGGTGGACACCCCCGCGAAGTTCTTCTGGGCCTCGGGCATTTTGTCGAGCTTCCTCGACAACGCGCCGACCTATCTCGTGTTCTTCGAGACCGCGTCGGGCATGGTCGACAAGGGACTGCTCACCGGGGCGCTCGTCGAAGGCACGAACGTGCCTCAGGCCGTGCTCATCGCGGTCTCGTGCGGCTCCGTGTTCATGGGCGCGAACTCGTACATCGGCAACGGGCCGAACTTCATGGTCAAGGCGATCGCGGAGGAATCGAAGGTCGAGATGCCCAGCTTCTTCGGCTACATGAAGTGGAGCATCGTGTTCTTGTTTCCGTGCTTCGTCCTCGTGACGTTCCTGTTCTTCTAGGAACGCCCTGCCGGGGGGCTAGCCTGCCCTAGCCGGCCTTGCGGGCCATTTGGGCGGCTTTCCAGAAGCCCTTGCTCACGTCCTTGTTGCGCGGCTTGAGCTTCCGCGCCTCGGCGTATGCATCACGAGCCTCGCGCCAACGCTTGAGCGCGAGCAAGGCATCGGCGCGCAGCAAGAGCGCCCGGAAATCCCCCGGCATCACGTTGAGCAGCTCGTCCGCCGTGATGAGCGCGCTCTGCCAATCGCGCTGCCGCTTGAACACGCGCGCCTGACTGAACAGCGCCTCGGCGAGCCCCGCTCGCGCGTCGGGATGCTCCGGCCACACCGACACGAGGTTGCGGAAGTCCTCGGCAGCCTCGGTCCACTTGCGCCGCTCGAGCGCTGACTGAGCACCGGGTAGCAGCGCGTCGGCGGCCGACTGCCGCAGCTTGCCTATCGCAGCGTTGCCCGGCTCGGTCAACGCGATGTTCTGCAGCGCGAGCGCGAGGCTCTCCTCCGGTGGATCACGCCAGTGCTTCGTCGCGAGCGCGGTTTGGGCGACCGCAACCCAGTCGGACGCGGACGGCACGAGCACCGGCTCTGGTTCCGGCACCGGCTCGGGTACAGGCACGACGACGACCGGTGGGATCGGTGTCGGCGTCGTCGGCTCGGGCGGCGTGGGTTTCGTCGGCGCCGCCGTGCTCGGGGGATTCGAGGTGTCGGCCGTGGACTCGGGAGCACCGCGCGACGGCGTCGGCTCGAGCAGCACGTCGAGGATCGCCGGCTTTGCCGCGAGGACCGCCGCGCCCGCGAGCAACACGCCGAGCGCGACGAACAACATCGCCTTCGCACCTGCGACCGCACTCGAAGCAGGCGCCGACGTCGACGACGCGGTGACGAGCGGCGGTGGAGCCGTCGGTGTCGGAGCACGCGGCGCGGGCGCGATGACCGTACGATCCTGCGGCACATAGCCCGGCGGCCGTGCATCGATCGCCGCGATCGCAGCGCGATGGAAACTCGCCGACGCGGCAGGCGAAAGATCCTCCGCGATTCGTCCGCCATCGAGCGCATCGCCGGCCGCCTGCAAACCGAGCACGTTCGCGACGGCGCTCGCCCGACCGTCGACCGCGCGCGTCAGATCGTACTCGAGCGCGCGCATCGACGGCGGCCGCAACGACGGCGAGCGCGACAGACACCGACCGATCACGTCGGCGAGCGGCTCGGGCACCTCGGGCCGCCAGCCGGTCGCGCGCGGGGCCTCGCGTGCGCCCTTCTGCATCAGCACGTCGATCGCGTTGCGACCCTCGAAGGGCAGACGTCCGGTCACCATCTCGAACAAGATGATCCCGATCGCGTACACATCCGAAGCGACCGTCGCCTCGAGCCCCGCGCCTTGCTCCGGCGCCATGTAGTCCGGCGAGCCCATGACGAGCCCGGGCGACGTCTGCGACGCGTCGGCATTGAGGTGCTTGCAGATGCCGAAGTCGAGCACCTTCACGAAGTCGGGATCCTTGCCGCGCGCGGTGAGGATGATGTTCTCCGACTTCAGATCGCGATGGATGATGCCGACCTCGTGCGCCGCCGCGAGCGCGCGACAGACCTGCCGCGCGACGTGAACTGCACGACGGATCGCGAACGGGCCCTGCTCGCGCACGGTGGTGCCGAGGTGCTTGCCCTCGAGCAGCTCCATCACGAAGAACACGTCGCCGCTGTCGGTCGTGCCGATGTCGAGCACGTCGATGATGTTCGGATGCCCGGTATGCGTCGCCGCTCGAGCCTCGCGCATGAACCGAGTGATGATGTCCGCGTCGCGGATGTAGTGCTCGTGCAGCACCTTCAGCGCGAACGGCTTGCCGAGCGCGAGGTGGGTGACGCGGAACACCGCGCCCATGCCACCGATGCCGATGAGTGCCTCGACGCGATAGCGCTGCGCGATGACGCGACCGACCCACGTCTGCGCCGACTCGCGCAGCGATCGCTGATTCGGCTGCGCGAGCGGACGCGCGCCGGGGCCGTCGAGCTCGACGATGTCGGACTCGCCGAGCGTGATCGTCGACGATCGCGGCGCGCCGCTCGGCGCTGCACCGCCTTCGAGCGCGATGACGTCACTGATGCTGATCGCACCGCTCACGTGCGCCTGCGAGCGCAGGTCGCTGAAGTCCTGCTCGGCGAGCTGCGCGTAGTCGCGGGCCTCGACCTTGCACTCGCGCGCGAAGATGTCGTGCATGAACTCGCTGATGCGGTCCACGTCGCAGGTCGGGAAGTCGCGCGCGAGGATCTCGGAGAGCGCCGCGCGGAACTCACCCGCGGTCTGGTAGCGCTGGCTCGGCTCGGCGGCGAGCGCCTCCAAGAGTACGTCGTCGAGACCCGCGGGGATCCCGGGCACCACCTCGGACGGCGCGCGCACAATCGGGTTGCGCACCGTCGCGAGCGCCTCTTGGTGGGTGCGGTTGTTCGACGGGAACAACTGGCGGCCCGTGAGCAGCTCCCAAAGCACGATGCCGCACGCGTAGATGTCGGTGCGGCGATCGGCGGGCAGCCCCTTCGCCTGCTCCGGCGAGAGATAGCTGTAGCGGCCGAAGACGACGCCCGGGCTCGTCATCTCGCGCTTGATCGCACTCTTCGCGAGGCCGAAGTCGGTGAGCTTCACCTCGCCGCGGTAGCCGATGAGCAGGTTCGGCGGCGAGATGTCGCGGTGCACGAGATCGAGGCCCATCGCGTCGTGCACGTACGACAGACCGCGTAGCACCTCGCGCAGCACGAACATCGCGACGTCTACGGGGATGCGGCGGTGGAGCTGCGCGCAGCGATTCCACACCGCGCGCAGATCCTTGCCCTCGATCAGCTCCATCGCGAGGTAGTACTCATCGTTGACGCGGCCCGCGTCGAACACCTGCACGAGGTTCGCGTGGTTGAGGCGCACGACGACGGTCGCCTCGTCGAGGAATCGGCGATGCACGGCGGCGTCCTCGAGGTTGTGCAGCACCTTCTTGACGACGCACGGCTTCTCGAAGCCGCGCTCACCGGCCGCAGCGAGGAAGAGCTCGCCCATGCCGCCGCGCGCCATCGTGCGCACGAGCACGTACTTGCCGAACAACTGGGGATAGTTGCTCGCGTGCCCACTCGCGCCGGCGCGCATCTGGCCCGGGACGCTCACTCGAGCCGAACTATATCACCGCCGTCGCCCGGCGCTGTGGGCATCGCCGTCGAGCTCGACGCGCAAATGCACGCGAGCCGGTGCGTCGGGCTGGGGCTCGGGATCGGCGGCTGGCCGCGGGATCGTCAGCGCCCGCCGTACGAGCCCCGCGCCCGGCGGCCGCAACGACAACATGTGCTCCCCGGGCATGGCAACGTCGGCGCGGACTCGACCATCGACATCGGTCCTCGCACCGCGAAACGGGCCGCCGTCGACCGTGACGCCCGCGACCGGCAGGCCGTCCTCGGTGATCTCGAGCTCGATGTCGGGCCCGCGCGCCATCTGCGATCCGACCAGCTCGACGTCGTCGCCGGGCTTCACCCGGGATGCGGTCGCGAGCTCGAGACCGTCCTGCAGCGCGCGCAAATCGTACGGGCCCGCGCCGAGCGACTCGAACGCGAAGCCGCCGTCCGCGATCTCGGTCTGGTGCTGCTCGCTCGGATCGTCCGACGCGCGGGCGATGATCGTCGCGCGGGGATAGGCATCACCGGCCGGGTCGACGAGCGTGCCGGACAGCGCATCGGCCGGTGGGGTCATGCGGATCGGCGGGGCGACGATGTCGCTCCCTTCGATCTCGACCTCGACGCGGGCCGGCGCGAATCGATCGGCATGCACACCGACCAGCACGCGATCGTGCAGCAGCAGCGGCGTGTCCTCGCAGCCGCGGTCGACCTCGGTGCACGGATCGCACGGCGGGCGCTGGACCAGCGCGAACGAGAACATGCCGTCGACGTCGGTGGTCGTCGTCGTGCCGATCGTCGGCACGGTCGCTTCGGCCTCACCGTCGGTCGGTGCACGCACCGTGACGCGCGCCGCCGCGATCGGACGATCGCGACGATCCACGACGGTGCCGTGTAGCCGCGGCAGCGTCGTCGCGCGCAGCAACCCCGGCTCGCCCGGCACGAGCGACCACGGCTCGGCGGGGATCGCCGTCGCGTGATGCAGCTCGACGCACACGATGCCGAGACACCCCGGGCCCTCGAACGCGCCATCGTCGTCGATCTTCCACGCGTTGCCGGCGATCGCGGTGACCTCGTCGTCGTACAGACACCGCAGCGACACGTGCCCACCTTCGAGCGGCTCGCCGTCGTCATCGACGATCTGCGCGCGGACACGCCGCGCCGCCGAGTCGTTGATCCGCGCGCTCACGCCTGCGGCGTCGCCGTCGGCTCCGGCCCCGCCTTCGCTCGCGGCGCGGGCCGCCGAGCTCGCCGTGCGAACGCTACGTTGCACGCCCCAACCGACGGCGACCGCGAGCGCGACGCCGCCGATCACGAGCGCGCCGCGGCGATTCATGGCGCCACGCGCATGATCGCCTCGGCGAGCCGCTGCGCGTCGGCGAGCACGCGATCGACCATCTCGTCGACCTCGCTCGCGACGCGATCGAGCGCAGGGCCGAGCGGCGCCGCGGCTCCTCGGCCCAGTGCGTAGACCTTCGCCTTCGGCTCGGTGCCGCTGGGGCGCACGACGAGACGACACGCGGTGCCACCGGCGCTGTGCAGCTCGAACACGAGCACGTTGCTCGGCAGATCACGCGTGCGACTGCCGGTATCGCGCGGCAGGCTGCGATCCTCGATCGATGCGACGGCGAGTCCACCGACCTCGCCCGGTGGATCGCGGCGCCACGTCGCGAGCAATCCCGCGATCGCCTCGCGTCCCGCAGCGCCGTATGCATAGAGGTTTGCGGTGCGCTCGCGGTGATAGCCATGGGCCGCATGCACGTGCGCGAGCTGCCCGTGCAGCGTGCGGCCCTGCCCCTTCGCCCACGCGGCGGCCTCGGCAAGCAGCATCCCGGCGATCGCACCGTCCTTGTCGTGCACGTCGTTGCCGCGGCTGTAGCCGTGGGACTCCTCGCACGCGAACAGCAGGCGTCGCG
>Ga0163144_10001322_pt1 | contig 58515 bp, 59 predicted proteins | sample OliLak19BULKMAT1_FD_123175 | JGI IMG/M metagenome (GOLD analysis project Ga0163144, IMG submission 123175) | Freshwater microbial mat bacterial communities from Lake Vanda, McMurdo Dry Valleys, Antarctica - Oligotrophic Lake LV.19.BULKMAT1 | ecosystem: Environmental > Aquatic > Freshwater >...
ATCGCACTCAGCGGCAACCGTATCGCGAAAATCGGACGGATCGCAGAAAAGGGCCGCAAGGAAATCGACGCTGAAGGCAAGGTCGTCTCGCCCGGCATCATCGATCCGCACACGCACTTTGACGCCCAGCTCCTCTGGGACGGCTACGCCAAGCCCGCCCTCTCGCACGGCGTCACCACCATCGTGCCGGGCAACTGCTCGCTCTCCCTCGCGCCGCTGCGGGCCGAGTTCCGCACCAAGCTCGTCGGCATGTTCAACCAGATCGAAGAAATGCCGCTGAAAGCCTTCAAGGAAGGTGTCGTCTGGGACTGGGAAACCTTCTCCGAATACATCACGCGCATCCGCAAGGGCCTCGCCATCAACGTCGCCCCGCTGGTTGGCCATTCGGTTATCCGCCTCTGGGTGATGGGCGAAGCCGCCATGGAGCGCACCGCCACGCCGGAAGAAATCACCGCCATGCAAGGCGTCCTGCGTGAATGCCTCGACGCCGGCGCCATCGGCCTCTCCACGAGCTATGTGGACATGGACGAGAAACTCCTTCCCGTCCCCAGCCGCTACGCCGATGCCGGCGAAGTCGAAGCGCTCGCCAGCGTTCTCGGCGAGTACGGACGCATCCTGCAGATCGTGCCGGAATTCTACGACGCGGACCTCACTATCGCCCGCCTCGACCAGCTGGCCGAAATCTCGCTGAAGTATGCGATCCCGACGACCTTCTCCCCGCTCTTCGTCAACGCCGACAATGCCGACGCCGTCGACCGCGTCATGCGCCGCGTTGACGAGCAGTTCGCGCGCGGTGCCCGCGTCTGGCCGCAGGTGCAGACCCGCCCCATCGACATCAGCTTCTGTTTTGCCGTGCCGAGCCTCCTCTTCATCCGCCTGCCTGGCTGGTACCGCATCATGCGCTTCGGCACGCCCGAACAGATTGTGGCGGCATTCAAAGATCCGGCGACCCGCGAAAAGCTCGTCGCCGAGTCATCTGTCTACAACGCCCTCTGGCCCAATCTGCGCCTTCGCCTCGTGCAGACCGAAACCAACCAGAAATATGTCGGCATGACCGTCGGCGAAATCGCGGCCGCACGCGGCACCACACCGATTGACGTGATGATCGATCTGTCGATCGAGGAGCACCTCGACGCCCATTTCCTCGCTGCCGACATGGGCCACAATTCCGACGAGCGCGTCGGCGCCCTGCTCAAGCACCCCCGCGTCCACATCGGCGCCAGCGATGGCGGCGCGCACATCCTGTCCTTCTCCACATACGGCGACACCGGCTTCCTGTTCGCGCACTATGTCCGTGAACTGAACGCCATGTCGATCGAGTCTGCTGTCAAGAAGATCACCTCCGACACCGCCGCCATCTGGGGCATTCCAGACCGCGGCCTGCTGCATCAGGGCTATATCGCCGACATCGTGATCTTCGATCCGCAGACCATCAATCGCGGCGAAGAAAAATACGTCCAGGATGTGCCCGGTGATGGCAGCCGTTACATTCGCGATGCCATGGGCGTCGAAACGGTCATCGTCGGCGGCGGCATCGCCTGGACTGCGGTCGCCGGCTACAATGCCGAAACGCGCGGGGAAATCCTCCCGGGCCAGGTGCAGGACACCCGCACGCTGGTGCCTGCATGAGCTGGCCTGGCGTCTCCCAGCGCCGCGTTGCCACGAACGGAATTTCCCTGAACATCGCCGAGGCGGGCCAAGGCCCCCTGGTGCTGTTGCTGCACGGATTTCCGGAGTCCTGGTATTCCTGGCGTCACCAGTTCGCGCCCCTCGCGGCCGCCGGCTACCACGTCGTCGCGCCCGACATGCGCGGCTATGGCAAGAGCGACATGCCCGCCGAGATCGCGGCCTATTGCCAGTCCGAAGTCGTCAAGGACATCATCGGCCTGATCCCCGCCCTTGGCTACGACACCGCCATTGTCATCGGCCATGACTGGGGCGCGCCGACCGCCTGGGCCTGCGCGCTCAACCATCCGGATGTGGTGACGGCCGTAGGCGGACTATCCGTCCCCTTCATGCCCCGCTCGCCGGTCCAGCCGATGCCGATGCTGCGCGAGATGTTCAAGGGCCAGTTCTTCTACCAGCTCTATTTCCAGGAGCCCGGCGTCGCCGAAGCCGAGTTCGAGAAGGACATCCGCGCCTCGCTGCGCAAGTTCCTGATCCTCGCGGGCGGCGAGACGGATCTCACGAAGATCCCGCCCAAGACGGACACGGACGATCTGTTGCCAAACCTGCCGGAACCGGCCGAGTTGCCAAAATGGCTGAGCGAGGCTGATCTGGACTTCTACGCCGCCGAATTTTCCCGCTCCGGCATGCGCGGCCCGATCAACTATTACCGCAACCACGACCTCTACTGGGAACTGACCAAAGACGCCCCGACCACGATAAGTCAGCCCGCAATGTACGTCGCCGGCACAAATGACGGCGTCGTGGTGATGGCCGCCGCCGGCATCCAGATAATGCCGCATTTCGTGACGGACCTGCGCATCAACAAGATGATCCCCGGCATCGGCCACTGGACCCAGCAGGAAGCGCCGGACGCGGTCAACGAACTCATCCTGGACTTCCTCAAGCAGATCGATTGAACGGCAGCCCCCCATGTCAAAAACTGAAACAGTCATCGTCATCGGCGCCGGCATCGGCGGCCTCTGCACCGCCCTGATGCTGGCCCCGAGCGGCCGGCAGATCACCCTGCTCGAGCGCGACGGCCCCATCGAGAACGATGACCCGGACCAACTCTTCCGCGACTGGCGCCGCACCGGCGTCGGGCATGTCCGCCAGAGCCACGCCTTCCTTGCGCGCCTGCGCACCATCATGAAATCGGAGCACCCCGCGCTTCTCGAACAACTGAAGGCGCTCGGCGTCCGTGAACTGACATTCGACAACATGCTCACCCCGCCGCAACAGGCGGCGTACACGGCCCAGCCGCAGGACGAAGAACTCACTTTCATCACCAGCCGCCGCACGACGCTCGAATTCGCCATGCGCCGGTATGTCGAAACGCTGGGCAATGTCACGATCCGGTCCGGATTTCTCGTCCGCCGGCTGATCACGTCGAAAGCCGCAGACGGCGTCATCAACGTGACCGGTGTTTCAGGTGAACAGCACGGTGCAGAAGTTACCCTCACCGCGGTTGTGATTGTCGACACTACCGGCAAAAGCGGCTTCACGTTCGACCAGCTGGTCGAAGAAGGCGCCAATGTGCGTGAAGAAAAGGAGGATGCCGGCATCCTCTATTTCACCAAGCACTACCGCCTGAAACCGGGACAGCCGGAACCCGACCGCAATGAGCACCCGCCCGCCAGCGGCGACCTGGGTTATCTAAAATATGGCGTCTTCCCGGGCGACAATGGCAACTTCTCCATCACCATCGCCCTGCCGGAAGTCGAGCTCGAACTGCGCAAGTCGATCCTCAATCCGGAAATCTTCCACCAGATCACGCTGAACCTTCCCGGCCTTCATCCGTGGACGAACAGCGCGCGCTCCGAGCCGACCAGCAAGGTCTTCGGCATGGGTGATCTCATCAGCCGCTGGCGCGATCTCGTCATCGACGGCAAGCCAGCCACGCGTGGCTATTTCGCCCTCGGCGACACGCTGATCCGCACCAATCCGCTGTACGGCCGCGGCTGCTCCTTCGCGGCTGTTGGTGCCCAGCTGCTGCGCCAGACACTCGATGAAACCGCTGATCCAACCCAGCGCGCCATCCTGCTTCACCAGCGCCTTGAAGCGGAACTTCGCCCCTTCTATCTCACGCAGCGCCGCCAGGATCGCTCCGCCATCAAACGCGCCCGCGAAACCTTGACGCCCGGCTTCAAGCCGAAGCTCAAGGCCAAGCTGATGCAGAGCTTCATTGATGACGGCGTGCGCATCGCCGTGCGCTCGGATACCCAACTCCTGCGCGAGGCGATGCGCGGTTTCCACATGCTCGAGCACCCGGACAAATGGCTTGGCAAGCCGAAAAATCTCGCGACGGTTCTGTATTACTGGGCACGCGGAAAGAAGCTCAACGCCGCCGCCTATCCGCCCAGCGCAGGCCCGGAGCGTCAGGAAATGATGCAGGCTCTCAATCTCGACTATCAGGCCGACCTTATCCAGGCTTCCGAAGACGTCCGGCTCGCGGCATGACCGATCCTGCCGCCATCGTAGATGTCGGCCGGCGGGAGCAGGCGAAAGCCGACCGCCGCCTCAAGATCGTGCGGGCCGCGCGCGATCTCATTCGCGAGACCGGAGATACGAACCTCTCCATGCGGATGATTGCGCAGCGCGCCGAAGTCAGCATCGCCACCCCCTACAATCTCTTCGGCTCCAAGCGCGCTGTCGTCATGGCCGTGCTTGAGGACGAACGCGATTTCCTCCACCGGTTCAATTCGCTGAAGGTCGACAATGCCATCGACCGCATCTTCGAAGCCCACGCGCTCGGCGCCGGCTATTTCATGCAGGACCCGGACTTCTATCGCCCCCTCTGGAAGGCTCTTCTGGACACCAATGGCGAAGACAATACCGGCCTCGCCACGCCCGAGCGTCAGGAACAAACCCGGGCCGCCTGGCGCTGGCTCCTCGTGCAGGCGCAGGATGAGGGCCTGCTTCAAACTTCCATGCCGGCAGAAATCCTTGAGCGGACAATGTCGCATCTTGGCAATGGCATCATGCTCAGCTGGGCAATGGGCACATTGCCGACCCGTGAGCTGCTCCCGACCGCCGCGCTCGGTTATGCGCTCATACTCGCCTCGGCTGCCACGGCTGCAGGGCGGCCGGTTCTCGACAAGCAGATCTCCCGGAACCGCAAGTTGCTCGGCAAGCCCGGCAGTCGCTGATCCGTCAGTCCGGCCCACCCCGCTCCAGAAGTCCGCGCGCCGTCAGCCTCTCCCAAGCCTCTTCCGGATCATTCACGAACTCGAACAGGCCGAGGTCCTCCGGGCTGATCATGCCCATTTCGGCCAGCGCAGGAAAATTGATGATCCGTGTCCAGAACTCCTGGTCATAGAGAACAACCGGAATGGCCGGAGCCTTCCCCGTCTGTGAAATCGTCAGCAGTTCGAACAGTTCATCCAGCGTCCCGAAGCCGCCCGGAAAGACCACGAGCGCCCTCGCACGCATCGCGAAATGCATCTTTCTCATCGCAAAGTAATGAAACTTGAAGCTTAGTTCCGGCGTGATGAAAGGGTTTGGTTCTTGCTCATGCGGGATGGAAATATTCAGACCGATTGACAACGCGCCCGCGTCTTGCGCGCCGCGATTGGCTGCCTCCATGATGCCCGGCCCACCGCCGGTGACGATCACATTGTCGCGCCCTCCCTCCCGGTCCGCCAGTGCCCCTCCACGCTCCGACGCAATCCGCGCAAAGGTGCGCGCGGCGTTGTAGGTCTTCGCTTGCCAAGCGCCGCCATCTTCCCGAATGCGCGCACTGCCGAATACGACGATCGTGGAGCGGATGCGGCGGGCGCGCATATGTTCCTCGGCCTTCGCATACTCCATCATGAACCGCGCGCCGCGCATCGAGTCGCCAAGGATGAACTCCTGGTCGAGCGCTGCCAACTGATAGCTTTCGCTCTTCGTAAGATCTGTCATGCACTCCAAATCCTGATGGTTGTTTCACGCATCGCCTTGCTGGTGCCGTGCGCGGCGGGCTTTGGCAACAAATTGTCTCGTATGTGTGTCAACAACATCGTACTGTGATGACCAAGAGGAGGGTTGTCTGCATGTCTTACACAATCACCCGCACGATTACCGGCGCGTCTTTCGACGATGTGGACGCCAGGGTCCGCAAGGCACTCGCCGAAGCAGGCTTCGGTGTCCTGACCGAGATCGACGTACAGGCGACGATGAAGAAAAAGCTTGGCGCCGACATGCCGGCCTACAGGATTCTCGGCGCCTGCAATCCGCAGATGGCCTATCAGGCTATCGCAATGGAGCCCCGCGTCGGAGCGATGTTGCCGTGCAATGTCATCCTTCGGCAGATTGAGGACGCGGTTGAAGTCAGCGCGGTTGACCCTGTGGCGTCCATGCAAGCCATCAACAATCCCGAATTGCATGCCGTCGCTGGCGAGGTACGCGCATTGCTGGAAACAGCGATCAATGCGATTTGAGCAACATCCTGTTTGAGCAAGCGGCTTACCTCCGTAGTTTCCCGGATAGGCCTTCGCCGAGTAAATGGTCACGTTCACGCTGTGCCAGCACCTGAAAGGCTTTGCTCATGACAGTTCGCGACATCTCGCTATGTCTCTCGTCGATGGAGTCGGACTTAACCTTGCTGCATCAGGCCGCGAGTCTCGCGGCGGCGTGGGAAGCACATCTGAGTTGCTGCGCCATCGGCGTGCAGCCTGCGCCAGCCTATTCGGACGGGATGTTCGGCAGTCTGGACATCATCGGGGCTCAGCTGCAGGCCGGTGAAGCGGATATCCTCAGCTTCCGCAAGAACCTCAACATTCACATCACGGAAAACCTGCCGTCGATCGAACTGCGCGATACGCGCGCCTTCGCGGCTGGCATTGCCGAGGTCACATCACTGTTTGCCCGGTATGCGGACCTGCTGGTCGCGCGCATGCCTGAGAAAGCCGACACTGCGCGCCATGGCGAAATCATCGAAGGCGCTCTGTTTGGCGGTGGCCGGCCGGTTCTCGTCTTGCCGAAGGCCTGGAAGCCCGCGCCGCTGGGTGCCCGGGTCCTGTTCGCCTGGGACGCCAGCCGCGAAGCTTCCCGCGCCATCCATGATGCCTTGCCCCTGCTCGCGCCTGATGCCGAAGTCTGCGTCACCACCGTCGATGCCCAGATCGGCTGGAAGAAACATGGCGAAGCGCCGGGTCTCGATATTGCCGCACATCTTGCCCGCCATGGACTCCGCATCACGGTGCGCAACGAGGATAGTCTCGGCAAGCCGGTGGGCCAGCGTCTGTCGGAAAGTGCCACGGCTTTCGATGCAGACCTGATTGTCATGGGCGCCTACCGCCACGCCAAGCTTGCCCAGCGGTTGATGGGGGGGCCAAGTCATTTCCTCATCGCCGAATCCCCCGTCCCCGTGTTCCTGTCCCATTGAGGAATCCAATGACCCGACCATCCAGATTGCGTTCTGCTGCGGTCTTACTCTTCCTCGCGCTTCCGGCAGGCCTGCTTGCGGCGTGCACTCATACCGGCGCTGAGCCTGCAGTGGATTCGGCGGTTGCTGCGCCGGCCTTGCCCGGGCAGGAAATTGCCACGCGGCTGTGTTCAGGTTGTCATGCGATCGGCCGGACGGACGAAAGTTCCCATCCGGACTCGCTGCCGTTCCGCAAGATTTCTCTCATGTATCCCGTTCGCAGTCTTGAAGAGGCTCTTGGGGAGGGGATTTTTGTGGGGCATCCGGATATGCCGCCCTTCCAACTTGAGCCGGACGATATCGACGATCTGCTCGATTACATTGAGTCCATCCAGGATCCGGCCTGACGCTAGCGCGCGGATTCTGTTGCATAAGTCTGGCCTTGTCCCGCCCTTTGCCGCGATAGCTGCGGATGAATCGCCGCGCGAAACCGGCAGGGTTCCAGAGGTGCTATACTTGCTGGATGACCCCCGGCTGGAGACGCTCTGACAGAAGATACGGCTGCCTCCAGAGAGGCACGGGCCGTTGGAATGTCCGGTTACGGATGGTTCAAGGCGTCTTAAAGCCTCTCACTGAGGTCTCACCGTCTCTCACGGTTTACCGAATCTTTCTCACTGATTAGCATTCTCTCTCACTTGTTCTCGCTTTTTTATCGCGCCGGAGCGCCTCCGCTCGCAGACGCGGCGAGACGACCCAAAAGGCTGTTTCCGCGATCAATACTGATCCAGATCAGCTTCAGGAGGCCTGCAAAAGCACAACCTGTGTGAACTAAAAGATAGATTGGAACCTTTGCCTCAGGCGTGCGCTGTTGAAGCGTACGCCGTCCTCCACGATGGAGCGGCCTGGGAGAATTCATATGTCAAAAATATTCGCAGCAGCCCTGATTGGCGCGCTTGTGCTCACCGCGCCTGTTGCCTTCGCGGAGCCCGCGCGCGACGAGCTCATCCGCACCGAAGCAAAGATCACTGCGCTGAACACCGCAGATGCCGCGGCCGCAGCGCCGACGAATTTCCAGGAAGCGCAACTTCGCCTGAGCGAAGCGCGCGAAGCGGAAGACAAGAACAAGGACGAAGTGTCCCTCTGGCGCTCCGCTGAAGCGTCGCTTCAGGCAGAGATTGTCCAAGAAAAAATCAAGCTGAACGCGCTTGAGCGTACCGTTTCCGAAATCGAAACCGGTATCGCCACGCTGCGCCGCGAACTGAACTCATAGAAAGTCATGACCATGAAACACACACTCACGAAAACCGCCGGCATTGCAGCGCTCGTTGTGGCGCTGGGCGCCTGCTCGTCAATGCCCGATCCTAGCCCGCGCCTTCTGGCGGCGGAAGCTTCCTTGCAACGCGCCAAGGCAAACCCCGCAACGATGGAAACGGGCCGTTCGGCCGTTGAGAAAGCGGATGCTGCGCTCGTTCAGGCCCGCGACTATTACATGCGCGGCAAGGATGACGAATACATCCACACGATCCGGATGGGTGAAGGGTATGTCGCCCTCGCAGATACGCGCGGCGCCCAACGTGAGGCCAATGCCCGTATCGAAGCGCTGAACACGCAACGGGCGGAAGTCGTCTCGCAGGCTCGCCTTCGCGAAGTCGCGCAAGCTCAGGCCGCAACGGCCACCGCTGAAAACCGGGCCGATCAGTCAGAGTCACTTGCGGAAGAAGCCGTGGCTGACCGCGCGGTTGCAGACGCTGCGCGCATGGCCGCCGAAGCCCGCGCCGCATCGCTCGCGGCAGAGCTTGATGACTATGAGCAAACCAAGACCGAACTTGGCGTGACGCTAATCCTGCGTGACCTTCAATTCGCGTCCGGCTCGGCTGTCCTGACGCCTGGTGCCCAGAACCGGCTCTCGCCGCTTGCGTCCTTCATGGCGAAGCAGCCGGAAGCGCGGATCCAGATTGCGGGGCATACGGACTCTCAGGGTGCGGATGCTTACAATCAGGAACTTTCCGCGCAGCGCGCTGCTTCGGTTGGCGCCTATCTTGTCTCGACAGGCGTAACCGCTGACCGGATCAACAGCGTCGGCTTCGGCGAGAGCGTGCCGCTTTCCTCGAATGATACCGCTGCCGGACGGGCCATCAACCGCCGCGTCGAAGTGACCATCCTCGACTAGGTGACAGCCCGTTAGGGCAGCCACCCATTTTGCAGCCAGCCTTGCCTTCCAAGGCTGAAGGCTGGCTGCACTTGATTCTGATCAGCGTCTTCGTTGATCGCTTACGACGTCTTGATTGGGAGATGACAATGGGACGCCAACACCTCAGCGCAGCGCCGCCCGGGCGCCTTCGCCTTGCCCCCCTTGCCGAAGCCAACCGGAATATCCGGATTGCTGGGGATTCTCAGCGTATCTCGCCGGAAGAATGGCCAACTTATGAAGAACCGGTCGCGGGCGCATTTGGCCTGAAACTGGAGAGATATGGCCGCCATAGCGGGCAAACACCGCATTCAATCCGTTCCCTGATGACCCACAAGCGTGTCTTCGAGCCTGGCGTGCCTTTGATACAGCAAGGGGATGCCGGCGGAGCCGCCTATATCATCGAGGACGGATGGACATTTTCGAGCCGTGTGCTGAGGAACGGATCACGGCAGATACTCGATGTTCAAATTCCCGGAGATGTTGCCGCGCTGCAAAGCTTGCCTGCCGTAATTTCCGCGCATGATGTGACGGCGATCACGCAGGTGCACGCCACCGAGATCCGGCTCGACAGCGTCATGGGCGCCGTCTCATCCGATGCGGAACTTGCTGCCTTCATTTTCTGGCTTTCGGCCGAGCAGAACCATGTGGCCTCCGAGCGGCTGATCGACATCGGCCGGCGCACGTCCGTGGAGCGGATGGGGCATTTCATTCTGGAACTTGCCACGCGGTTGCGGCTTGCAGGTATCGGCACGGAAACCGGATTTCCGTGTCCAATGACGCAAAATCTGCTGGGAGACGCGCTCGGGCTGACGTCTGTGCATGTGAACCGGGTTCTGAGAGATCTGCGGACGAGCGGTCTTGCACATCAACATCGCGGCTGGATCAGTCTGCTGAATACCGGCGCCTTGAAAGACCTTTCCGGATTCAACGGCGCCTATCTGTTCGGCACGGAGGCAGATAGCGCTGCCAGTATGTGACACGGCGCCGCTGACCGAGGGCCAGGGCGCCGCACATGTAGTCCAAAACTACCGGTTGCTTATTTCAGCGCGCGGGTCGCTTCTTCGAGTTCGCGATGCGCTTCGGCATCGTTGCCAGCCTTCTGCGCTTTTTCAGCAGACTGATAATGCTTCAGCGCGTTGGCCTTGTTCTGGCCTTCCGGCGCCTTGTCCCAGGCAGACTTCACGGCCTGCATCTTGCTGGTGACGCCAGACTGGGTGCCTGCGTGTGTTGTGTTGTCCGTCGGCAAGACACCGCTATCGCCCTTGTTGCCCTTGTTCATGTTTTCATTCGACATGGTCTTCTCCTTGATCTGTGCCCGGACGCCGGAACAGGCGCCGTTGGCACAAGTGGTTCGCGTGGGATCGCCAACCTCAATTCACTATAACCCCTGCCCCGATTGTCGGCTTTGATGCAGGTTGGTTTCAGACCAAATGGTAATTTCGCGGCTGCTATCTGTCTTCAATGGACAGAATGACAGGTTCCAGAAATTCGGCCAGCGGCGACGAGATCACGGCAACTCCCTCCTTGGTCGGATGAAGTCCGTCCGGCTGCAGGAGCGACGGATCGCTCTCGATCCGTCCGAGCAAGGAGGGAAAGTAGGGCACGCCGTATTCGGCGGCCAGTTCGGGATAAATGGAATCGAAAGCAGCTTCCCGGCTGCCGGGCTCCAGCGCGCCGCGCGGCGTGAGGCCGACGAGGACGGTGGGTATGCCTGCTGTCCGGGCACGCTGCAGGATGGCGGACAGGTTGGCGCGGGCAATGTCTGGCGGAACGCCCATCAGGAAATCATTGGCGCCCAACGCGACGACCAGCAGGTCCGGCTCGGCGGCAACGACGCTCCAGTCAAACCGGGCGAGGCCGTTGGCCGTCGTGTCACCGGACACGCCGGAGTTCACGGCGACGGCGTTCACCCCTTTGGCACGCCAGATCGCCTCGATCTGCTCAGGCAGCGCGTCGTCCGGCTGCAAACCGTAACCCGCCGTCAGGCTGTCGCCGAGAAACACGACGACCTTGGCGTCTATGGCGATTTCCGCCTCGGCGGGGGGCGCTTCCTGTACGGAGGGCGCGGGCGCAGGCGGCGGGGAGACCCCGGCCGGCTGGCCGCAGGCGACCAGAAAGAGTGCGGCCAAGGCGGTGACTGCAGCCAGTGATGGAGATAGCCCTTGCCGGGCTTGCGGGGCAAACGAGTTCATACGTATCGATAGACATCGCATCCGCCGCTGACAATGTGCGCCGGGCTCAACAGAAAGTGTTCTTGAATGGCTGAAGCGCTGCGACTGACCGGGGTGTGGTTGACGTTCCAGGGGGCCGCCGGCGCGGATGGGGCGGGCGCGCTGGATGTCCTGAAGGGTGTGGATTTTGTGGCGGAGGCTGGCGAGAGCGTTGCGGTGGTCGGACCGTCGGGGTCGGGCAAGTCGTCGTTGATCGCGGTCGCGGCCGGACTGGAGCGCGCCAGCCGGGGCGAGGTCACGCTGCTGGGCGAGCGGATCGAGACTTATGGCGAGGATCAGCTGGCGAAGCTGCGCCGGGGCCGGGTCAGCATGGTGTTCCAGTCCTTTCACCTGCTCGAGACGATGACGGCGTTCGACAATGTGCGGGCGCCGCTGGAGATCGCCCGGCTCGACAAGGTGGACGCGCGCGCCAAGGCGGCGCTGGACGCGGTCGGACTGAGCGCGCGGCGGCTGCATTATCCCGGCCAGCTGTCGGGCGGCGAGCGGCAGCGTGTGGCGGTGGCGCGGGCGCTGGCGTCCGATCCGGCGCTGGTGTTTGCCGATGAGCCGACCGGCAACCTCGATGCGGAGAGCGGGCGGGTGGTCGCCGATCTGTTGTTCTCCATCGCCAGGGACCGGGGCTCGACGCTGGTGATCGTGACACATGACGCCGATCTTGCTGCGCGCGCCGGGCGGACGGTGCACATGCGCGACGGGCACATCGTATGAACAGCGTTTCGGTCAAGCTGGCGCGCAGCGAGCTCTCCCGCGGCTTCAAGGGATTCTGGATCTATCTCGCCTGCCTGGCGCTCGGCACGGCGGCGATTGCGGCGGCGGGATCGGTGACCGAGACGTTTTCGCGGGGGGTCGCGAGCGAGGCGCGCACCTTGCTGGGCGCGGATGCCCAGTTCACCACATCGCAGCGGCGTCCGGCGGCCGAGGAGCGGGCGTTTGCCGAAAGTCTGGGCGCGGTCTCTGAAACGGTTTCGCTGGACGTGATGGGCGCGGCGAAGGACGTTCGCGCTCAGGTCGATGTGCGTGCGGTGGATGGGGATTATCCGCTGATCGGAGACGCCGTGCTGTCGGGCGGGGAGACGGACTTGCAGGCGGCGCTGGCCAGGCGAGGCGACCGCTGGGGCGTTGTGGTGACGCAGTCTTTCCTCGACACGTTCGGTGTCGCGGTGGGCGACGCGGTGGATATCGGGCCGGTCGCGGGCGTCGTGACGGCGCGGCTGGATCTCTCGCCGGACCGGATCGGCACGCCGGGCACATTCGGGCCGGAAGCGATGGTAGCGCTGGACGCGATGGTGGACGCGGAGCGTCTGACCCCCGGCCAGCTGTTCCGCTCCAGCCTGCGGATCCTGTTCAAGCCCGGCCAGACTTTCGCGGCGGCGGAGGTGACTTTCAACACAAGCTTTCCGGACGAAGGCACAAGGCTGCGGGGGCCGGAGGACGCGGTCGACGGGCTGCAGAACCTGTTGCAGACGCTGAACAGTTTCCTGGCCGTGATCGGCATTGCGGCGCTGGTGGCGGGCGGCGTGGGCGTGGCGCAGGCCACCGCGGCGTTCCTCGACTCGCGCCGCCAGTCCATTGCCGTGCTGAAAGTGTTTGGCGCGGACGCGGCGACGATCCGGACGGCGTACCTTCTGCAGCTGGGCGTGCTGGCGATTGTGGGCGCGCTGGCTGGCACGGCGCTGGGCGCGGCGGCGCCCTATCTGCTCGCGGCGTTTGCCGGCGGCGCGATTCCCATTCCGCAGGCGCTGGCCCTTTATCCGGCGGCCCTGTTCAAGGCGCTGACGCTGGGTATGCTGGCGGCGGCGGTGTTCGCGCTGCCCGCCATCGGGCAGGCCCGGGCGACACGGCCAGCCTCGCTGTTCCGCCGCATCGGCGACGCCGAGCGAAACTCGGCGCCCTGGCTCGAACGAGTCTGGGCGATTGGCGCGGCTGGCGCGTTGGCGGGGCTAGCCGTCGCCACCAGCTACCGCCCTGCCCTTACGGCGATGATCCTTGTTGGCGCCATCGTTACGGCGGGCGTGTTTGTTGCGGCTGCGGCGCTTGTGAAATGGCTCGCGCAGGCGGCGTCTACCAGCGCGCGCGGTTTCTGGCGGCTGGCGCTGGCCAACCTCGGCGGGCCGGGTTCGCTCGCGCCGACAATCGTGCCGTCGCTGGGGCTTGGCCTGGCGCTGCTGGTACTGGTCGTCTCGGTACAGACGAACCTCATCCGGCAGATTACCGCCACGGCGCCGGCCAATGCGCCGTCTCTCGTCTTCTCGCAGATTCCGAATGCGAAAGTGGGCGATTTCAATTCCGTTCTGACCGCCAACGGGATCGATACGGAAAACCCCGATAGGTATCGTCAGGCGCCTTTTCTGCTGGCCCGTGTGACCGCGTTGAAGGGCAAGCCGCTGGTGGAAGCCGATGTGGCAGAATCCGAACGCTGGGTGGTGCGCGGCGAGACGAGCGTAACCTACTTTGGGGAGCCGCCGCCCGATACCGTTCTGGTCGCCGGAAGCTGGTGGGCTGCGGACTATGCCGGGCCGTTGCTGGTATCGGTGGAGGCAGACGCCGCAAAGGGCCTGGGGGTCGGCGTGGGCGATACGGTCGGTTTCCGCATCGCCGGGCGCGACGTGACCGCAACGGTGACCTCGCTGCGCAAGGTGGATTGGGGGACGTTCGGGATCGGGTCCAACACCGCGTTCATCCTTTCGCCCGGCACACTGGAAGCGGCGAACCCGGCCTATGTCGCGATTGCAAAGGCCGCGCCCGAGCAGGAGAGTGCGATCATTGCGGCACTTGGCACGGACCTGCGCGAGGTTGTCGTGTTCCAGACGCGGCCTGCGCTGGAGACTGCGGCACGGCTGTTCGGACAGATCGCACTCGCGGTGAACGGCGCGGCGGGCATTGTCACGCTGGCGGGTCTGCTTGTGCTGCTGGGCACGTTCGCATCGCTGGCGCGGAAACGCAGGCGGGAAGCGGCGCTTCTGAAAGTGTTTGGCGCATCCCGAAGTGAAATCCTCAGGCTGTACGCCACCGAGTTTGCAGTGGCGGCGGGCATTGCCGCATTGGTGGGTACGCTGATTGGTGTCGGCGCCTCCTGGCCCATCGTGACCTATGTGTTCGAAGCCACGTGGACCTTGCCCTGGCAGCCTGCGTCCGCCGTGATCCTGGCGGCCATTTCCGTTTCAGCCATAGGCGGCGCGATTGTCGGCGTCTCGACGCTTTCGCGCACGCCGGCTGATGTCTTGCGGACGCCGTAACCGGCGCAGGCTGGCATATTCGGGCGCGATCGCAACTTCACGGGCTCTACCGGTGCGGCCAGCAAATTTCGTGGAACCTCGATCAAAGCACCGCGTTGTTGATCCAACTGCAGCTCGTTGATTTCTGCAGCCCAACAAAGGAGAGAACAATGAAGGTCAAGATCGCCGTTCCGGCTATGCTGCTTGCCGCCCTGTTTATGACTGCCTGCAATACTGTCGATGGTGTCGGCAAAGATGTCGAAGCCGCAGGCGAAGGCATCCAGGAGGGCTCAGAAGCCGTCGAGGACGACCTCAACAACTAGGTCTGGCACACTGGCCATTCAAAGCGTGTCCCGGACATCGGGGCACGCTTTTTTGTATCTGTTTTTTGACTCAGTGTTCGATCGGAAATGTGAGTTCGATGATGACATTGCGAGGATCACTTCCCAGATCTTCCACCGTACCGCCCATCTGGCGTGCGAAGGCGGCAAGGAACTGGTTCGTATCCCGCACGCGTGTCGCCTCGTCCCTGGCCGTAGGTTCACGCCCGCAGCTCATGCGAAGACGGGCGTGATCATTCTCGTGCCTGAACTCCAGACTCAAATCCCGTATCACATCGCTGTCCCCTACCGCGGGGCAAAGATGATCGAACGCTTCCTGAACGAACATGGCCATTGGAACGGCAATGTCGGCCGGGAGTAGGACATCCTCCACATCCTGTATCAGATGCCGGCTTTCTTCTTCCCAACCTTGCCGCTCATGTATCTGCTTGCAGATGGCATCGAACAATACCGAGGCGTCAACCGTGTCGATATGCGATTCGTTGAGCAAAGTATGATGCACGGCGGCCATCATGGAGACGCGCTGGGCCGCGACGCGCAAGGCTTGCTGGGTTTCTGGCCGGGCTTCGCTGCGGCCTTGCAATTTCAGCATGCTGAGCATGACCTGAAGGTTGTTCTTTACACGGTGATGGGTTTCGCGGAAGGCGCCCTTCATCCGGGTCAGCGCCTGCAGAAGGTCCGACTCGTGGACGGTCACGCGTTCCGTCAGGTCATCGAAGGCGCGGGCGAGTTGCTGCAACTCGAACGGCGCCCGTGCAAGGTCGTCTGCGAGCGGTGTGTATTCTGCGGAACGGCGCAGGTCAGATATCCGCAGGCGCAGCCGCTCCAGCCATCGAAGCACGAGCGTGTCCATGATCCAGGTTGCCGTCAACAGGGCGGCCAGGAAGGCCAGAACCGGGATCGTCAGCGCGACCACTGTCTCGATCCGGGAGTTTTCCGTTGCCGATGACGGGGTCATGATCCAGACTCCCTCGGCGGCGAGCGGCATGAGGACAATATCCACCCGCCGCCCCTTGGGCAGCTGCAGCTGGCGTACCGTCCGTTCAAGGACGGCCTCACTGGTCAGCCATTCAACGGGCACGCGCTCGGTGATCTCGGATCCGACGACTTCGCCGTCGACCAGCACAAGCGCCTGCCTGAGCCCCGGCGAAGATACGGCTTGCGGCAAACTTCCGGCAAGCTCATCAAGGCTGATGGTGACGGCGACAGACCCTTGGAATTCGCCGGCCTCATCCGCAACGCCGTGCAGCATCCAGATAACGGGGTCGCCCAGCGCCATGCCTTGAAAGCGGGAGGACTCAATGGTCCTCATCCCCTTGCGCAGCTGATTGTTCCATTCGAGGTTGGGCATGGGTTGGCCAACGAGGCCTTCACCTGCGAGGAAACACACGGCCTCTCCCTCCGCATTGAAGCGAAGGACGTTGCGAAAGGGAAGCTGAAGCGCAGAAAGTTGCTGACCGACCTCGGCGCATGTCGGGGTCTGCGGGTCGGTTGCCATCACGCGAAGGGCGAGCCGCGTGCCGCCAAGCGCCTGGTCTATGCTGGTCTGGCTTTCGCGAGACGCCTCGGCGAGCTGCTGATATATTCCGCGGCGGCCGTCTTCCTGCCCGCCCAGAACCCGCATGCCGCCAAGCACCAGGAGCGGGCTGAGCGCCAGCGCCATGGCGCCGATGACCTGCCACCGCAGGCTCATCCTCCGCGATGGCTGGCCCCCCGCGCTATCGCCGGGCATCAGCTTTCCCGGCTCAGCGCGCTGACTTGGTCCATGATATTGTTGAAGGCCGCTTCGCCGGAGGTGATGACCTGCGCGCCCTGCAAAGACTTGGGGGCCTTGTCGGCGTCGAGCATTTCGGCCAGCGCCTTGCGGGCGCGGCTCACGCGGCTCTTGATGGTGCCCACGGCGCAACCGATGATCTGGGCGGCCTCGTCATAGGCCATCCCGCCGGTGCCGACGAGAATGATGGCTTCACGCTGATCGTCGGGCAGATGATCCAGCGCATTGCGGAGCGCCACGAGTTCCATGCCCTTGCTCGGATCGTCAGAGGCCACCAGCGTGCGTTCTGCCATCTCCGGCGAAAGTTCTGTCGACCGCCACGACCGGCGCTTTTCGGAATAGAACACGTTGCGGAGGATCGTGAATGTCCAGGCACGGAAGCTGGTGGTGGGCGTGAAACTGTCGCGCGCCTTCCAGGCCCGCAGCATCGTGTCCTGCACCAGATCGTCTGCGGCCACGGCGTCATTGCACAGGCTGCGCGCGAAGGCGCGAAGGTGCGGCACCATTTCGACGAGCGCCGTCTTGAACTCGGAGGACGAGAGGGGCTGCGGCGCGGTCATGATTTGCCGGATTCCGGCTGGCCGGATTCGCCGCGCTCGTTGGCCTCGGCTTCGTCCAGCAGTTTCAGAAAATTATCCGGGACCGACTCGTCGATGACACCTTCGTACATCTGGCGCAGACGCTCACCGATCGCCCGGTTGCCAAGGCGGCGCTGGCCTTTAGGGGCGTTCGGCGATTGTCCATCTGGCTTACTGGTATCGTTCATCGACCAACCCTAAATTCAGTTTGCCTGGGGAAATAACCATCTTTTGAAACTAATTTTGTCATATTCAGGCCAATAACGCACCAGCAGAGGGCGAGTTCCGCGCTCCTGTGCGTTTTTTGAAAAATCTTTTGAATCCCGTGAAACCATTCGGCGCGGCCGGCGTTGTTACGCCGACAGAAGAAGAAGGTTGCTCATGATGTCGATGATTGCACAATTCCGGCCCCATCTGCCATTCCTGAGGCGCTACGCCCGTGCACTGACGGGAACGCAACAAAGCGGTGACGCTTATATACTGGCGAGTCTGGAGGCCTTGAAAGAGGACCCCGGCCAGATCGTCGAAGCCTCGTCTGCGCGCGTTACGCTCTACAAGTTTTTTCACGCCATCTGGTCAACGACCGGTGCGCAGCTGGAGACCGGCGCAAAGTCAGCGCAGGCATCGCCCGAGGCGCGCCTTCGCAAGCTCGCCCCCATCGAAAGGCAGGCCTTTCTGCTGACGACCCTCGAAGGATTCACGCGCTCGGAAGCCTGCGAAATCCTTGGCAAGAGCAAGGGTGAACTGGAGTCCCTGCTCGACGCGGCGCACCGCGAAATCGAAAAGCAGCTCGCCACATCTGTGCTGATCATCGAGGATGAACCCATCATTGCGGCAGACCTTGCGCACCTGGTTGAAGATCTCGGCCACCGGTTTGCCGGCAACGCTGCGACGCGGCGCGCCGCTGTGGACATGGCAAAAAAGCTGAAACCTGGCCTGATCCTGTGCGATGTTCAGCTGGCGGACAATTCTTCGGGTATCGACGCCGTGCAGGATATTCTCGAGGAGATGGACGTTCCCGTCATCTTCATAACCGCCTTTCCGGAGCGCCTGCTGACCGGCGAGCGGCCAGAGCCGACCTATCTGATCACGAAGCCGTTTCAGGACGATACGGTGAAGGCGGCGATCAGCCAGGCGTTGTTCTTCGGAGTTGAGGCCGCTGTCGGGGACATCTGATCGAGACCTTCTACGAGGGTTTTGGGCCTGCCGGTGACCGTGGCGATTGCCACGCGACGTTTTGGGCCACACTTCAGTTTGTTTGGTCAGTTTGTTTGGTCAGTTTGTTTGGTCAGTTTGTTTGGTCAGTTTGTTTGGAACGCAAACGAAAGAGCAGCGTTGTAGTTTCATCAGCTGCCTGAATGGTCGGGCACAGAAAATGGAGGCACACATGCTCGGTTGGGCACTGACATTTTTCGTACTGGCGATCATCGCTGCTTTGCTTGGTTTCGGCGGCATCGCCGGCGCGGCTTCAGGCATCGCACAGTTCCTGTTCGTCGTTTTCCTGGTCCTGCTCGTGGTGACGTTCATCGTCCGCGCGCTCCGTGGGCGGAGTATAAGCTGACACAGGAATGAATAACCCCAGCGGACCCTCCCCTCCTGCAACCCGCTGAGGAACCGGCACCGGTCAAGCTTCCCCCCCACGTACGTTTGGCCGAGTGCCGACCGCCATCCAGTTAAATCTGGGTGGCGGTTTTCATTTGGGGGGCGACGTCTCGGTTTCGTGTCCCGGTTCAGGGTGCGGAATAGAGAAACTGACGATGAGGCTGTCTGTCGTAGTTTCGCGGTTTATCGAGCCGCCGGCAGAGAGCACGATGCGATTCATCACATGCAGGCCTGCGTCAGAGGAAGAGGCTTTACCGGTTTCCTCATGGACCAGGCCGGCCAGAGACTCGGTCCATAGTAGGCTCAGCCTACCGCCTTCAATCCTACCCTCGCAAGTGGCCGATCGGCCTGAGCCAAGCGCGCCATACTTCAGCGAATTTGTTGCGAGCTCACCAATGACAATCGCGATGGTCCGCATTTGGGATTCATCAATGCGGCAATCCGGAAGCTGAGACACATCGAAAGCCCCCTGGTGCACCCCGGCTGCGCCTACGACGTCCGAGACCAATTCACGCAGCGAGAAATCCTCTGCAGCGTCGACCAGTCTGGATTGTGCCACGGCGAGAGACGAGAAGCGGTTCACAAGGTCCTCGGCGAAGGACTGATGGGCGGGCGCGCTGCGTGCGCTTATTTTGGTGATCGCACTGGAGACGGCGAACGCATTCTTGAGGCGGTGACGCATTTCGAGTGCGATCGTCTCGTACATCGTCCGGTGGGTGACCGCGTCGGTGACGTCCCTGGAAACCACCAGGATGCGGATAGGTGTTCCGGCAGCGTCGGTCACGGGCGACACCCGCACATCCCACCATTTATCGGTGCCTTTCGGCGATGGGCAAAGGCCGCGAAAGTCCCACTTCTTGCCTGCACCGGCGATGGAAATCGCTTCGCGCAAGGTGGCCTCGGCCTCGCTGGGCCAGAACTCCCAGCAGTATCGTCCCAGGACATCTTCAGCACCCGCCATCTGACGAACGGACAGACCTGCGCGGTTGACGTAAAGCAGGCGGCCTTCGAGATCGAGCAGCTTGACGCAATCACGGCTGCTCTCAAGCAGCGACGTGAGCACAGCGTTCGTGACGGCCGGTTCTTCTTGAAGCATGCCTTCGAATTCCGGAGATCGGGCCATTTCGCATACCCTTCCAAATTGCCAGAGTTCAACCTTCTCGACATGCCCGCCAAGGCGCTGGGGACAGCTAACAGAGTGTGGTGCATGGGCCAATGCCCGTTATGCGGGTGAGATCGGATGCGTTCGAACCAGCCGCGTTTCGGGAATTGCCGGGCACCACCTTCCCTTGCGCCATTGTTCCTTCGGATGGTGTTGTGTGTATGATCCCCCAAAACACAAACCTGCCGGGGAGAGACATGCACTACGAGGAACTTCAGAAGGCGCGCCAGGAACTGACCGGACCCGGCGGCGCTTTCGAAATTGTAGAAGCCGATGTGCTCGGCAACCGGCTACGCTTATTCAAGAACGCGCCGGGAAGTATCCGGGATATCTGGCTGGCGACAGCGGCGTTCGCGGACCGGCCCTACATCATCTATGAAAATGAACGGCTGACTTACGCCGACTCCCACACGCAGGTGAACGCCATCGCGGCCTGGCTGGTTGCGCAAGGCGTGAAACCGGGTGACCGGGTCGCGGTTGCGATGCGCAACTTTCCAGAGTGGATGCTGATCTATTGGGCGTGTGTGTCCATTGGCGTGGCCGTGGTCGGCATGAACGCCTGGTGGACGGCTGAGGAGATGGCGTACGGCCTCGAGGATTCTGCGCCGAAGGTGTTGTTCCTGGATGCCGAGCGGCTTGAGCGTCTGCGCGAGCGTCCTGAGCTTGCAGCGCGGCAAAAGCTGGTTGGCGTCCGCATGCCGTCGAGCCAGCCGGGCGTCACACCCTGGTCTGACGTGATCGCGCACGGCGGAGCGATGCCGGACGTGGCTGTCGATCCGGATTCCGATGCCTGTATCTTCTATACGTCCGGCACGACGGGCTTTCCCAAGGGCGCCCAGCTGACGCACCGTGGCTGCGTCGCGAACCTGATGAACATGATGTATGCGGGCGCCTCCTCTGCGCTGGCGATGCAGCGCGCAACGGGCCTCGAGCCACCGGCGACGCCGCCCGTGCCGGTCACGTTGATCACGACGCCATTGTTCCATGTCACGGCCAACAATTGCGGCGCTTATGCTGCGACGGCCGCCGGCGGCGCGCTGGTGCTGATGTATCGCTGGGACGCCGGCGAAGCGCTGCGCCTGATTGCGCGCGAACGCGTCAGCGGCATGAGCGGCGTGCCGGTGATGGCCCGTGAGCTGATCAACCATCCGGACTTTGCGACCACGGACACCTCCAGCCTGCTCGCGCTGGCCGGCGGCGGCGCGCAAGTGCCGCCGGACCTTGTCCACAAGATCGAAGCCAAAGTGGCGACCGCCCGGCCTGGCACTGGCTATGGCATGACGGAGACTTGCGGGATCATTACGTCGATCTCGGGCGACTTCTTTGTCGACAAGCCCGACAGCGCGGGCCCGGCGATGCCGAACTTCGAAGTGAAATGCGTGGACGATGAGGGGAAGACTGTGGCTCCCGGCCAAGTCGGCGAGCTGTGGGTGAAAGGCTCTTCGGTGATCAAAGGCTATATCAATCGCCCGGATGCCACAGCGTCTTCGATCACGGACGGATGGCTGCACACGGGCGATATCGCGCGCCTCGACGAGCATGGCTTCATCTATATCGTGGACCGCAAGAAGGACATGGTCCTGCGCGGGGGCGAGAACGTCTACTGCGCGGAAGTCGAAGCGGTCATCTACCGCCACAGCGCCATCGCCGAATGCTGCGTGTTCGGCGTTCCGGATGAGCGACTTGGTGAGGAAGTGGGTGTGGCGATCGTCCTGAAGGCCGGCGAGAGCCTGACGGACGCCGCATTGCGCGAGCATTGCGCGGCGATCATGGCGAAGCACAAGATCCCGCGTTACGTCTGGTTCCAGGAAGACGCTCTGCCGCGCAATGCGAGCGGCAAGTTCCTCAAACGCGAGTTGCGCGAGCGCCTCAGCGCGGACCTTCCGTCCGCCTGAGGTCTCCCGTTACTTTTTCTTGCGGCCGGTCGTGGGAATGTCCTTGAACGCAACATCCTTGTCGACGCGGATGTCGCCGGGAAGACCCAGAACGCGCTCGCCGATGATGTTGCGCAGGATTTCGTCGGAGCCGCCTTCGATCCGGGTGGCGGGCGAGCGCATCAGCATGGCCTGGAAGCGCCCCTGCTGCGGGCTGTCTTCGTCCCAAACGGCGCCGGCCTCACCCTGAAGGTCGAGCGCGAACATCGACAGGTCCTGCATCGTTGCGCCGGCCACCAGTTTGCCGATGGAGTTTTCCGGACCCGGGATTTCGCCTTTTGAAAGGGCCGAGATGGCGCGCATGCCGGTGTATTTCAGACCGCTCTGCTTGACGGCGATCTGGGCGAGCCTTGAGCGGACAGATGAATCCTCGACCGCCGGACGCCCATCGATCTCCGCTTCCATGCAGTAGCGGAACAGTTCGGGGAAACCGGTCGACATCCCAGACCCGATCGAGAGGCGCTCGTTCATCAGCGTAGTGAGCGAGACTTCCCAGCCCTGTCCCACTTCGCCGAGGCGCTGATTGTCCGGAATGCGGACATCTGTGAAATATACCTCGTTGAAGCTGGACTGGCCGTTGGCCTGTTTGATGGGGCGTATTTCCACACCGGGAGTCTTCATCGACAGGAAGAACATCGTCAGTCCCTTGTGCTTCGGCACATCGGGATTGGTGCGGGTTATCAGAAGGCCCCAGTCGGAATACTGCGCGCCGCTGGTCCAGATCTTCTGGCCATTGATGATCCAGTCGCCCGAACCGTCATCGGCTTTCACCGCGCGGGTGCGCAGGCCCGCGAGGTCAGAACCGCTCGCCGGCTCGGAGAACAGCTGGCACCAGACATGCTCGCCGCTCGCCAGCGGCGGCAGCAGCTTGCGTTTGTGCTCTTCGCTGGCCCAGCTCATGACGGTGGGTCCGCACATGCCGTGGCCGATGGTGAAGACGCCGGTCAGCGCGGCGTAGGGGCCTTCTTCCTGTCCCCAGATGACGCGCTCGATGGGCGTGCGGGCGGCGCCGCCATATTCCTTCGGCCAGTGCAGGCAGGCCCAACCGGCCTCCGCCTTCTTCTTCTGCCAGGCCTTGCCGGCCGCGATGGGGTCTTCACTGACCACACCGTTCGAGCCGAAGCTGGCGCGTTTCAGTTCGTCTTCCAGATGCTTCGGCGCATTGGCATCGATCCACGCACGAACTTGCGTGCGGAAGGCGGCTTCTTCGACGGTATCTTCGAAATCCATGTCTCTTCTCCTCCGCTCAGGCCGCTGTCTCGGCGTTGCCTGCGCTCATGCGTTCAATCAGTAGGGTCTCCCAGGTCGACTGGGCGCCGAGCGACAGTGCAAGGGCATTGGACCGGCGGTAGAACAGGTGGCAGTCAAACGCCCAGGTGAAGCCCATGCCGCCGTGCACCTGGATGTTGTTCTTGGCGCAGTGCTGGAACGCGGTGGTCGCGGACACGCGGGCGGTGGCCGCCGCGACGGGCAACTCAGCCGCGCCGGAGACCAGCGCCCAGGCGCCGTAGTAACAGTTGGAGCGTGCGAGCGTGGCCGACACGTACATGTCTGCGAGCATATGCTTGATGCCCTGGAACGACCCGATGGGCCGGCCGAAGGCCATCCGCTCGAGCGCGTAGTCCCGCGCCATTTCGAGGGCGCCGTCGGCGCCGCCCAGCTGTTCGAATGCCATCAGGACGGCAGCGCGGTCCAGAACCTGCGAGGCAATGTGCCAACCGTCGCCTTTGGTGCCGATAAGCTCAGCGGGGGCGCGGTCGAACACGAGCCGGGCCTGGCCGCGGGTCGGATCGATCGACTCAAGCGCCTCCCGGCGCACGCCAGCGGCAGTCAGCTCGACGAGATAGAGCGAGAGCTTGCCCTGCTCATCGCGGGCCATGACAATCGCAAAATCGGCGACATCGCCATCCGCCACGGGGAACTTGACGCCGGTCAGCTTGCCGGCTTCGACCTTCGCCGAAATGCGTGCCGGCGTCGTCCTGCCCTGCCCTTCGCTCATGGCGAACGTGCCGATGGCTTCGCCCGCCGCGAGCTTGGGGAGCCAGAGCTCTTTCTGCTTGCTGGCGCCGGCCTGCAGCAGGAACTCGGCGGCGAGATAGATCGACGACGAAACGGGCACGGGTGCCAGCGCGCGGCCGAGTTCCTCGGCCACCACACAGAGTTCGAGGTGTGTCAGGCCCGAGCCACCATATTCCTCGGGGATGGCGGCGCCGAGCACGCCCATTTCCGCCAGACCGCGATACAGGTTCTTGTCGTAGCTTTCCGGCCCCTCCAGGACGGCGCGAACAGCCGCAGATGGGCATTTTTCACTCAGGAACCGGCGCATCTGATCGCGCAGTTGCTTCTGCTCGTCCGAAAAATCGAGATTCATGCTTGGCCTCCCTGTTTCCGCGGTCTGCCAGAGCGTCAGTGCTGCCGGACCGCCTTTTTTTGGTTGTGGCAACTTTGAAGTGCTGGAAAGCGAGGTCAATCCATTCCGCCAAGTCACCCGGGCCGAAGTTCAAGCACCGGATCGACTGCCCCTTACAAACAGGTGCGCCGGCGCCTGGCGGCACGCACCGCCTCGACTTAAGCAGCGTCGCCGCTTACGTTGCGCCAAAGGCAGGGTGGGGGACTGGCGGCGGGAAATGATGGAAGCAGCGAGGACTTACCGCGCCTTCATCAGCTATTCCCAGCAGGACAAGCTGTGGGGCAAACGCCTGCATGGGTGGCTTGAGAGCTATAGTCTGCCGGCCGGCACCACGGCGCGCGTGCCCGCCGGGGAGCGGCTCGGCCGGTTTTTCCGCGACGATGAAGAGATGGCTGCGGCCTCGAACATCGCCAGCATCGTTGAAAAATCGATCGACGATTCCGAAAGCATGATCGTCATCTGCTCTCCGCGCTCCGCCAAATCCCAATGGGTCGCATCAGAAATTGAACGGTTCCGGCGGCGGGGCCGGGACGGCAAGGTTTTCGCGTTCATCATCGATGGCATTCCAAACTCGGGGGACCCTGAGACCGAGTGCTTCCCCCCTGCCCTTCGCCGGAGCGCCAATCCGGACAATCCGAATGACTTGCCGATTGAGCCTCTGGGGCTGGATATCCGGAAGGATGGGCGGGACCGCGCCGTGGCGCGTCTGGCCGCGGGTCTTCTGGATGCAGACTTCGACGATCTCTGGCAACGGGACCGGCGGCGCGACGAAGCCCGGCTGCGCCAAATGATCCTTGGACTGACGGTGCTCAGCTCCGTGTTTGCCTTGCTGGCCGCGTCGGCGGTCTTCCTGGGCCTGCAGGCCAGACAGAACGAGCGGATTGCGCACGATAACCTGGCGGCATTCTTCGCCGAGCGGGCCTGGCAGAACCTTGACCGTGAAAACACGCTGGCAGCGGCGCGCTATGCTCTGGCCGGCATGCAGCTGTCCGAAAAGAATGCACGCAGCTACCATGCTGTGCTCGGCGCCGTGATGTTTGAAGCTGGCGAGACACTGCCAGCCCTCCTGCATGACGGGGCCATCCTGAGCGGTGTCTATGCGCCGGACGGCAGGACGATCGTCACAACCAGCCAGGACTCGACGACAAAGGTCTGGTCGGCTGACACCGGCACGCTGATTTCAACGCTGTCTGGCCATACAGATCGTGTAGGCGCTGCCGCCTTCTCGCCAAACGGCGCGCGCGTTGCCACAGCCAGCAATGATGGCAGCGCGATTGTTTGGGACATGAAAAATTTCAGCGTCGTGGCCCGTCTAACGGGGCACGAGCAGGCCCTTCAGACAATAGAGTTCTCGCCCGATGGGCTCACCGTGCTCACGGCCAGCCGGGACGGAACCGCGCGCATCTGGAATGCCGCAACCGGCGCCGCGGTTTACCAACTGGGCACACCGGGTGACGCGGTCTGGACGGCCAAGTATTCAGGTGACGGTCGACGGATTGTGACCTCGCATGAAGAGGGCAAGGCACGTATCTGGAGCGCCACGGACGGGCGTTTGATCCGGACACTGACGGGGCATGCCGGCGCCGTTTACGGTGCGTCGTTTTCGCCGGACGGCAGCCGGATTGTCACGGCCAGCTTCGACAAAACCGCGCGTATCTGGAACGCTGCGAATGGAAGAACAATGGCCACGCTCAAGGGGCATACGGACAGCGTTCTGGCCGCCGCTTTCTCGCCCGATGGAGAGACGATCGCCACAGCAAGTGGAGACTCCACCGCACGCCTCTGGGATGCCCGGACCGGCGGTCTGAATTCCATATTGACCGGGCACAAGGGAACCGTCCGTGCCGCGACATTCTCAGCGGACGGTGAATGGCTTCTGACCATCAGCAACGATGCCACATCCAAACTCTGGAAAACCGCAACGGGGGAGCTGTCGAGAACCTTGCTGGGCCATGCGGAACGAATCCGGACGGGCATGTTCTCCCCGGACGGCCAGCAGATCCTGACCGCGAGCGACGACGGCACCGCGAAGATCTGGCAGGCCCGAGGGCGGCTCCTCTCGAGCTTTGCCGTCGGCGAAGACGCTGTGGCTTTCGCAGAGCTTTCGCGCGACGGCGCCTATCTGGTCACGGCGGGTCAGGACGACACGGTGCAGGTCTGGGACGCCGCGACGGCCAAGCGCCTCGCGATCCTGACGGAGCACAAGGGCGATGTATTCGGCGTCGCCTTTTCGCCAGACGCGTCGCATGTCGTAACCGCCAGCCAGGATGGCACCAGCAAGATCTGGGACTGGAAGAGCGGAAAGGTGTCCGCGACGCTGGCGGGCCATCAGGGGCCAGTCACCAGCGCGTCCTATTCGCGGCAAGGCGACCGGATTGTCACCGCAAGCGAAGACACCACCGCCAGGGTCTGGGATGCCGCGACCGGAGAGATGCTATTCACATTGGCCGAAGACGGCGACATCGTGCGAGGCGCGGAATTCTCACCTGATGGCACGCTGATCGTGACGGCTGGTCACGACCGGATCGCGCGCATCTGGAACGCCGTGGACGGATCAATGCTGGGGATGCTCGAAGGCCATACCGGCAGCATTGGCTCGGCGGCGTTTTCGCCGGATGGAAAACGTATCGTGACCGGCAGCGCGGATGGAACAGCCCGGGTCTGGGACACAGCGGGTCGCCGCGTGGTGGCGACACTGACTGCCCTCAAGGGTAATGTCTCCGGGGTCCAGTTCTCCCCTGACGGCGAGCGGATTGCGACGGCAAACCTCGATCAGACGGCAAATATCTGGGACTCAGAAGATGGCCGCCTGCTGACGACCCTGCCCGGGTTTGGAAGCGAGGTGCGTAGCGCAACATTCTCCGCCGACGGATCACGGATCGTTGCGGCCAGCGGTGACGGGGCGATCCGCATCTGGGATGTTTCCCGCCCGACGCAGGACTGGGACACTCTTGCCGCTGATGCCTGCACGTATTTGCTCAGCGCCGGCAGCCGCAAGTTTTCCCGGCTGGAGATCGAAACGGACCAGCTTCTCGGTTCCGAATGGCCGGATGCCTCGCGCGATGTGTGTTCGGGCGTACAGGGCACGCCAACCGTTTCGGATCTCTACGCAGCCGCAGGCATTGAACAGGATGCCCGCGACTGACGGGTTGCGTAAACGCAGGGCCAGAGAATCGCCTAGTCGTCAGGCGTGGTGCCCGGCTTGGTCGAGCCACCGGGATCGCTCTCAGCGGTGGAGCCCGGAGCAGCGAGAACGGCGCCATCGGCCGGGGCCGCGTCGGCCACCGGTTCGGCGACGGGGGCAGGCTCAGCTTCGATGACGGTTTCGACCTGTGTTTCTTCTGCGACGTCGCCATCTTCTTCAGAGACGGCGTCTTCCTCGACCCAGTCTTCCGACGGTTCGACAACATCAGCCTCTACGACTTCGTCGCCTTGAGCGAGCGCCGCTCCGGACACGGCCGATACGAGCGTGGCGGCCATGAAGGCCGTTGCCGTGAGAAGTGTTCTGCCAACCTGTCGCATCTATTTCCCCTTTTTGAAGCTAATTTGAGTTCAGGATATACCCGTTTCATGGAGGCGAACATGGGCAAAATTCAGTGCGTCTGCAGTGCAGGACCGCGCCGGCTTTGCGGTTCACTCGAACCCTCGCATCCCGTATTTGAGGCGCGCATCGATCATCTCGTAGCAGAGCGTGATGATGAAATGATCTTCTTCAGGCGCGGCGCCGCGGACCGTGTCGAAATAGAACGTGTCTGATTTCGCCTTACCTTCGCAGCTCATCGCCTGGATCGACATGCGGTTGGTGAGGTAGAATTCCGCTTCGATATCGTCCTTGAGGTCTTCAACCACACCGCTGTTGCGCAGGAATTGCTGAGCGTCCTCCATACCGCCTGTCGGCGCAGCATAAATGATCTCGACGGACCGTCCAAACTCGCCGCTATAGTCCCGGAAGACTTCGTCGATTTCAGTCTCCATCGCCTGATACATCGCGGGGCAGTCCGTATTCGGATCAACGAGTTCGGCAAACTCGGCGAACGCCTCGGGGTTGCTGCCGTACATCAGGCAGATTATGTCCAGCGCGCGCTGATGCGGCGGCGCGTGGGGCTCATCCCTGATCACGTTGTTGTCGACTTGCAGCCACCCACCCGCGGCACTGATGATTTCCTCAACACCGTTTGCATCCCCCGCATCCGGCTGAAGCAGGATCATGGCGAACCTGTCCGCATAGTCCTCCCGGTCCGCGCTCGACCAGTCCGGATTGTTGTTGAGACCGGCAATCTGCCCCATCAGCAGGTGTCCCGCCTCGTGATAGGCGAGGAAACGGACGAACCCGCGCACGAAGGTTTCGGTCGCCTCATCGCGCGGTGCGGCTTCGGGCTGCGCGATGAGCGACAGCGGCGCGAGCAGTGCAGAGACAACAAATAGCCGAAGAAACTTCATGGCGCTCCCCCCAATTGTTGAGGTGATCCTAGCGCATTTCTGCAATTTATGAAGATGGGCTGAGCGGTCGCCGTGAGCTTTCGGCAGTCCGGCATTTACTTGCCCGATCCGGTTTGGCCTTCAGGACCCGGTTCGCTGAACCCCTCAGCGGCCGACAAGACCCGAAGGATCTCGTCGACAATCGAGTTTTCCATCATCGGCTTTCGGACCTGCGCGGAAAAGCCGGATTTCACCGCCACCCGCTCGAGCGAATCGACATCCCAGCCGGAAATCAGGATGGCCGGTTGCTCCAGGCCCCGCTGCCTGAGGACCGCCAGCAGGTCCGCGCCGCTCGGTCCGTCGAGCTTCAGGTCGATGACGAAGCAGGCGTATTCTGAAAGGTCCGGGACAGCGAGCAGTTCCTTGCTGCCTGCAAAAGCATCAACCAGGAATCCCCGTGCGCTGATGAGCAATCGCAAGGATTGGCGCACGGCGGCACTGTCATCCACGACTGCGATCCGCCGCACATGCGCCACAGGTTCCGATAAAGCCATGCCGGTTCGCCGATTTGAACTGAGCCGGAAGCCTAAGCCTGTGACGCAGGCGGCGTCATTAGGTACAATCCCTAGTGAGCCGCTGGGCTGCCAAATCCGGCTGCGAAGGCAATGCGAAGCACCGTCGAAAGGCTCGGTGCGTCCATTTTCTCCATCAGGTTGGCGCGGTGAATCTCGACGGTGCGCGGCGAGATATCCAGCGCCTCGGCGATGGCCTTGTTCGTTTGTCCGTCGACAAGGCCGATCAGCACATCGCGCTCGCGCGCGGTCAGCCGCTCGATCAGGCCGCGCGCCTCTTCGGCCTGTACGTCCTCTTTGCGGCGGGTCTCCAGCCGCTCAAAGGCCCGCGTCAGCGCGTCCACAAGGGTCTGCTTGGCGTAGGGCTTCTCCACGAAGTCCACCGCGCCGGCTTTCATGGCACGCACGGCCACGGCAACATCCCCATGTCCTGTCAGCACGATGACCGGCATCGCCACGCCGCGCGCATTCAAGGCTTCCTGCACTTCCAATCCGTCCATCCCCGGCATCTGGACGTCCAGCAGAATGCAGCCACGTTCGGCCGTGCCGGCCGCTTCGAGGAAGGCGACACCATCGGTGTAGGTCTTCACACGAAAACCGGCATGGCGGAGCATGAAGCTCGCCGAGTGACGGATAGCCTCGTCATCATCGACAAGGTGAATGAGACGTGTGTCGTTCATGCTTCGGACTTACCTGTATCTCGCCTGAGTGTGAACCTGAAACAGGTGCCGCCCTGGGGCGACGCAACCGCGCGGATCGTGCCGCCATGCGCTTCCACGATCGTCTGGCAGATCGACAGGCCAAGGCCCATGCCTTGAGACTTGGTGGTGGCAAACGGCTTGAAGATGAGTTCCTTGATCTCCGGCGAGAGGCCGGGTCCGTTGTCGCAGACTTCAATCTGGACATAGCTCGAATCTTCGGCCGGCGACACGCGAAGCTCTATATGTGCATCGGCGCGGTCCGCCATCGCGTCCATGGCATTGCGGATCAGGTTGATCACCACCTGCTGGACCTGGATCGGGTCTGCCAGCACCCTGTCTGCGAGGTCGGTCAGGAGAATGCTGACAGGTATGTCCGCCCGTTCGCGGGACGTCTTGGTCAACGCCACCGCATCCGCCAGCAAGGGGCCGAGACTGACCGGGCGCGCGTCAACTTCCCCTCTGGACAGGTAGCTACGCAACTTGCGGACAATTTCCCCTGCCCGAACCGCCTGCGTCGCCGCCTCGGCAAGGGCACCGCGGAGAACTTCCTTGATCTCGGGATCGGGCGAATCGAGCAGATCGCGGCTGGCTTCCAGATAGTTTGCCACAGCGGTGAGCGGCTGGTTCAGTTCGTGAGCGAGCGCTGATGCCATTGTGCCGACAGCGCTGACCCGGGAGAAATGCACAAGTTCAGATTGCATTTCCTGCATGCGGAGTTCGGAGCTTTGTTGCTGGGTCAAGTCACGAATGAAGGCCGTGAACAGGAAATGTTCGCCGATCCGGGCTTCACCGATCTTCAGGTCAATCGGGAACACCGTTCCATCAGCGCGCGCAGCAATGACCACGCGCCCTTTGCCGATAATCTGGCGGTTGCCGGTTCGAAGGTAGTTGCCAATGTAGTTTCCGTGATTGGTCCGGTCGCGGCCCGCCATCAACGCGTTGACCTGCTGGCCGATCATTTCCGCAGCCGTGTAGCCAAACAACTGCTCGGCAGCGCGGCTGAAGGCGAGGATCGTACCCGACTCGTTTGTCACGACCATGGCGTCGGGAACCGAATTCAGAATCGATTCAAAGTGAAGCTGGTGCGCGGGCGCATCCAGTTCATTGAGGGGCATCTGGTAGGTTTTTGGCGTATCGCTCATCGCCGGCTCCCCTGAATTCTCCACCTTTCAGTGCCTGCGCAGCCCATGCGGCGCAAGGCCGCTGCTGCTGGGCATCAGCGGCGGGGCCGAGCCACGGAAGCCGGTTTGCGCGCCCATCGCTAGGCTGACACGGCCACCAGCGCAGCGCCGGCGGCCATCGAATAGCATCCCCAGCAGTGCCCGGCCGAGGTCAGCATGTGCCCCAGCGCAGACCCATCCTGGGCGGCGCCGGAGAGGCCACACCGGAAAGCCAGATAGTCATCCAGCGTCGGGACCCGGTTCAGATGCTCTGAAAACCTGATCGCGCCGGCACCAAACAGGGCGCTACCTGTAGCGGCTGGTTTCCACATGCTTGCACTCCTTCTGACGACGCTGAAGCCCTACCCCCGGTGCGACAGGCGAGCCCATAAGTACTAACCCCTATACATCCGGCACGCCCCCTCCGGCAGTTAACGGCCAATACCGCCGACATCGACTCACAAGAGGGGTTCTTCATGAGTTCGCACCTAACAACTGCCGAAAAGCCAAGCTGGGGCTTCAGTATCGGAACCGTCAGCGTGCTGGTTGGCGCTGTCGCACTGGGTGCGCTGATCATTGCGGCCAATGCGGCCGACCCGATGATGGCTGCGCATGCCTGGCTGTTCTTCTTTCTGACAGTCGGCGGCCTGCTGATCACCGGACTTTGGGCGGGGGCCCGCAACGGCCACAACCCTTTTGATCCGGCGTTCTATGAGGACACCATCGTCAAGTTCGGCGTGGCCGCCTCCATGTTCTGGGGCATTGCCGGCTTCCTGGTCGGCCTGATCATCGCCCTGCAATTGTCCTTCCCCGGACTGTTCTACTTTCCGGATTTCGGCTGGACAAACTTCGGCCGGTTGCGGCCCCTGCACACATCCGCCGTCATCTTTGCCTTCGGCGGCAACGTTCTCATCGCCACCAGTTTCTATGTCGTCCAGCGGACGTGCCGCACAAGGCTGGCGGGCGGCATGTGGCCCTGGTTCGTTTTCTGGGGCTACAACCTGTTCATCGTCATCGCCGGCACCGGCTACCTGCTCGGCGTTACGCAGTCCAAGGAATATGCAGAGCCGGAATGGTACGCAGACCTCTGGCTGACCATCGTCTGGGTGGCTTATCTGCTGGTGTTCCTTGGCACATTGTGGAAACGCAAAGAGCCGCACATCTATGTGGCCAACTGGTTCTACCTGTCCTTCATCGTGACCATCGCGATGCTGCACATCGTCAACAACCTTGCCATTCCGGTCTCCCTGACCGGCTCCAAGAGTTACCAGCTGTTTGCCGGGGTCCAGGACGCGCTGACCCAATGGTGGTACGGCCACAACGCCGTCGGCTTCTTCCTGACGACCGGCTTCCTGGCCATAATGTACTATTTCATCCCGAAGAAAGTGAACCGCCCGGTCTATTCCTACCGCCTGTCGATCGTGCACTTCTGGTCGCTGATCTTCATCTACATCTGGGCCGGCCCGCACCACCTTCACTACACCGCACTGCCGCAATGGGCGCAGACCCTTGGTATGGTCTTCTCGATCATGCTCTGGATGCCTAGCTGGGGCGGCATGATCAACGGCGTGATGACCCTGTCCGGCGCCTGGGACAAGCTGCGCACGGACCCGGTCGTCCGTATGATGATCGTTGCGCTCGCCTTTTATGGCATGTCCACCTTTGAAGGCCCGCTGATGAGCGTGCGCGCCGTCAACTCGCTGTCTCACTACACCGAATGGGGTATCGCTCACGTCCACTCCGGCTCCATGGGCTGGGTGGGATTCATCAGTTTCGGCGCGCTCTACTGCCTCACGCCGTGGCTGTGGAAGCGCAAGGCGCTGTTCTCCAAAGCCCTGGTCGAATGGCACTTCTGGCTCGCGACCCTGGGCATCCTTTTCTACATCGTCGCGATGTATGTGGCCGGCATCACCGAAGGCTTCATGTGGCGCGCCTACAACGAGTTCGGCTTCCTCGAATACTCGTTCATCGAGACGGTCAAGGCCAAGCACATCATGTACATCGTCCGCGCCACAGGCGGGTCGCTTTACCTGATCGGCGCCCTGCTGATGGCCTACAACCTGGTACGCACCGCGCTGGGTCACGGGGAAGCCCGTGATGCCGAAGCTGTTCCCGCGCCAGGCCCCGCTCAATCCCCTGCCCTTCAGCCTGCTGAATAAGGAGCACAACCATGTCTTTCATGAAACGGCACGAAACGCTTGAACGCCATTCGCTGCTCCTCACCGTCGGCATTCTCGTCGTCGTCGCCATCGGCGGCCTCGTGGAGATCGCCCCGCTCTTCTATCTCGAGAACACGATCGAGAAAGTGCAGGGCATGCGGCCGTACACGCCGCTCGAACTCAAGGGCCGCAATATCTACATCCGCGAAGGCTGTTACACCTGCCACTCGCAGATGGTGCGTCCGCTGCGCGATGAAGTCGAACGCTACGGCCACTACTCGCTGGCGGCAGAGAGCATGTATGACCACCCCTTCCAGTGGGGCTCCAAACGGACAGGCCCGGACCTCGCCCGGGTCGGCAACAAATACTCGGACGAATGGCATCTCGACCATCTCATCGATCCGAGGTCCGTCGTGCCGGACTCGATCATGCCGCCCTATGCCTTTCTCGCCAAAAAGAAACTCCCTTTTGAAGGGATCGAAGAAGACCTGAAAGCGCTTCGTCTGGCGGGCGTTCCCTATACGGACGATATGATTGCGAATGCCAAGGCGGACCTGATTGCCCAGGCGTCGCCCAACATGGACTATGACGCCGAAGACGCGCTTGTGGCCAGATATGAGGCCATCGCCGAACGCAAGGGCACTCTCAAGATCTCTGACTATGACCGCAACCCCGCACAGATCACCGAGATGGATGCCCTGATCGCCTATCTCCAGATGACCGGCACGCTGGTGGATTTTTCCACCTACGAAGCCAATGACCTCAACAACCGGCGCTAGGGAGAAACCCATGCACGCAGCCCTTTCAAGCTTCGCACAAACCTGGGGCCTCGGCCTGTTCGTTGTGATGTTCCTCGTCGCGGTCGTCTATGCGCTCTGGCCCGCCAACCGCGAAACCTTTCGCAATGCAGCCCACCAACCTCTTGTCGACAAGGATCCGCTCGATGACTGACCACAAACCGGAAATCGATGAAGTCTCCGGCGTCGAGACGACCGGACATACTTGGGACGGCATCAAGGAACTGAACAATCCCCTGCCACGCTGGTGGCTGTATATCTTCTATGCCTCCATCGTCTGGGCCATCGTCTACATGGTTTTCATGCCCGCCATACCGGCGCTGCCGGGCACAGGCATGACCAACACGCTTGGTATTCGCGGACACTCTGACCGGGCCCTCGTCGCGGAGGACATGGCTCAACTGAACGCTCAGCGTGCGGAAGGTTCTGCCAGACTATTGACGGCCTCGCTCTCGGAAATCGAGACGGACATGAACCTCCAGCAGTTTGCCCTCGCAATGGGCGAAAGCGCATTCGGCGACAATTGCGCCACCTGCCACGGCACAGGCGGGCGGGGCGCGAAAGGCTATCCGATGCTGGCGGACGATGTTTGGCTTTGGGACGGCACGCTGGGCGGTATCGAAACCACACTCCGGCACGGTATCCGTCATTACGAAGACCCGGACACGCGCAACAATGCGATGCCCGCGTTCGGCCGCGACGGCCTGCTCACAGCGCGGGAGATCGACGACCTGGTCCAGTTCGTCCTCGTCAAGTCTGGCCGCGAAGGTGACGCGGCCGCCGCTGGCAGGGCTGCGCCAATTTTTGCTCAGCAATGCACCTCGTGCCACGGCGCCGACGGAAAGGGCAACCGCACACTTGGAGCGCCCAATCTGACGGATCAGGAATGGCTGTTCGGGGGTGAGCCGCGCGACATCCAGCAGACGATCTACAGCGCCCGCAATGCCCACATGCCAGCCTGGCAGGGCCGTCTCGACGACGCCACGATCAAGGCGCTTGCAGTCTATGTCCACTCCCTCGGCGGCGGTGAAAAGTGACCAAGGTAACCTTGATCTCATCGAGAGACCCGAACGCTCCGAAGCCGGAGCGTCCGGACTCGTTGTATGAGAAGCGGCACCAGATCTATCCGAAACTGGCCCATGGCAAGTTCCGGATGGTCAAGTGGCTGGTCATGGCGGCCACGCTCAGTGTCTACTATCTGATCCCCTGGATCCGTTGGCCCCGAGGCGCCGGTATTCCGGATCAGGCCGTGCTTGCCGATTTCGAAGGCGAGAAATTCTACTTCTTCTTCCTCGAGATCTGGCCGCAGGAAATCTACTTTCTCGGCGGCCTGCTGATCCTCGCGGCGCTGGCCCTCTTCCTCGTAACCTCGCTGCTCGGCCGCGTCTGGTGCGGTTACACCTGCCCGCAAACCGTCTGGACGGATCTCTACATCTGGGTCGAGCGCGCTTTCGAAGGCGACCGCGCGGCCAGGATGCGTCTCGACAAGGCCCCGCTCAGCCTCAACAAGGGCTTGCGCAAGGGCGGCAAGCATATCGTCTGGCTACTGATCGCTTTCCTCACCGGCGGCGCATTCATTCTCTACTGGCATGACGCGCCGACCATTGCCCGCACCTTCTTCAAGGGCGAAGCGCCTCTGACGGCCTATTTCTTCGCCGGCATCCTGACCTTCACGACCTACATGTTGGCCGGCACGATGCGGGAACAGGTCTGTACCTATCTCTGCCCCTGGCCGCGCATTCAGGGCGCCTTGACGGACGAGCACGCGCTCAACGTCACCTATCGCTATGATCGGGGCGAGCCACGCGCTCCGCTGCACAAGGACCAGGGCTTCGAAGGTCGCGGCGATTGTATCGATTGCAAGCAATGCGTTCAGGTCTGTCCCATGGGTATCGACATTCGCGACGGCGCCCAGCTCGAATGCATCCACTGCGCCCTCTGTATCGATGCCTGCGATGACATCATGCGCACGGTCGGCCGCCCCACTGGCCTCATCGCCTATGATACGGACCTTGCCGTCAGCACGCGCGCGCAGGGCGGCGTCGCCAAATACAGCCTCCTGCGTCCCCGCACCATTCTGTATACGATCCTGATTGTCCTGATCAGCACACTGATCCTCTGGGGCTATGGCTCAAAGTCGACCTATGAATTCAGCGTCCTCAAGGATCGCTCCCCGCCTTTCATCCGCCTTTCGGATGGCCGTGTGCGCAACGGCTACACCCTCAAGCTTGTCAACAAATCCACGACGACCCAGCAAGTCGACATCACGGTGAAAGGTTTAGGCGACGCCGAGTTTGAAATCATCGGCATCGGCACAGCGCCTGCCGGCGGCGGGCTCACTCTGACATCTGTAGCGCACGGTGTGGATCGCTACCGCATGCTCGTCACCGTTCCCGCCGACGGTGATGATGAGGAGGAGGAGGAAGAGGACCGGGATGACCTGGTCGTCGAAATCAAGGACCCCGACTCCGGCGAAACGATCGAAGCCGCCGCACCCTTCACGCTAGGAGAGCACTGATGTCTCCACACCTTACCGTGCCTTCAACGAAAGGTCAGCTCAAAGGCTGGCACGCCCTGCTCTGGTTCCTCGGCTTCTTCGGCTTCATGTTTGCCGTGAACGGAATATTCCTGTGGACGGCCATCACGACTTTTCCGGGCGAAGACACCGAAAAATCCTACGCCGCCGGTCTGGATTACAACCGCGAGATCGCGCGGCGGGCGCTTCAGGCCGACGCAGGCTGGGCCGCTGAAATCGGCCTGACCGGAATCGTTCCGCAACTGCGCGTTCGCCTGACGCAATCGAACGGCGATGCCCTTCCGGTATCCGGCACGAACCTGCAATTGCGTCACCCCGCCGATCGCGCGCTGGACCGCGTCGTCGAACTCACGCCGGTTGGTGGAGGGGAATACACCGCCTCGCTGGAAAGCCTGACGCCGGGCGCCTGGACGGTTCAGTTCAGCGCAGATGTCGATCCTGCGGCGGAAGGCCACGAATTCAAGGCCTCAAGGGAGATCGTCATCCCATGACTACGGTTGCCCTCGACACGGCCGGCTGTCCTAGCGGCCTCGCGCCGCCCAGTGCCACGAACGCGGCCGATCCCTCGCCCTTCGTTCGCCGCGTCGGCAATCAGGACCGCCTATCGCTCACCGTGCGCGGCGCAAAATGCGGCGCCTGCCTTGCGCGCATCGAAGGCGCGGTTGCTGTACTTCCCGGCGTGGACACTGCCCGCCTGAACCTTTCGACAGGCCGGCTGGACATTGCCTGGACCGGCGACCTCTCCGCCCAGCGCATCGCGCGCACGGTCAGCGACCTGGGTTACGGCGTCGCCCCTCTCGACACGCGCGCCGGAGACGCAGGGCACAAGAAAGAGGAGCAATCCCTTCTGCTCGCCATGGGTGTGGCGGGGTTCGCAACCGCCAACATCATGCTCCTCTCCGTTTCGGTCTGGGGCGGAAATGGTGAAATGGGCGAAGCGACCCGGCAGGGCCTGCACGCGGTCTCGGGCCTTATCGCGTTGCCGACGCTTCTGTTCTCCGGCCGGCCGTTCTTCCGGTCAGCGTGGAACGTCTTGAAACGCCGCCATACCAACATGGACGTGCCAATCTCCCTCGCCCTGATCCTCGCCTTCAGCGTCAGCGTCGCCGAAACCATCCGCGGCGGCGAGCATGCCTATTTCGACGCCGCCTGCATGCTGCTTTTCTTCCTGCTCATCGGCCGCTTTCTGGACGCCCGCGTGCGCCGCCGCGCCTATTCCGCGGCGCGCGATCTTGCCGCGTTGGCCAGCCGCACTGTTACGCGCGTCAGCCACACCGGCACCCATGAACCCGTCCGCGCCGAAGACATGCGCCCCGGCGACCGTATCCTGCTGGCCCCCGGTGAACGCGCGGTGGTCGACATGATGATCGAGCAGGGCGAATCCGAGATCGATGAAAGCCTCGTCACCGGGGAAAGCCTGCCGCGTTTCTCCGCCGCCGGCATGCAGGTGATGGCGGGCTCGATCAACCTGTCCCAGCCGCTCACCGGCCGGGCGACTGCCGCCTCTGCGGACTCGCTTCTGTCCGACATCGGACGAATGCTCGAAGCGGGTGAGCAGAAGCGCGGCGCCTACCGCCGCATCGCTGACAGGGCGGTGTCCCTCTACGTGCCGATCGTCCACTCGACCGCGCTGCTCACGTTCCTGGGCTGGTGGCTGTCCGGGCTTGGCCTACGCGAATCCATCCTCATCGCCGTATCCACGCTGATCATCACGTGTCCCTGCGCCCTCGCTCTCGCCGCGCCGGTTGTCCAGGTTGTGGCTGCGGGGCGCCTGTTCCGGGGCGGCGCATACCTCAAGTCCGGTGATGCCCTCGAACGCATCGCCGCCTGCGATCATGTTGTGTTCGACAAGACGGGCACGCTGACCCTCGGCACGCCCCGGCTCATCTCGAACCATGTGCCAGCCGGAACATTGCAGGACGCGGCCCAACTCGCACGCGCCAGCCGCCATCCGCTGTCCAGAGCCCTCACGGCCGCCGCCGGACCGGGTCCGCTGGCCGCCAACGTCAAGGAGCGACCGGGACTTGGACTTGAGGGGACTGTGAACGGCATGGCCTGCCGGCTAGGCTCCGCCGAATGGACCGGCGCGCGCGACAGCTTTCACAACGGCGCCTCACTGTTCTTCGTCCGCGGCACTGAATTGCCACTTGAGCTCCGCTTTGAAGATGACATCCACGCCAGCGCGTCAGCCACCATCGCCAGTTTGCGGAAGCTTGGCCTCGGCGTGGAGATCGTCTCCGGGGATCGCAGCGATGCCGTCGCCGAAGTGGCGCGCACCCTCGGCATTGATCAGTGGACCGCAGCGGCCAGCCCGCAGGACAAGGTCCTCCGGCTCGAACAATTGCAGGCCGAGGGCAAACACGTCCTGATGGTCGGCGACGGCCTCAACGATGCGGGCGCGCTGGCCTTGGCGCACGCGTCGGCCGCGCCGGGCGGGGCACTGGATGTCAGCCAATCGGCCTCAGATGCGGTCTATTCCGGCGGGCTCGCGCCGCTGCCCCTGCTTGTGCGCACGGCGCGCAAGGCGCGACATGTAATGCTGCAGAATTTCGGCTTTGCCGCCGTCTACAATCTGGTCGCAGTGCCCATCGCTATTCTTGGCCATGCGACACCTCTTGTAGCCGCCATCGCGATGTCGGGATCGTCTCTCATCGTGTGCCTGAACGCGCTGCGTCTCAATCTGCCTTCGGAGAAACCTGCATGAGCGGTCTCGTCATCCTGATACCGATTGCCTTGCTGATGGGTTTAGCCGGCCTCGCCGCCTTTGTCTGGGCCGTGCGGGCCGGGCAGTTCGACGACCCGGACGGCGCAGCCGCCCGCATCCTGCTGGACACGGACGCCCCACTCCCGAATTCTGCGCTTGGACGGCCTGGTCCCGGTAACGCCGAGGCTTAGGGCTTTCGCCGCAACGGATCGACTCGCGCCTTCAGGCTACGCGTTGTATCCGCCGGCAGCAGTTGGCCGCTCGGCACTGCAGCCGTTTGCCATCCACGCCGGCTGGCGGTGCGGAAGGGGGCGAAGCGTATGCTCACCATCTTCATGTCCTTGCTGGAATTAAGCAGCGCCATCTTCTCGGCCGGCGAGAGGGAGTCGACAAACTCCGAAATACTCGCCGCTCTGTCGGCGCGCGCACGCGCCGTCGCCAGCGGCACATGAATGTCGCTCCAATGAAGCGGCCAGAAGGGATCGACGAGATAGTCGCGCCGTTGCTGCTCAAGCGGATGCATCAACAGGGAAGCAAGCCGGTTGGGGCGAAGGTCCGCAAACCGGTGTCGCACGCGCAACGCCTCCGTCCTTGAGGCCGGCGGGTTCGCATCATGCGGCGAGGCCAACAGGCCAAGCCGCTTCGAGCGAAGTCCTGCCGAGCGCTTGGCCGTGAAATACGAAACCGGCGCGCTCAGCATCAATCCGATTGTCGCCGGCGCGAGCCAGGCCGCGTAGATCGGCGAGATCGCAATGGCGGCAACGGTCAGCACAAAGCCGAGCGCGGTGGCCGGCAAGTTGTGGCGCAGCGTCGTCATGAACGTGTACCCGTCATCTCCCCGCTTCTGCGGCGCCCAACCTGAATCCTGTCCCGACAAAACACTGACCACCGCGCTCGTCTGGGTGACCATCAGGATCGGCGCGATGAGCACGGAAAGAAGGGTCTCCGCAATCGTCCCGGTAATGGTCCGCCAGGCGCCGACATCCTTGCGCCAGACCTTGTTGCTCAACCCGTAAACCAGCCCGCAGATCTTCGGCGTGAACAGGATGATCATCGTCGCAATGAACAGGTTCAAGGAACGCTCGGAGTCGATCACCGGCCATTGCGGAAAGAGAGAGGCGCCTTCGCCGAAATAATCCGGCACCAGAAAACTGTTCTGAAGCGACAGCATCATGCCGATGCAGATGAACAACAACCACAGGGGCGAGGAGAGATAGGAGAAGATTCCGGTGATCAGGTGAAACCGGCTGGTCCAGGTCAAGCCGCGCGCCTTCAGCAACACGGCCATGTGCTGCATGTTGCCCTGGCACCAGCGCCGGTCGCGCGTGACCATGTCGATGATCGTCGGCGGACCCTGCTCATAGGAGCCGAGAATGTCCGGCCGCACCTCCACGTTCCAACCGGCGCGCCGCAGCATGGCAGCCTCGACGAAGTCGTGGCTCATGATCGTGCCACCGAACGGCGCGCGTCCCGGGATCACGGGCAGGCCAGCCGCTTCGGCCAGCGCCCGCACCCGCAGGATGGCATTGTGCCCCCAGAAGTTACCTTCCTTCTGTGCCCACCAGGCAATGCCGTGGCCGAGAACCGGGCCGTACAGCGCCGCCGCAAATTGCTGGCAGCGGCCGAACAGCGTTTCGACGCCGACCAGTTGCGGAATGGTCTGGATCAGGCCGGTCTTGGGCGACGCCTGCATCGCATCCACGAGCCGCAAGATCGCATCGCGCTCCATGTAGCTGTCGGCGTCATAAACGATCATATAATCGTAGCGGCCACCCCAACGCGTGATGAAATCCCGGATGTTGCCGGACTTGCGATGCAGGTTGATCGTGCGCCGGCGGTAGCGGATCTTCACATCGGACGGTCCGATGCGCATCACCTGCTCAAACGCAGCCTCTTCGCGCAGTGCGATGCCCGCGTCCGTCGTGTCACTGAGAATGAAACACTCGAAATCACCCGGTGCATCCGACAGGCTCTGGGCGGTCGCCAGCACCGTGGAGAAAATCTGGTCGACGTCTTCATTATAGATGGGGAACGCGATCACCGTTCGCGCCTGCGCAATCCGGCTGACACAGATCTTTTCTTCAGCGGCGCTTCCAACAGACAGCGCCGAGCCCAGCCCGACAACGGCGTTGACGAACGCAAAGCACACCCAGCTGATGTTCAGCGCGAACACCGCCAGCAACGCCCATTCAAAGAGCGTCAGGCCGGACACCTTGAGTACCTGGAACATCTCGTGTGTCGCCCAGGCCGTCATCAGCACGGTCGTCGAGAACACGAACACCTTGCGCCAGGCGTGGGACTTCGGCCGAAACCTGTCGCGCTCCGCGGCCGGGCTGCTGAAGGCCTGGTCCGGCATGGACACGGGAAACTCGATCGGACGCGCGCGGGAATCGGTCATTCGGGTCTCCACCGGTAGAGCCATGTTTCAGAAACGGGTTTCCCTCCCTTGGTGAGCAATGCTCGAAGTTCGGCCACGTCAGCATTCTGCGTGCTGAGCTCGAAGCTGAGCCGGGTTTTCCCGGTCTCAGGGTGGCGCTTGACGACCGGATTGTGGATCAGGCCGTTTGATGTCCAGATGCTCGCTGAGGCATTGCTCAGCAGCGCTTCTTCCGCCGGTTCATAATCGATGACGAACAGTTGCCGTTTCTTGTCAGGCGTCTTGCCGGAGCGGGTTTCCGCGATCGGGATGACGGACGAGACAGCCGGCGGGCGCAGGCTCCACCGCATGCTGTAGGACAGATCATACGCGCGCCCAGGCTGCCAGGCGGTCTGCGGTTTCCAGAACACGACAATATTGTCGTTATACTCATTGGCCGTCGGAATTTCGACGAGCGAGAGATGACCTTCGCCCCAGCTGGATGTCGGCTGAACCCAGACATTCGGCCGGTGATGATACTCGGCTTCCACATCGGCGTAGGCGTCGATATCCCGCTTGCGCTGGATAAGGCCGAAGCCGCGTGGCAGCTCTGTCGCCAGTACCGAAATCTGAAGCGATTGGGGATTGACCAAAGGCCGCCAGACCCATTCGCCATTCTTCATCCGGATCTGAAGCCCTTCTGAATCATGCACGGCCGGGCGGAAATCTTCCGCCTCCTTGCGAAGGTCGTGCGGCGAGAAGAAGTACATCGATGTCAGCGGCGCTATGCCGACCGAAGTAAGTTCACGGCGCGGGAAGAAGGCTGCCGAGACTTCCATCCGGGTTTCAGGTCCGGGCGTGATCTGGAATTCGAAGGCGCCCGTCACGCTTTCCCCGTCCATCAGCGCGTAGACGGTAACAGCCGGCGAAGCCGATGTCGGCTTGACCAGCCAGAACTCGGTAAAATAAGGAAACTCCTCACCCTCTGCCGAAGCGGTGCCAATCGAGAGCCCCCGCGCCGACGCGCCATAGACGGTTCCTGCGCCCAGCGCCCGGAAGAAACTCGCGCCCTTGAAGCTGACCAGTTCGTCGAACTTCCCGGCCTGGTTCAGGACGGTCAGAACCCGGAACCCCGCATAGCCGAGCGAGCCCTTGATCTTGTCCGACAGCGGCAGGTCCTGAAAGTCAAAGTCGGCCGCGGCATACTTGCGCCGTTCGGCATCGCCCTCTTCCACCAGGTTGATGCCCACCTCCCGCGCGAACAGGTAGCCGCGCGGATCAAGCAGCACCCGGAAACCGTTCGCGCTTTCCGGCCAGATCGTCGCGGCAGGGCGGTTCTGGATCCGCCGGTACTGATCATAGTTCAGTTCAGCGGCGCTCTTCGGCAGGTCTTCGCCGGCTGCATAACTCTGCTCGGAGAGGCGCTTGGCCTTCTGCCGCACGTCTTCAAAATCAAATTCGGGCGTAGGGACGTCTGGATCTTTCGCCGCAGCGTCCGTTTCAAGGCATCCCGCAGCGAAGCCGTCAGGACTGCCGGCAATCGGGCCGCAGTCTGTCCCGGCGTCAAACCCGATGCTGTCAGCAGCTGAATCCGCCTCAGGGACCGCGCCGAGGACATCCGCATCGGGTGCGGCGGCGACAGATACAGGCACTGTGCTTGGCATATCGCCTTCCTGCCCGTCTGCTTTGCCAGGACCGGACGGGGCCGAACATGCGCACAACAGCAAAAAGGCCGCCGAGGCAGCCCATTTTGTCACCGGGATGGCCTTGCCAATCCGCTGCACATCACACTCCCAACTCATCACCCCAGCCGCATATCTGGTAACATCATGCTGCGGCGCAACATCCCGGGCACTATTTCAATGAAAGAGCGTCCGAATGGTCGCATATTGAGCTGAAAATACCGCCAATTGCGTCCGCGCCTCCGTCACCGACCGATAAGGCGAATTTGTGGCGAATTGAGCTATTCGCGCCAGGCAAGGGCGCCGCATCCCTCAGTCGCCACAGCCCGATCAGGCTGGACCCCTGCCGGTTTTCTAGCTCAGAGCAGCGTGCAGAAGTTCGAGCGCTTCTCTTGCGAAGAGGCGCATGTTTTCAGGCCGGTCGCTGAGGCCTGTTTCCAGGGTGCGGGAGACTTCGAATTTTCCGGGACCGGCGAGCGCGACACAGGTGTGTCCCGAGGCGTCGCCATAGCCATTGCCGGTCGGGCCGGAGGCCCCAGTCTCGCAGAGGCCCCAATGGGCATCGAGCTTGCCGGCGATGGTGCGCGCCAGGAGGCGGGCATAGGGCTCGGTGGAGGAGCGCATGTCGCCGAGGTCTTCGCGGCGCAGGCCGAGCAGGCCGCGGAAAGCCTGCGGCGTGTAGATGACCCCGCCGCCGCGGTACCAGGCGGACGCGCCCGGCACCGCGAGGACGGCGGCGGAGATCAGTCCGCCAGCGGAGGATTCTGCGATGGCGACGGTTTCGGCGCGCGCTTTCAGGCGCGCGCCGATATCCGTGGCCAGAGGCAGCAGCGATTGCACGAGATCAGTCCTTGCCGCCAATCCATTCGAACTCGCGCTCTTCCCACCAGGGGAAGAAGTTCGGCATGCCGTCGGAGACCTTCACCGGATAGGTGGGCGTGCGCTTCTCAAGGAAGCTCATCACGCCCTCTTTCGCGTCCGGCGTCTTGCCGCGCGAGTAGATGGCCGCAGAGTCTATGATGTGCGCGTCCATCGGGTGCGAGGCACCCAGCATGCGCCACATCATCTGGCGGGTGAGGGCATTGGAGACAGGCGCGGTATTGTCGGCGATTTCCTTGGCAAGGGCGCGGGCGACGGTCATGAGCTCCGCCTGCGGAACAACCTTGCTGACGAGGCCGCCGCTATGCGCTTCGGAGGCCGGGAAGACGCGGCCGGTATAGCACCACTCGAGCGCCTGCTGGATGCCGACGAGGCGCGGCAGGAACCAGCTGGAGGCCGCTTCCGGATTGATGCCGCGCTTGTTGAAGACGAAGCCGAAGCGGGCATTGTCAGACGCGATGCGGATATCCATCGGCAGCTGCATGGTGACGCCGATGCCAACCGCCGCGCCATTGATCGCGCCGATGACGGGCTTCAGGCTTTCGAAGATGCGCAGGGTGACACGGCCGCCGCCATCGCGCTGGATGTCGACCGACTCGGTGCGGCCTTTCTCGCCGTCGCCGGCGCGGGCGTCATAGTCGAACGTCTTGGCGCCGGCGGAAAGGTCCGCCCCGGCGCAGAACGCGCGGTCGCCGCTGCCGGTGACGATCACGGCTTTGACGTTGTCATCCTTGTCGGTGATGTCGAAAGCCTCGATCATTTCGTACATCATCACGCCGGTGAAGGCGTTCATCTTGTCCGGACGGTTCAGGGTCAGCGTGGCAATGCCGTCCTCGACGTCGAGAATGATTTCCTTGAACTCTTTGGGGCGAGCCATCGTATTTCCTCCGGATTGACTGGGCTGGGTGCGACAAGGGGCCCCTTCCCCAACGTCCGTCAAGCGCTGCGGGACGTAGTGACGGGGCCGTCATTTTTCGCTAGCGCTGGGGCATGGAATTTGTACCTCTCCCCGAAGTGACCACCCTGGCCGCGCCGTTCTTCGTGCTCGCGGTCGCGCTGGAATGGTGGGCGGTAAAAACCGGCCGCGCCACCGGGCACTACGAAACGAAGGACGCCTTCGCCTCGATGGCAATGGGCATCGGCAACCTCGCCGTGAACACGCTGACGGCGGCGATCTTCGTCTGGATGATGGCGCTGCTCTGGCCCTACCGGATCGCGACGCTGCCCTTCACCTGGTGGACCGTCGTGCTGGCCTTCGTGCTGTATGATTTCGTCTATTACTGGAAGCACCGGTTTGCGCACCGTATGCGCTGGTTCTGGATGGAGCACGTGACGCACCATTCCTCCGAGCACTACAACCTGACCACAGCCCTGCGCCAACCCTGGTTCGGGCCGTTCACGGGGCTGATCCTGCTCGGCCTGCCGATGGTCTGGATCGGGTTTCACCCTTACGTGATCGCCTTCGTCGGCGGGCTGAATCTGCTCTACCAATTCTGGATTCACACCGAAGCCGTTGGCCGGATGCCGCGCTGGTTCGAAGCGGTGATGAATACGCCGAGCCATCACCGGGTGCACCATGCGACGAACCCGCGTTACCTCGACGCAAACTATGCAGGCGTGTTCATCATCTGGGACAAGATGTTCGGCAGCTTCGTGCCGGAGATGGACCGCGAAAAACCAATTTACGGCATCGTGAAGCCGGTCGGCACCTTCAACCCGTTCGTGATCGCGTTCCATGAGTTCGGTGGCTTCCTGAGCGACTGCGCGCGCGATGGCGTCCGGCCCTGGCGCTGGGTGGGACGCGCGATCAATTCACCGGGATGGAACCCCGACGGGGCGCACAACCGCTCGGTCGAACTGAAGCGCGCCTACGTTCGGGCACACCCCGATCAGGCAGGACAACCAGGACTTCCGAAATGACCGAAACCACCGATCTCATCACCCGCTACTACGCCGCCTTCAACGCGAAAGCCTGGACCGGCATGGCGGCCTGCGTGTCCGAGGACCTCAACCATTTCGTCAACGAGGGCGACAAGCGCGGCGGGCGCAAAGCCTTTGCCGCATTCATCGCGCACATGGACGACTGCTATGACGAACTGCTGACCGACATCGTCGTGATGCCCTCGGCGGACGGCACACGCGCCGCGGCGGAGTTCATGGTCAACGGCACCTACAAGAAGACCGATCCCGGCCTGCCGGAAGCGCACGGGCAGACCTACCGCCTCCCCGCCGGCGCCTTCTTCGAGGTGAAGGATGGCCTGATCCAGAGGGTCACCACCTATTACAATCTCAAGGAATGGATCCGGCAGGTTTCGTGAAGACCCGCGCGCTGACCGGCGAGGATCTGGAGCGCGCCCTGCCCGCGCTGGCCGCCTTGCGGATCGAAGTGTTCCGGGCGTTTCCCTATCTCTACGCGGGCAGCGAGGACTACGAGCAGACCTACCTGCGCGACTTCGCAGCGGCGAAAGACAGCTTCATCATCGCGGCAGAAACGGATGCGGGCGAGATCGTGGGCTGCGCGACGGGCTCGGCGATCACCGGACATCATGCCGAGTTTTCCGGGCCGCTGGTTGCGGCAGGCTTCCCGCTGAGTTCGACGTTCTATTTCGGGGAATCCGTTCTGCTCCCGGCCTTTCGCGGCCATGGGCTGGGGCACGCCTTCGTCGATGCGCGCGAAGCGCATGCTCGGGCGCACGGCTACAAGCGGACCTGTTTCTGCGCGGTGGAGCGGCCGAAGGACCATCCGCAACGACCCGAAAACTACTCACCGCTGGATGCCTTCTGGACGAAGCGCGGCTACCGCAAGCTGGACGGGCTGGTGACGGAATTTGCCTGGCCGGTGGAGTCCGGCGGGGCGAGCCTGATACACCCCATGGCCTACTGGATGCGGGCGCTTTGACGCCCTCCCGCCGCGTCAGACGTGGACAGGGCGGCAGCGGGCGCTAGAGATGGAACCAACAGCTAAAATTGCCCCGAAAGGCCCGTTTCGCCGATGAAACTGACTTCGCTTGGACTGACCGCGCTGCTGGCCGTGCTGATCGTGGGCTGCGCGCCGGAAGCGCCCGCAGCGCCGGTCGAGCTGCCCGCATCCGACGCGGCGGCCATCGAGGCGCACATGGCCTATCTCGCCTCCGATGACCTCGAAGGCCGCGAGGCGGGCACGCCGGGTTATGACCTGGCGGCGGCCTATGTGGCAGCGGAGTTCGAGAAGATCGGCGTTGCCCCGGCCGGCGATGGCGGTACCTACTTCCAGCAGATCACATTCCGGCGGTCCGTACGCGCGGCCGAAGGCCGGGTGTTCGAAGTGAAAGATGCGGCGGGCAACCTGCTCCCCTTCACCGAGGGCCAGAACGCCGTGGTCTACAATGCGCTGATGGTGCCGGAAGCGATCCTCAGTGCGCCGGCCGTGTTCGTCGGGTTCGGCATCGATGCCCCGGAACTCGGGCGCGATGATTTCGCCGGACTGGACCTGACCGGCAAGGTCGCCGTCATGCTGAGCGGCACGCCGAAGGGTATCGACAACGAGGAACGCGCCTTCTACGGAAACCGAAAGTTCAAGAACATGTCGGATCGCGGCGCGGTGGCAAGCGTGTCCATCGAGACGCCCACTTCGAAAGGCATCTATCCGTTCCAGCGCCTGCTGGCCGAAGGCCGCCTTGAAGGCGCAAGCCTCGCCTGGCTGCAAGCCGACGGCACGCCCTATTCAAACGCACCGAACCTGCAGGCAACAACCGCTGTCTCGCTTGAAGGCGCGCCGGATTTGTTTGCAGGCGCGCCTGCGACCTGGGAAGCCATCATCACGGCGGCTGAAGCCGAAGGGGGCGCCCTACCGAGTTTCGACTTGCCGCTGACAATCTCGATCACCCAGCGCTCCACGCATGACACGGTGCAATCCGCTAACGTTGTCGGCATGCTGGAAGGCACGGACCCCGACCTGAAAGGCGAAGTCATCGTCATCAGCGCGCACCTCGACCATATCGGAATTTCCAAGTCGATCGAGGAAGACAAGATCAACAACGGCGCGCTAGACAATGCCAGCGGTATCGCCACGCTGCTGGACGCCGCCCGGATGCTGAAGAACGGCCCGGCACTCCGCCGCACGGTCGTCTTTGCGGCGGTGACGGCGGAAGAAAAGGGTCTGCTCGGCGCACAGTACTTCGCCATGAACCCGTCCGCACCCGGCACAATCGTCGCCAACGTCAATCTCGACATGCCGATCCTGACCTATGATTTCACCGACGTGATCGTCTACGGCGCCCTGCGCTCCAACATCGCGGCGACCGTGGAGACCGCAGCGGCGGCGATGGGCGTGGCGACGAGCCCGGACCCAACGCCGGAACAGGGCATCTTCACGCGGTCTGACCATTTCCGCTTCGTGGAGGCCGGCATACCGTCCGTATACCTCAAGCCCGGCTTCCAGAATGGCGGCGACAAGGCCTGGGCGGATCACCAGGCGAAGAACTACCATCGCCCGTCGGACGACATGTCGAACAATCTCGACTTCAACGCAGCCGCCAAGTTCGCCGAACTGAATGCCCGCATTGCGCTGGCGCTCGCCAACCAGGACGCGCGCCCGCTGTGGAAGAAAGACGATTTCTTTGCCCGCCAGTTCAACGGGCCGATGGAACCCTGATCCAACTTCAAAAAAATCCCCCGGAGGAAATCATGCACCCCTGCCATTACGCCAAATCGCATCCGGACAAGCCGGCCATCATCATGTCCGGCTCGGGCGAGGTCATCACGTTCAAGCAGCTCGACGCGCGCTCGAACCAGATCGCGCATGCGCTGCGCGCCGCAGGTTGCGCGCCGGGTGACACGATTGCGATCTTCGCCGAAAACTCGCCGCGCTATTTCGAGATCTGCTGGGCCGCTCAGCGCGCCGGGCTTTACTATGTGGCCGTCTCCTCGCGCCTGACGACGCCGGAAGTGGCCTATATCATCGAGGATTCCGGCGCCAAGCTACTGATCGCCAGCGCCTCCAAAGGCAGCGTTGCGAAGGAAGTGAAGGCCGCGACGGGCCTCAAGGACAACTGGTCCATCGACGGCGCGATTGAAGGTTTCGTGGCGATGGAAGACCATGTCGCGGCATTCCCTGCGACGCCTGTGGCCGACGAGATGGCCGGCACGGACATGCTCTATTCCTCCGGCACGACCGGGCGGCCGAAAGGCATTCGCCCCCCGCTGGAACGCGGCTTGCCGATCGACGCAGACAACGCACTGATCCAGATCGCCAAGGCCTTCTCGGGCGCCAACGAAGAATCGATCTACCTCTCCCCGGCGCCGCTCTACCATGCGGCCCCTCTGCGCTGGTGCATGACGTTCACGCGCATCGGCGCGACGCTGATCATCATGGAAAAGTTCGAGCCGGAGGATTACCTGCGCCTCGTCGAGACGCACAAAGTGACCCACTCGCAGCTCGTGCCGACGATGTTCGTCAAGATGCTGAAACTGCCGGAAGACGTGCGCACGAAGTATGACGTTTCCAGCATCAAGTTCGCGATCCATGCGGCGGCGCCCTGCCCCGTGCCGGTGAAGGAACAGATGATCGCCTGGTGGGGCCCGGTGATCGACGAGTATTACGCCGGCTCGGAAGGCAATGGCATGACCTGGGTCAAGAGCCCGGACTGGATGACCCACAAGGGCACGGTCGGGCGGCCCGTGATGGGCGTCCTGCACATCTGCAACGAGGACGGCGACGAAGTGCCGGTCGGCGAAGAAGGCCAAGTCTATTTCGGGGGCACGACCCCGCCGAACTATCACAACTCCCCGGAGAAAAACAAAGCCGCACTGAACCCCAAGCATCCCGACTGGTCGTCGCTCGGCGATGTCGGCAAGGTGGATGCGGACGGCTTCCTCTACCTGACCGACCGCAAGGCCTTCATGATCATCTCGGGCGGCGTGAACATCTATCCGCAAGAGTGCGAGAACATCCTGATCACCCACCCGAAGGTCGCCGATTGCGCGGTCATCGGCGTGCCGGACGAGGATTTCGGCGAGGCGGTGAAAGCGGTGGTCCAGCCGATGCCGGGCATCGCGCATTCGGAGGAGCTGGCCGCAGAGTTGATGGAATTCTGCCGGGCCAGCCTGTCGAAGATCAAGTGTCCGAAGAGCATCGACTTTGACCCTGAACTGCCGCGCCACCCGACCGGAAAGCTGTACAAGCGGCTGATCCGTGACCGCTATTGGGGCAACAAGGACAGCCGGATCGTCTGATCGTTCATCTCCTGATGGAACGTTCTTGCCTGATTTGAGGGTTTGCCGTAACCGGCAATTCTCTGAAAGAGCAGGTGCGCTGGGCTGAAGGCAGTTGCCTCTGAACTGCGCGGCCTGCGCCAATGCAGGCTCATGACCGTCGAAATGGTTGCAACCGGCTCATCTCCCATCAATGTCGTAATGGCGTTCGACGATGCCTATGCCGCGCATGCCGGTGTCGTGATCGCCTCGGCGATCCGCTTTCTGGCCCCCGGTTCGGCGCGGTTCTTTTGCCTGTATGACGGGCTGACCGAAGCGCGGCGCCTCCAGGTGGAGGCCGTGGCCCCGGGCTTCGATATCCTATGGCATGAAGTCGGGCCGGATGACATGCCGGAGCTGACGGGCAAGGGCTATCTCAGCCGCGTGACGCTGTTCCGCCTTGGGCTGCACCGGTTTGCGCCGCCGGACTGGGAGCGCGCGATCTATCTGGATTCAGACATCATCGTGGACAACGACCTGAACGCACTCTGGCAATCGGATCTGGGCGGACAGCCGATCGGAGCGGTCGCCGACGTTTATCAGGATGACAGCGCGCTGCGGCAGCGATTCGGGTTCGCTCCGTCTACGGACGGGCTCTATTTCAATGCGGGCGTTCTGGTTGTTGATCTGGACAGCGCGCGCCGGACGCATGATTTGGCGAAAGGGCTGGCGCTACTCGCCGATCATGATTTCGACCTGCCGTTCCTCGATCAAGACGCCCTCAATGTGGTGTTCTGGAACCGGTGGACCAGACTCAACCCTGCCTGGAACGTGCAGCGGTACCTGCGCCGGAACGCACCTGCCCGGCATCTGTGGGCGCCGTTTAAGCAGCCCGCCATCATCCATTACATCACCAGCGACAAGCCCTGGAAACGTGATGTGTGGCATCCTTGGGCGGGGGCGTACTGGAAGGTGCTGAACAAGACTTCATTCAGGGACGAAGTGATTGCCCGTTATAGTGTGAACTGGGCCGCGCGCCTGCGGGTGCGGCTGCGTTACGCGCTCAGCCGCTTCCTGTAGCAGCGGCTTCAGAACAGCCAACTTTGCGGGCGCCGGCATGCGCGGCTGTCTCTTCTGGTCGATGCTCGGCAATTTTGAACGGGCAATGGCCTCCGCTTTGGTATTTTACATGTGGATTGCAAGACGCTGGTGCGCGCGACCCAAGCCTCCTATCACCTGCTGGCCGAAGTCGCCGGAGCCTCGACCGCCGCATGAACCTGATCCCGAACCAGCGCCATCTGTTCGATATTCCCGAGGACGTGGCCTATCTCAACGTGGCGACGATGGGGCCGCTGCCGCTTGCGGCATTGGAAGCAGGGCAGCGCGGTCTGGCGCGCAAGCTGCGTCCCTGGACCATTTCGGACACGGACTTTTTCGAGGACACGAAGAGGCTGCGTCCCCTGCTTGCCGCGCTGATCGGCGCGGATGAGGCGGGTATCGCCTTCGTGCCCTCGGCCAGCTACGGCCTCGCCACGGCGGCGCGCAACCTTCCGCTGGCTAAGGGCCAGAAGATCCTGCTGCTGCAGGACCAGTTCCCGTCCAACGTCTACACTTGGCAGGAACTCGCTCGCGAAACCGGCGCCATCATCGAGACGGTTTCAGCCAGTGGGAACGCGTCGCTGTCTGACGCCCTGATCGCAGCCGTCGATCCGGATACAGGGCTCGTGGCCTGTCCGCAGGTGCGGTGGACTGACGGCGCAAGGATCGACCTCATTGCACTCGGCCAACGGTGCCGGGATGTCGGCGCCGCCCTTGTGCTGGACCTGACGCAGAGCTGCGGCGCGATGACATTCGACGTGCGCGAGGTTCAGCCGGATTTCGCGGTGGCGGCGGGATACAAGTGGCTGCTCGGCCCCTATGCGATGGGTTTCCTGTATGCCGCGCCGCATCGCCGCGGCGGTACGCCGATCGAACACAACTGGATCACCCGGGAAGGCGCGGCAGACTTCACACGCCTGGTAGATTATACCGAAGCGCTTGCTCCGGGTGCGGAGCGTTATGACATGGGGGGACGATCAAACTTTGCTTTGCTACCCGCATTCGAAGCGTCGGTTCGCCAGATCCTGGACTGGGGCGTGGCCAACATAGAAGCGACGCTGGCGCACCAGAACCGCGCGCTGGCAGAGGCGCTCGAGGCCCGCGGGCTGAGCACCGGGCCCGAGACGGGCCGGGGGCCACACTATCTGGGCGCCCTGCTGCCGGAGTCCGCACCCGGCAACCTGACCGCGCGGCTCAAGGCCGAGAACATCTACGTCTCGAAACGCGGCAACCGCCTGCGCATCACGCCGCACCTGTTCACATCCGAAAACGATATCGCGCGTTTCCTTTCGGCGCTGGACCGCCATCTCGGCTGACGGCTCAGAACAGCCAGCTCTGCGGGTTCTCCGGCGGGAGGACCGCCGACAGCGCCTTGAGACCCTTCAGGACACGGAGGATGTACCAGATGATGGTCGCCATGATCAGCAGCACGCCGAACAGGAAATACGTCAACACCAGGCCGATCAGCACATAGACGACGCTGCGCCAGAAGATGCTGATCTGGTTGGCATAGTGGCTGCGCACCAGCTCATCCCCCCGCGCGCGGGCATGCCAGGCAAATGCGGCGGCGATAAAGTTGACGCCCGGCAGGATCAGCCCGAGCAGGAAGCCCCAGTAGATGAGCCGCGCCTGTCCGGTCGTGCCGGGCGCGATGGCCGCCGGGAAGATTGAAGGCGAGGTCATGGCGTCTCCGGCATTGGCGTTGTCACCCTCGCGAGGCAGCGCGGCGCCGTCAACTGGCCCCTTGCCCCATCGTAAACCTTGCGCCGCCGCCGGGGCCGCGCCAGAACAGGCAAAACCACTCAAGGAGGAACCCATGGCCAATCCCCGTACCATCGCCTATGCCGATCTCGAATCGCTTGCCGGCCAGGAAGTCGGCGTGTCCGACTGGCACTTGATCGACCAGAACCGCGTCAACCTGTTCGCCGAGGCGACCGGCGACCACCAGTGGATCCACGTCGATGTCGAGCGCGCCACCAAGCTGATGGGCGGCCCGATTGCGCACGGCTTCCTGACACTCTCCCTGCTGCCGATGCTGGGCTCGGAAGTGCTGCGCGTCGAAGGCGTCACCCGCGGGATCAACTACGGCTCCGACAAGGTCCGCTTCACCAACATGGTGCCCGTCGGATCGAAAGTCCGCCTGCGCCAGAAATGCCTGTCGGTGGAAGCCAAGTCCGGCGGCAAGCAGATGAAGATGGAAGCCACCGTCGAAATCGACGGCAAGGACCGCCCCGCGCTGGTCGCCGAGTCGATTACCGTTCTCTACGGCTGATCGCTGATCATCGCCCTCCGGGGCGATGAGGCCAGAGTTCCGGTCTGATGGAATATGGGAGGGAGCTGCCGCAACGCAGCGTCCGTTTGAATCGTCGTGGAGGCGTACCCGGCATGGCAGCACCCCGCCCTTCACGCCCGCACCGGCGCACATGGGTCACACTGCTGGTGGGGACAGTTTTGTTGTTTTGTATCCCCCTGCTGGGGACCGCCATCAACAAGGCCATCCAGCCGCAACGCCATGCCGAAGCCGCCAGGTGTCTCAGCGTCGGCGCCGGCGGCAGCGCGTTCAATGCATGCGACGCGGCCGTCATAGCCGCTTATTGCCACCGGACGGAAACACAGGACAGGAACGACGATCCCTGCCAGATGCAGCGCCTTGAAGCGGGAGAGGTTTTCACCGGTTACACGGCCGCCCCCGCTGCCGAAGCCCCCTACTACATGGCTTGCGAGGCGCCCTTCGTCCCGAAATGGGGCCCCTCGCTGAGCAATGCTGCAATCCAGCAGAAGCGCTGCGCCCGGCCTGAGGCAGCACCCAAGCCCTGACGGGGCTGCTGTTTGGCGCGCGATGAAGCTGCGCGGTAATGGAAGACATCCTATATGGGGGGGACTGAACGCAAGGAGCGCCTCCGATGACCAAGACCAAGATTGAACGCACCGACGCCGAATGGCGCAAGATCCTCGACCCCGAGGCCTACCGCGTCGGCGTGAAAGACGGCACCGAACGCGCCTTCACCCCGGGCAATTTCCAGGACGAGAAACGCGCCGGAATCTACCACTGCAAAGGCTGCGGCACAGCGCTCTGGTCGTCCGAGCACAAGTTCGAATCCGGCACCGGCTGGCCCAGCTACTGGCAGCCGGTCGACCCTGCCGCAATCGGCACCTCCACCGACTTCAAGATGATCTACCCCCGCACCGAATGCCACTGCGCGACGTGCGGCCTTCACCAGGGCCACGTGTTCAAGGACGGCCCGCCGCCGACCGGTGAACGCTGGTGCATCAACGGCGCCGTGCTGGATTTCCGCCCCTCCGAATAAAGGCTGGCCGAATAAACTCTGGACACGTCCCGCCGGCGTGATCCAGTGTCGCGTTTATCGATAAGCGGAGCCTTCCATGCGCCTTGTTGTCCACGTCGCCGGCCTGATGGCCGCTACGACCCTTTTTTCCGGATGTATGATGACCAAAGACACTGCCGAGCCCGCCACGCTGCAGGCCGCTACCACGAGCCTGCCCCAGCCACCGGTGGCCGCCCGGGTCGATCACGAAATCACGCAGCTCGGCCGCACGCGCAATGATCCCTATAGCTGGCTGAAGGACGAGAACTGGCAGGAAGTGATGCGCGACCCGTCGCTGCTGAAGCCGGAAATCCGGGGCTATCTGGAAGCGGAGAACGCCTACACCAAAGCGCGCGTGGAAGACACGACGACCGCGCTGCGCGACGAGCTGTTCAACGAGATGCGCGGCCGCATCAAGGAAGACGACAGCTCGGTTCCCTCGATCCATGGCGGATGGGCCTATTACACGCGCTTCCGCGAAGGCGGCGAGTATGCCGTCTACGCGCGCAAACCGGCGGCGGACGCCTTCACCGGCGGCGGAGCCGAAACGATCCTCCTCGACGGCGACGCCATGGGTAAGGACCAGGACTATTTCGCCTTCGGTGACATCGAAGCCTCCCCGGACCACAAGTTCCTCGCCTACGGCATTGATACCAAGGGCAGCGAATTCTACGAGATCCGTGTAAAGAACATCGAGACCGGCGAAGACACCGGCGTGCTGATCGAGAACGGTTATGGCGACTTCGAATGGAGCGCGACCGGCAAGGCAATCTTCTGGGTGCTGCGCGACGAAAACAACCGTCCCGCCGCCGTCTTTCAGCGCGACCTCGCGACGGGCGCCGACACGCTGATCTATGAAGAGAAAGACCCCGGATACTTCGTTGGCCTTGAAACCAGCGAAAGCGAGGAAGTGATCTTCATCTCCGCCGGCGGACACACGACGAGCGAAGTCCGCTGGTTCCCCGCCGATGAGCTGAACCCGAAGCTGCGCCTCGTGGCGGAGCGCCTGACCGACAACCAGTATTCGGTCACGCATTGGGACGGCGAGTTCTACATCTCCACCAACACCGACGGCGCCGTCGATTTCAAACTGGTCAAAGCGCCCATGGCTTCGACCTCGCGCGAAAGCTGGCAAGACGTGATCCCGCACCGTCCGGGCACGCTCCTGCTCGGCTCCGTCGCCCAGAAGGATTATCTCTCGCTCATGGAACGCGAAGGCGGCCTTCCGCGCATCGTGATCCACAAGCGCGGCATGACCGACAGCCACGCGATCAGCTTCGATGAAGCGGCCTTCGATCTGGGCCTCGATGGCGGTTATGAATACGACGTGCCGGTGCTGCGCTTCGATTATGCCTCGCCCACGACGCCGGACCAGGTGATCGACTACAACCTCGACACCCGCGAGCGCGTGCTGCGCAAGACCCGCGAAATTCCGTCGGGCCACAATCCCGCAGACTATGTCGTCGTGCGCATCATGGCACCTTCATGGGACGGCGCGGAAGTTCCGGTGACGCTGCTGCGCCACAAGGATACGCCCGTCGATGGCACCGCGCCGGTGCTGCTCTATGGCTATGGCTCCTACGGCATCACCATCCCGGCGGATTTCCGCACCGGACGCCTCAGCCTCGTCGACCGCGGCTTCATTTATGCCATCGTCAACCCGCGCGGCGAGATGGCCAAGGGTTACCAATGGTATCTGGATGGCAAGCTCGACAAGAAGACCAACACGTTCAAGGACTATGTCGCGGCCGGCCAGCACCTCGTCGACAAGGGTTACACCACGCGCGGCAAGCTGATCGGCCATGGCGGCTCGGCCGGCGGCCTGCTGATGGGCGCCGCGGCGAACATGGACCCCACGCTGTTCGGCGGCATCATCGCAGCGGTGCCGTTCGTGGATGTGCTGAACACGATGTCGGACGAGAGCCTGCCGCTCACCCCGCCGGAATGGCCGGAATGGGGCAATCCGCTCACGGACGAAAAAGCCTATGACACGATCCTCGCCTACAGCCCGTATGACCAGGTCACGAAGCTCGACTATCCGCCGATGCTGATCACCGGCGGCGTCACCGATCCGCGCGTCACCTACTGGGAGCCTTCGAAGTGGGCCGCCAAGTTGCGCCATGAGGCGCCCACGGCGGGTCCCTTCTTCCTGCGCATCAATCTCGACTCGGGCCACTTCGGTGCCTCGGGCCGGTTTGAAGGCCTGAAGGAAACGGCCATCGAATATGCCTTCGCCCTAGCGGCGGCCGGCAAGATCGACAGCGTGGACCTGTCGGCGCCGGAGTAGGGCGGTTGCACTACTTCCTCGATTGCGAGTTCAATGGCTTCGGCGGAGCGCTTATCAGCCTTGCCCTCTCGGGTGAGACGGGTGAGCTCTATCTCGTGCGGCCCGAGGACGAGCTGAACGCGATGGACGCGCATGACTGGGTCGCGGAACACGTGCTGCCGTTCCTGTCGCTCTCGGACGCAAGGCCCACCGTGCTGCCGCTCGCCGGCTTCGGCCGCGCCATCCAGGCTTTCCTCGCCAGCGATCCGGCCCCGTCGGTGATTGCCGACTGGCCGGAAGACCTGATGCATCTGATGCAATGCCTGATCATTGCGCCGGGCCAGATGGTGAAGATCCCGGACCTGTCCCTTCGCCTGATGCAGGCGTCCGCCTATCCGAGCGAAATCACCGACGCGGTGCAGCACAACGCGCTGTGGGACGCCCGCGCCCTGCGGCAGGCTGTGCTCGGCTGAATTGTTGGGTTTTTTTGGTCGGAACGAGAGGATTCGAACCTCCGACCCCTAGTCCCCCAGACTAGTGCGCTACCGGGCTGCGCTACGCTCCGACCGAACGCGCTGTATAGGCAAAGGCTTTGGCCGCCGCAACCGGCATGTTCCGGACGCCTGCTTTCAGATCAAACCGCAAGAACCGGGTCGATCGGTGACGCCGGGCGCGCAAGGATGCAGCTCCCGACGAACAAAGGAGCCGCCCATGACTTTCCGCATCGTTCCCCTGCCCAAGTCAGAGTTCGAGGGCCTGTTTGCCCTTTCCGACGAAGCCCTCACTGCGCAGCGCGCGCGCCGGATGGATCCGGACACCGTCGCGGGCATGCCCTGCCGGGTCAGCCTTGAGGACGCACGCGCCGGTGAAACGGTATTGCTGCTCAACTACACACCCATCTCGACACCGACACACCCTACCGCGCCAGCCATGCGATCTGTGTGCGCGAGCAGGCCGCCGAAGCCATGCCTGCCCCGTGTGACGTACCGTTCGCGATCCGGAAACGGCTGATCTCAGCCCGCCTGTTCGATGCCCCGGGAAACATTGTCGGCAGTGACGTGATGGAGGGCACTGAGCTCGCCGGCTTCCTGACAGAAGGCTTCCGGCGCGACGACGTCGCCTACGCGCACATCCACTATGCCCGCAATGGATGCTTCGCGGCAAAAGCCGTGCGAACCTGATCAGACCGCCGCTTCGGGTTCATCAGGGCACGCCCCTAAACCCCTCTCCCATGAAATG
>Ga0163144_10001324_pt1 | contig 58486 bp, 56 predicted proteins | sample OliLak19BULKMAT1_FD_123175 | JGI IMG/M metagenome (GOLD analysis project Ga0163144, IMG submission 123175) | Freshwater microbial mat bacterial communities from Lake Vanda, McMurdo Dry Valleys, Antarctica - Oligotrophic Lake LV.19.BULKMAT1 | ecosystem: Environmental > Aquatic > Freshwater >...
GGGCGAACTCGCCAATCCGCTGGCGCGGGTGCTGGGGCGAGGGCACGACCTGCTGGCTTACTTGCGCAAGGCTTGAATAGCGAAGCGAGTGCGAGAATGAAAGACCCGAATGGTACTGACTTAAGCAATCGTTCGTAGAGCCCCTCCCTTGCGCGTAGCGCGGGGGAGGGTTAGGGAGGGGGCAAAATCGCCCATCTCCATCCTGGCCCCTTCGTTCTTCGACAAACGGTCCGGAGACTCAGCAAAGGCTTCCCCCGAGCGAGGGAAGGCACCTGAGGTAAGTGCCAGTCAGAACCTATAATTCTGCGCTCTACAGGTGAACAACATGCGCAAGATTCCCTACCCTCGTCCCGGTGAAATCCTCATCGAGGAATTCCTCAAGCCGATGGAAATCACGCAATACCGGCTCGCCAAGGAAATCGGCGTACCGCAGCGGCGGATCGCCGAAATCGTCGCGGGCACGCGCGCCATCACCACCGATACCGGACTTCGTCTGTCGCGATTTTCGGCATGTCTGATGGCTTCTGGATCGGCTTGCAGGCGGATTACGATGCCGCCATGACCAAGGATGCGCTGGCGGGGACACTTGAAAAGATTCGTCCTTGGACGCAGCCGCGCGGGCGGGCGGTTGCCTGATTCAACTCAGGGTCTTTCACACGCCGTGCCCCGGCACAGCAGCAACACTTCATCCCCCCCCAGCTTGAACCGCTCGACCACGCGCCCCTGCGCCGCGTCGCCTTTCTCGGCAACCGCGTAGGCGTTATCCCAGCCCTCCGGCGCCCACACGATCGCCGGCGCGGGCCAGCGCCGCGTATCCAGGTAACCGATCACGCTCAAGCCTGCGGCCGTGTCGTTCAGCGCGTACAGCGGATGATCCCCCACCCGCGCCTTAATCGCGGCGGCGGTGTCCGCATAATTCTTGCCGCGGTAGTGGTGCTGGTAGTACGGGAAGAGCGCCACCGCGAACAGCAGTTTGAGCCCGACCATGACCGCCATGCAGCGGACGGCGATCCGCACGGCGCGCGGCCCGGCCTGCCAGACGACGAGGCCGAGGGCGAGGGCGAACAGCGGAAACACCGGCAGCAGGTAGCGCACGTTGCTCTGCGGCGAGGCCCAGTACGGCAGGCAGTTGATCAGCGCGATCGCCAGCGCGAGCACCACCGTCGCCCGTCGCGGGCCCAAGGTGCCGCGATAACGCCAGACGCACCACACAGCCAGGGCGGTTACGGGCAGCAGGCGGCCGGCGAGCTTGAGCGGAAAGATGATGTAGCGCGTCCAGTGCGCGTCGCTTATGCCGGCGTCGAAGCGCGACGCGGTATAGGTCACCATGCCGAACAATCGCGACAGATCGCCGCGCACCGCCAGCAGCCACAGCAGAGGGGCGGCCGCCATCGCGAGGTGCAGCACAAGCGACGCCGGCGAGAGCAGGAAGCGCCGCCGACGGGCATCCACAGCGAGGGCCAGGAAAGCGACGCCGTAGAACACGTAGGCCGTGATGGCCTTGGTCAGGTACGCGGCCGTCATTGCCAGCACGGCGAGCGCGAGCCAGCCGGCGCGTTGACGTTCGCACGCGACCCACAGGCAGGCGATGCCTGCGAAGATGAAGAATGCGAATACCGGATCGACGTAGGCCAGCCAGCCACGATAGAACAGCACATCGGCAAGCGTCAGATAGGTGAGCGCCACGAACAGGGCGGTTGCGCGGTCGCGCGTGATCGCGCCGGCCAGCCAGCCCGCCAGCGCGGCGCTGCCGAGCGTGGCCGCGATAGTGACGGCGCGCGCGGCCATCAGCACCTGCGGCCAGCCGATCAGCGAGGCCACGGCAGCCACCAGCCAGTTCGAGAAGGTCTCGTGTTGCAACGGCAGGCCATACAACCGGCGGTCGAACCACTGCCCGTTCTGCGCCATCTCCAGCGCGGAAATGGTGGTCACCGCCTCCTCGCCGACGGCGTAATAGAACAGCGCGGGGATGAAGCTCGCCGCAGCGAGTGCGAGCAGTACGCGCAGCGAACGTTCCGACACTGCGCCAGAGGCGGTCATCTTGCAGCCACCGCGCGGAGTGGTTCACCGCGATAGACGCCAGGGCGCAATGCTCCTGACCGGCGTTCCTCCCAGTAGCGGGTGAACACGCGCAGGAAGCACGGCGGCAGCGCATGGTGCGCGTCGACGAACTCCGCCGCCGTGCAGCCATAGCGTTCGGACGCGGCGGCGTCGAGCACGGTTACCTTATGCTGCACGCCCCACGCAGCGAGCGTTTCCGTCCAGTGCCGGAGCGCCGCGGCCGCCGCGGGGTTGGCCACGACCGCGCGCTCGATCCCCGGCAGTAGCGGCGGGATGAGCACAATGAGGTCGCCACCGCGCGCCTGCAGTTGCGCGGCGACCGCGGCGAGGCGTTCCAGTGCCGCGGCCGGCGGTTCGCCTTTGGCGCGGACCAGCGGCGCCACGTACGGGGAATCGGGCCGCGCGGCGGCGGCCAGCACGCCGGGCGCCGTTTCAGCGGTCAGGGGTTTCAGGTTGCCGAAGGTCGCACTGCCGTCGTAACGAAAGCCGACGCAGCGCCCGCGGTGGATGGTGTCGAAGTCGCGCGCGGGCGTGCCGTCGGGGCAGGCGTAGTCGGCACCCGGCCCGTCGAGAAACACCGCGCGGAAGGCCTGGGCGGAATCCGGCGCGCGCAGGATGCCGCGCAGGGCGCGGAACAGATCGCGCACGCGCGGCGCCGACAGCGCGTCGGCCAGCATGGCGAGACGGCCGGGCGGCGGCGGGCCCGCCACGGCTTCGGGACCGAGCAGTTGCGCCGCCGTAGGCTTGCCCAGCGGCTCGAAGGCCAGCCCGATCGCCCAGTCGAGCGGCACCACCAGCCATTGCACCTTGGTCTGTACGACGAGCGCTTCCGCCTCCGCCAGCGCAGGGCCGAGCAGGTTGGCCGACTGGCTGAAGTTATAGGCGCGGAGGTCGCCCGGGAACGCATCGGCCGAAAGCCCCATTACGGTCGAGGACCCGAGCACCAGCGCGTTGACCTGCGGCAAGCGGTCGTTCAGGCGCAACACCTTGAACGGGCGGTTCTGCGACAGCGGCGGCGAGTAGGTGACGCCGCGCGTCGCCTGCTGCCATGCGCTCGCTTCCCGCGCGAGTCGTTCGCCGCCGAACGAACGCTCGACGAGCGCGTAGTTGGCGGCGGCGATCGGCACCAGCACGAGTGCGCACACGCCGAACAGTATCGTCAGGTAACGGCCGCAGGTCGACATTGGCCCGTTCATCAGAACTGGAAGTACAGGAACTCGGACTGGCGATGCAGGTGGGCGATGGCCACCGACAACAGCAGCGCCGTCGCCAGCGCCCAGGCAACGCTGGGCCGCCACAGGCCGCTGCCCGGCACGTCGCCGGGCGGCACCGAGAGCGCGGGTTCGGCGCGCGCCATGAGCTGCTGGGTGTTGGGCGCGAACCAGACGATCGCGAGCAGCCCGGCGATCCACTGCCAGGCCGCCGGCGCTACCGTGCCGGCGCCACTGCCCGCGCCCGCCATTGCTTTCAGCACGATGCCTGCGGACGCGAGGTCCGCCGCACGGAATAGCACCATCGTGGCAACGATCACCGCGAAGGTCACACCGATGGCGGCGACCCGTCCCACGGGCGTGGTCTGCTTGAGATCGTGGCCACGCGACTGCCGGAAGCTGCGCCACGCGTGATTCACCGCGAGCAGTGCGCCATGCGCCACGCCCCAGACGACAAAGTTCCAGCCCGCGCCGTGCCACAGGCCGCCGAGGAACATCGTGCCCATCAGCGCGGCGAGGCGCCGTCCGGCGCTGCGCCGGAAACCACCGAGGGGAATGAACAGGTAGTTGCGGAGGAAGCGGCTGAGCGTCATGTGCCAGCGGCGCCAGAACTCGGTGATGTTCTCCGCCTTGTAAGGCGAATGGAAATTGAGCGGCAGCTTGATCCCGAACAAACGCGACAGACCGATCGCCATATCCGAGTAGCCGGAGAAATCGAAATAGAGCTGCAGCGTGTAAGCGAGCGCGCCTGACCAGGCCTGCGCCGTCGTCACCGGCAGTCCGGCGGCGGCGGCATCGAACACCGGGCGCGCGTAGGCGCCGATGGGGTCCGCCAGCATCACTTTCTTGGCGAGGCCGATGGCGAAGATGGTGAGCCCGATGGCCACGTTCGCCGCCGAGACCCGGTAGGTTTCGGGGCGCGCGAACTGCGGCATCATCTCCGCGTGGTGCAGGATGGGGCCCGCGATCAGGTGCGGGAAGTAGGTCACGAACAGCGCGTAATGCAGCGCGTTCGTCTCCCGCACGCGGCCCTGCCAGGCATCGACCAGGAAAGCGATCTGGGTGAAGGTGAAGAAGGAGATGCCGAGCGGCAGGATAATGGTCTGCAGCGTCCATTCGAATCCGCCCAGCGCCGCGACGTTGGTGACGAAGAAGTTCGCGTACTTGTAGTAGCCGAGCGCAGCGAGGTTGCCCGCGAGCGCGAACACCAGCCAGCGCCGCGCGACCTGGCGATCCTCGCGCGCCGCGGCCGCGGCGATGGCCCGCCCGCAGCCGTAGTTGAACGCGATCGACGCCGTCAGCAGCCACAGGTAGTCGGCGCTCCACCAGCCGTAGAAGAAGAACGACGCTGCCGTCAGCCAGGCCGCAGCCCACGCCGGACCCAGCCGCGCGAGCAGGAAGAAGCCGGCGAAGGTGAGCGGCAGGAAGGCGAACAGAAAGACGAAGGAATTGAACAGCATCGCGGCCGTGTTACGTCTTCAGCCGAGGCTCAGCCGGCAAAGAAGCGCTCGATCCCGCCGATCACGGTATCCGCCTCGGCATCGGTCAGCGTGTGGTACAGCGGCAGCCGCAGCAGGCGGTCGGCAATGTCCTCGGTGACCGGCAGCGGACCGGCGCAGCGCCCGAAGCGGCGGCCCGCGGGCGAGGTGTGCAGCGGCACGTAATGGAACACCGCCATCACGTTCGCGGCCTTGAGCGCGGCGATCAGTTGCTGGCGCACGGCGAGCGAAGGCAGCAGGACGTGGAACAGGTGCCCGTTGTGCACGGCGCCCTCCGGCGTCTGCGCGGGCAGTTCGAGCACGCCACGCGCGGCCAGCGGCGCCAGGCGTTCGCGGTAGCGCTCCCATAGCGCGAGGCGGTGGGCGATCGCGGCTTCCGCGTGTTCGAGCTGGGCCCACAGGAAGGCCGCGACCAGCTCGCTCGGCAGGTAGGAGGAGCCGACATCGACCCAGGTGTACTTGTCCACCTCGCCGCGGAAGAACTGGCTGCGGTTGGTGCCCTTCTCGCGGATGATCTCCGCGCGCTCGGAATAGCGCTCGTCGTTGACGAGCAGCGCGCCGCCCTCGCCGCTGATGATGTTCTTGGTCTCGTGGAAGGAAATGCAGCCCAGGTGACCCACCGCGCCCAGCGCGCGGCCGCGCCAGGTGGAGAGCAGAGCCTGCGCGGCGTCCTCGATCACGGCGATGCCGCGCGCGATGGCCAAGGCCATGATCGCGTCCATGTCGCAGGCCACGCCCGCGTAGTGCACCGGCACGATCGCCTTGGTGCGTGGCGTGAGCGCTGCTTCAAGCAGGCGTTCGTCGAGGTTCAGCGTGTCGCGCCGGACGTCCACGAACACCGGTGTCGCGCCGCGCAGCACGAAAGCATTGGCGGTGGACACAAAGGTGTAGGACGGCATGATGATCTCGTCGCCCGGCCCGGCATCCACCAGCAGCGCGGCCATCTCCAGCGCGGCGGTGCACGAGTGCGTCAGCAGCGCGCGCCGCGTACCCAGCGTTTCCTCCAGCCAGGCGTGGCAGCGCTTGGTGAACGGGCCGTCGCCCGACAGGTGGCCAGCGGCGACCGCCTGTTCCACGTACTCCAGCTCGCGGCCGATGATGAAGGGTTTGTTGAAGGGAATTTTTGTGCTCATGTTTTCACCGCGACGGCGAGCAGCGAACCGCCGGCGGGCCAGTTGATGCCCGTGCGGATCGCGGCGTTCTCGGCAGTCAGCACCGCGCGCAACGCGGCATTCGCAATCCCGCCGATGCGCAACTCGGCCAGCGGATCGAAGCGCGCCGTGTTGCGGCGGGCGAACCAGCGCGAGGCCGCCATCAACGGCAGCAGCAGCGCCACGAACGAGGTCATGCGCAGCACGCGGAATCCGGCGTCGGCGAGTTTGCCGCGCAGTTCGGCGGCGGTGTAGCGGCGGCGATGATGCGCGTGCTCGTCGGCCGGGCTCCATAGCGAGGGATGCTGCGGCACGGTGATCAGCACCCCGCCGCCGGGTGCGCAGGCGCGGTGCATCTCGGCCAGCACGGTGCGGTCCTCCTCGATGTGTTCGATCACGTCGAAGGCGCCGATCACGTCGAAGTGTTCGCGGTAGGGAATCGCCCGCGCGTCCATCTGCATCAGTTCGGCGCCGGGCACGCGCGAGCGGGCGAAGGCCAGACCCGCGCTCGACACCTCGCTCGCGGCGAGCGCGAGATCGGGCCGCGCGGCGTGCAGGCCGGCCAATACGTAGCCGGTGCCGCAACCGATTTCGAGCAGCCGCCGCGCCTGTGGAAAGTAGTGCGCGAGCGCCCAACTGATGAGCGCGTTGCGGGCACGGAACCAGAAGTGGCGCGATTCCAGCGCATAGAGCTGCGGGAACAGCGCGGCATCGAAGCCTTCATCCGCGGCTGCGAGCGCGGGCGCGAACGCCGGAAAGCCGTCGCGCTCGACGGGTGCTGCGCCACACGCGGGACAGCGCCAGTCCGGCCCGTCGAAATCCGCGCCGCAGGCCAGGCATTGTTTCACCCCTGGCTCCCCACTGCGATGCCGACCATGACGAGCGCCACACCCGCGATCTTGAGCGGCGTGATGGCCTCGCCGAAACAGTAATGGCCGGCGACCAGGATGAGCACGAACGCGAGACTCATGAAGGGATAGGCGTGCGACAGCTCGAGCTTGGTCATCGCCGCCATCCACGCGACCGCGGCGAGCAGCGCCGCGGCGAGACCGCTCATGATCCACGGGTTCACCAGCAGCTTGGCGAGGAACGCCAGTTTCTCGGGCAGCGCCTCGGGCAAGGCGCCCGCCTGCAGCACCTGCCACTTGATGACGACCTGGCCGTAGACCGTGAGCAGCACGGTTGCGAGTACATAGGCGTAACTCATATGACCACCCGATGGTAGAGATCGACGGGATTGCGGAAACGGAAACCCAGCGCGGCGTACAGGTTGAGCGCTGCGAGATTGGCGGCCGAAATCGAACTGGAGACTTCCTGCGCGCCGGCGGCGAACCGTTCCGCGCAGAGGAGGCTCCACAGCGCGTGCGCCCGCCCGTGGCCGCGCGCCGTCTCGCTCATGGCATGCAGGACCAGGCGCGTATCCTGGCAGGCGACAAAGCCGACCAGCACGCCTGCGTGCACCAGCCCGCGCACGGCGCCCGCCGCGTGCAGTTCGCGCAGCCAGTGGTCGTAACGGGCATCAGCCTGTGCTGGCGTCACCGCGAAGTCGCGATGGAAGCGGTCGTGTTGGAAGGCGCCGTGGCAGATCGCGAGCACCGCGTCGAGGTCCGGCTGTGCATCCAGCGCGGCGTCGGGGTCCGCCACAGGCCGCAGCCGCGAGGGCGTGCACCACGGCTCGATCAGGGTGTCGCAGTAGTAGAAGCCGTGACGCTGCAGGGCCGCCTTCGCGGCGCTATCGAGCGGATCGATGCGGACGCTGTGGTGTCCGGACCGGGCCAGCGCGGCGGCGAGTGTGCCGGGAGTGGCGTCCGCGAGTTCGAAGCAGTCGATGCCGAGGGCCCGACGGTCCCAGACAACGGGCTTAATCCGCTCCGCGGCGTTCATCGAAGGTGGCGTGCTGAATGATGTAGAGCGGCCGCTTCTTGGCCTCGTCGAAGGTCTTGCCGAGGTAGATGCCCATCACGCCGAGGATGGCGATGATGATGCCGCCGATGAAGTACACCGAGACGATCAGGCTGCTCCAGCCGGCCACCGCCGAACCGTACACCAGCGCGTGGGCGACGATGTACACCCCATAGAGCAAGGCACACAGCGCGAGCAGGAAGCCGAAGCGCACCGCGAGACGCAGCGGCTTGTCCGAATAGGCGACGATGACTTCCGAGGCGAGCTTCCACAATTTGGCGAGCGTGTAGGTGGACTCGCCCTCCTCGCGCGCGGCGTGCTGCACTTCGATGCTGGCGGTCGGGAAGCCCATCCAGTTCACCATGCCGCCGAAAAAACGCAGCTGTTCGCGCATGCGCCGCAGGTTGGCGACCACCTTGCGCGAGATGATGCGGAAATTGCCGGCCTGGCCGTCGTAGTCGATGTCGGCGAGCCAGCTGAACAACCGGTAGAAGATCCACGAACCCAGCCGTTTGGTCCAGGCATGCCGGCGCCGGCCGCGCAGCGCAAGCACGACGTCGTAGCCCTCCTGCGCCTTGGCGTACAGGCGCGGGATTTCCTCCGGGCGGTCCTGCAGGTCGCAGTCCATCACCACCACCCAGTCGCCGTCGCAGTGGTCGAGCCCGGCGGTGATGCCGTAGTGCTGGCCGAAGTTGCGGCTGAACTGCAGACCCTTCACGCGCGGATCGCGCGCCGCCAGCGCCACAATCTTGTCCCACGAGCGATCGCCGCCGCAGTCCTCCACCAGCACCAGCTCGAAATCCGGGGTGACCGGCTCGATAGCCGCAACGAGGCGCCGATAGAGTTCGTCGAGCGTGTGCTCGCCACGGTACACCGGAACCACCACCGACAGATGCGCCATGCGTCAACCTTGGTCGGCAAACTGGATGCGGTGGAGTTTGGCATAAATGCCGTCGCGCGCGAGCAGTTCGCGGTGGGTGCCCGTCTCGGCGATGCGCCCCCGTTCCAGCACCACGATGCGGTTCGCGCGCTCGATGGTGGAGAGCCGGTGGGCGATGACCAGCGTGGTCCGGCCCTGCATCAGCACTTCCAGCGCCGCCTGCACGTGACGCTCGGACTCGGAGTCGAGCGCGGAGGTGGCCTCGTCGAGGATCAGGATGGGCGCGTTCTTCAGCAGGGCGCGGGCGATGGCGAGCCGCTGGCGCTGCCCGCCGGATAGCTTGACGCCGTTCTCGCCGATGAGCGTTTCCAGGCCTTCCGGCAGCTCGCGCACGAACTCCATGACGTGCGCGGCCGTGGCAGCGGCCTCGATGTCCGCATGCGACGCGGCCCGCAGCGCACCGTAGGCGATATTCGCCGCCAGCGTGTCGTTGAACAGCACTACGTCCTGTGACACCAGCGCAATGTTGGCGCGCAGCGAGGCGAGCGTGAGCGTTTCGATATCGTCGCCGTCAACCAGGATGCGGCCCTCGGTCACGGCGTAGAAACGCGGCACCAGGTTGGCGAAGGTTGTCTTGCCCGCGCCCGACGAGCCCACGAGTGCCACGGTTTCGCCCGGGGCGATCGCAAGGGAGACGCCGGTCAGCGCCGGTGCCCGGTCAGGCGCGTAGCGGAAGCTCACGCCCTCAAAGCGGATCTCGCCGCGCGCGCGGCCCAGCGCGTAGGTTCCGGCGTCGGTTTCCGGCGGCTCGTCGATCAGCGCGAACAGGCTTTCCGCCGCCGCCAGCCCCTTCTGCAGCGGCTCGTTGACGCTGGTGAGGCGCTTCAAGGGCGCGGTCAGCATCAGCATCGCGCCGACGAAGGACACGAAGCCGCCGACGGTCAGTTGGTCCTGGCCCGACTGCGAAATGGCGATAGCGACGATCACCGCCATCCCGGCGGATGCGATCAGCTGCGTGATCGGCACATTGGCGGCGGCCGCCACCGCCTGCTTCATCGAGTAATGCCGCACGCGCCCGGCTTCGTCGGCGAAGCGCTTCGCTTCGTAGGCCTGCCCGCCGAAGAGCTTGACCACCTTGTGGCCCTCGATCGCCTCCTCGATGACCTGGGTCATGTCGCCCATCGCCTTCTGCACGTCGCGCGAGGAGCGGCGCAGCCGGTTGGAGAGCAGCCACACCACCAGCACGATCAGCGGCGTGATCACCAGCGACAGCAGGGTCAACTGCCAGTTCAGCCACAGCATCCAGGCCAGCAAGCCGATCGCCGCCAGCGTGTCCTTGAAGATCACCGTCAGCACGGCGGTGGCCGCGCCGGCGACCTGCGTCACGTCGAAGGTGATCTTGGAGATGAGGTTGCCCGTCGGCTGGTCGCCGTAATAGCGCGCGGGCAGCTGCAGGAGCTTGCGGAACATTTCCTCGCGCAGGTCCGTCACCAGCCGGTTGCCGACCCAGGCGATGGCGTGCGAGCCCACGTAGGTGCCGAAGCCGCGCACCGCGGCAATGCCCACGATCAGCCACGGCATCCAGCGCATCAGGTCCGGATCCTTGTCCACGAAGGTGCCGTCGAGCAGCGGTTTCATGAGCGCGGGCAGCGCCGGTTCGGTCAGGGCCACCAGCACCATGCCGGCGATGGCGAGCGAGAAAATCCGCCAGTGCGGCGTCACATAACGCAGCAGGCGGAGATAAAGTTGGGTGCTGGTGAGTTCGGGCGCTGCCATGCGGGCACGCGGGCGACGCGGATAAAAAAACGCCGGTCAATCCGGCGTCCGCACCATAGCGGAACGGCCCCGGGTTCGCAACCCGAGTGCACCCGCAATGAAGGAGGTTTCCCCTGCAGAAGGCGCGTTCCCGCTACGGCGGAAGGCGCGTTTCCGCCTTAGCGGAAAGCGTACTGCGCGGTGGCGAAGAAATTCCGCTGCGCCAGTGGGTAGGCCGAGTAGGTGGGAAAACCGGTGAACACGCCGTACGAAAAGTATTTCTCGTCGAACAGGTTCTTGACGCCCGCCGTCAGCAGCCAGGCTTTGATGTCGTAGACGACCTTGAGGTCGACCACCGTATACGCCGGCATCATCTGGTTGAACTGGTTGGTCTCGTCGCCGTCGAAGCGCTGCTGGCCAACGTAGCTCACCTGCCCGCTCAGGCGCAGCCGGTCGAGCGCCCGCCAGGTCAGCGTCACGTTGGCAGCGTTACGCGGGACCAGCGGCACCTCGTTGTTGGCGATCGACACGGCGCCGACGGTGCCGGATTTGAACTCCGAATCCGCGTAGGTGTAGTTGGCCGTCACCGTCACGCTTTCGCCGAGGTTCGCGCGGCTGGAGACTTCCACCCCCCGCCGCCGCGTCGGCGGCAGGTTCACGTTGTTGCCGGTGAAGGGGTTGAGGTGGATTTCGTTGCTGGTGTCGATGTTGTAGAGCGCGATCCGCGCACCGTAGGCGCCGCCGTTCCACTCGCTGCCGAGCTCCTGCTGGTGGGACTTCTGGGGCACGAGCAGGTTGATCGCGCCGGTGAAGATGTTGAAGTTGTCGTTGATGTTGGGCAGGCGGAAACTGAAGCCCGCTTTGGCGAGTAGCGAGACGCCCGCCCCCACGTCCTGCCGCCCGGCCACTTCCCACGCCGATAGCGTGGGTGTGAGGCTGGTGGAAAAGGCCGGCGCGGGGTTGCTGGCCCCGTAGTCGGTGCGCTGGATGCGCCCCCCCGCGGACAGGGTGGTGGCGGTTGCGAAGCGCGCGGTATACTGCGCATAGCCCGCCAGCGAACGCTGAAAACCGTCGGGAGCGTTCAGGATGCCGAAGGCCGGGGTGGAATTCGTGGCGTGGTAGTTCCAATGTTCCCAGTCCACCCCGCCGATCACGACCTGGTCCACGCCGGCGGCGGAAAACGGCAGCCGGACACGCGGCGCAAACGTCCACACGTCGCTCTGCGCGTCGCTCAGGCTGGGCCCGAACGCCGTGCCCAGGAAGAAACGCCCATGCGACACCCGCTGGCGGTAGGTCAGGTTGGCCGCCACCTCGGCATCGCCCACCAGAAGGTTGCCGCCGAGGTTGGCGTAGCCGGTCGATAGCGTGCCGTTGTCGTAGGCAAACAGCGCCTGACGCGGATTGGCGGCGATCTGCGCCTGGCTGATCGCGCCCGGCAGGCCGAAGGCCTGGTCGTCGGCACCCAGCTTGAGCGAGGCCCCGTTGCGGCTGTCGCCCCAGCGCAGGTCGGCGAGCGCAGAACGGTTGCGGAACACGTTATTGTCGCGGTAACCATTGCCGTTCTGGTAGGTGCCTAGCACGGCCGCGCCGAAGTTCTCGCCGGCGTAATTGAAGGCGGCGCTGCCGGAGAGCGTGCTGTAACTCGCCACTCCGCCGCCCACGGTCACCTGGCTGCGCTGCGCCGAGGGCGACTTGGTGATGATGTTGATGGTGCCGCCGGTGGCGCCGCCGCCGTAGAGCACCGCGCCGCTGCCGTGGAGGATTTCGATGCGTTCCACCGCTTCCAGCGGGATCGCGGACCAGTTCACCGTGGTCTGTTCGTTCTCCGACACGCGCTGGCCGTCGACCAGCACCAGTGTGTTCTGGTCGCCGGTCGAACCGAAGCCGCGCATGTCGATCTGCAGGTTGGGATTGCCGGTGTCACGCACGCGGATGCCGGCGAGCTGGCCCAGCAGTTCAGGCACGGTGCGCGCGGCGGAATTGCGGATGTCGGCCGCGGATACGACGGTCACGCCGATCGGCAGACGGTTCTCGTCGGCCGGAAACCGGGTGGCGGTGACCACCACCTCTGGCGTTCGGGGTACGGTTTCACTGGCGTTGCTGCTGGAAGACAGGCATACGAATAGCGCGCCGGCCGTTGTGAGGGCGCGGAAAAATACTTGGTGCATGGAAAGGGCTCCCGAGTCGGACGCATGCCCTCCGCATGCGGTTACGTAAGGGAATGCCGCGGGTAGCCTCGAACGGGCCCCGGACCAGGGCACGAACGGCTGCTTCCCCGCAGCGGTTCCCAACCGCCGACTGAGGCCGGTCTACGGGCTCACGAGTTTTGACGCGCCGCCTTCCCGCGCGAACAAGCCGCGCAGTGGCACCAAGGCACGCCCGCACTCGCCTACCGTTGCGGGGGCAGCACAGGCATTGGCGATCAGGACTGAGGACTCAGGTCTGAGGACTCAGAGGAAATGCCTCAGTCCTTGGTCCTCGTCGCTCGAATCTGTCTCACCGCACCTGTTTCCCGATTATCCCGGCCGGAGAAACTGGACCGGGCACCTCGATCGGACCCGGCAAACATTTCCGCCGGGCGCGTCGATGATAGCGGATTCGCTGCCGGGGCCCCCTCTTAATAGGCCCTTGATTGCGCGGACAGTTCGATCTGAAGCGGGCGCTCACCTATTTGTTAGCTTGCACTTACACCCAAAGCCACACTTGCATGGAAACAACATTCAAAAACAGGCGTTAGCGGTTGACTTAACGCGATTTTCACGCCTATAGTGTAGTGATGGAGGCGGAGCTCAAATCGCTGGAAGGCAAGCTCGACCAGTTGGTCACGCTGTGTCAGCGCTTGCGCGGCGACAACCACGCGCTGCGCCAGCAGCTCGCCACTGCGCTGAACGACAGCAAGCACCTCGCCGAGAAAATGACGCAGGCACGCAATCGCCTTGAAACACTGGTCAACCAGATCCCGGACGATGAATCGGTCGGCACCGCCGGATAAGGACGCACGGCCTTCCGCATGAGCACCGACGCCAATACGATGCCTGTCAGCATCATGGGCCGCGAGTTCCGTGTGGCCTGCACGGACGAGGAACGCCCGCAGCTCACCGCAGCGGTCGAATACCTGAACGGCAAGATGGAAGAGATCAAGGACCGCAGCAAGGTCAGTGGCATTGACCGCATCGCCATCATGGCCGCCCTCAACATCGCACACGAGTACCTGACCACCCGCGTCGGCGGTTCGGGCGCCGATGTCGCCGACCTCAAGCGCCGGATCTCCGGCATGGAAGAAGCGATCGATCAGGCGATCGCCAACCAGGACGAGTTGTTCTAGTCCTCCGCCGCGGCGCCCTGCCGCGGTTGTTCCATTCCGCGTTTGGCCCTAAACTCGTTTGGCCTTCTGCGGTGTTCGTCAGGGTCGTAAATTCTTTGAACCAATGACTTGATCCGCGGTTGCCGACCTATGTGTCGCGGGTGTGCGCTCCTACTCGGAAGCGCCCGAAGCGTCCGGAAGGCGACCTTCTTGACCTGCGGTTCAAGATGCCGGCCCAACGGCACAGGCGGGGGCCTCGATTCCGGAACGCGGTGGCGCGGGTGCGCGCTACCGCGTTTTTCTTGGTGCGGCGGCAGCGGAGACAGCGCATGCGGTACTGGTTGATGAAGTCCGAACCGGACGCCTACTCGATCGACGACCTCCAGCGGGATAAAACCACCGCCTGGGGCGGGGTGCGCAACTATCAGGCGCGCAACTTCATGCGCGACCAGATGCAGGTCGGTGACGGCGTCCTCTACTACCACTCCAACTGCGAAGAACCCGGGATCGTCGGCATCGCGGCGGTGAGCAAGCCCGCCTACCCGGACGAAACACAGTTCGACCGCAAGAACAAGTATTACGACGAGGGCTCGACCCGCGACAATCCGCGCTGGGTGAACGTGGAGGTGAAGTTTGTACGCAAGACGCCGCTGGTATCGCTCACCGGACTGCGCACCCATCCGAAGCTGAAGAACATGCGCATCCTGCAACGAGGCAACCGGCTGTCGATCACGCCGGTCGATCCCGCGGAGTGGGCGTACCTCGAGACATTGTTCCGGAAAGCCGGCTCGGCGCGTTAACGGCGCGCCAGTAGCCGTTCAGGGCAGCACTTCTTCAGACTCCGCCGGCAGCGCGACCTCCGGGGCCAGCGCTTCCGCGCCGCGTGGACTCGGCCGCAGTCCGATGCCGGCCGGCGGCAGCGTGGGTTCCGCCGCGCGCCAGGTGCCGGGCGAATACTCGGACGACAGCACCCGCTCTTCCACACGCAGCGATGGCGCCACCGCCGGCGTCTGCGGTTTGATCCCCAGCAGCCGGTTGGTGTTGTAGCCGCCCACGCGCAGTCCGTCGAAACCCTCTCGCTTGAAATTGAATTCCAGCGAAGGCGGCCGCACCGCAGCCGGGGGCGGTCCCAGCGTGGCCTGCGGGCGCGAATAACCGAGCGTGAAGCCGAACTGCGATTGTTCCTGTTCGGCCGACACGCCGCCGAGCGGCAGGCGCCAGAACAGCATGGCGTTGGGCTGCTGCGCCCACGCCGTGACCGCATTCGACGCGAGCACCGCGGCAAAAAGGAGTAGACCCGTCGTCCGCTGCATGGCGCCTCCCTGCAGATCGTGACTTTGCTTGGGAAAACCTTACCGGACGTGAAATATTACTCGCGTCGGCGCCACTGACAAGAGGGTCGCGAGAGCGCCGGTAAGTTACTGAAATTAAACTAAATTGCGCCGGCCTTCCGCAACTGCCCGCACTCGTCGGCGCTCAGGCCCAGCACTTCAGTCAATACGGCGTCCGTATGCTGCCCGAGCATCGGCGGCGGCGTGTCGTGCACGATCGGTGTGCCGCTGAAACGCATGGGGCTGCGCACCAGCGGCACTTTGCCGGCCAGCGGATGCGGCAGTTCGAACTTCAGCCCGCGCGCCACTACCTGCGGCTCGCGGAACACCTGGTCGATGGTGTTGATCGGGCCGTTGGCCACGCCGCCCGCGTCGAGCGCCTCGCACCACGCCTGCGTCGAGCGCTGCGCGAACACCTTCTCCAACAATTCGGTCAATACCACGCGATTTTCGACCCGCTTGCCGTTAGTGGCAAAGCGCGGGTCGGTGGCGAGTTCGGGACTGCCGGCGAGATCGCAGAACTTCTTGAACAGGTTGTCGTTGCCGCAGGCAAGGATGATCGCGCCATCCTGCGTCTTGAAGGTCTGGTACGGCACGATGTTCGGATGTGCGTTGCCGAGCCGGCCGGGCGCCTCGCCGGTGGCGAGGAAGTTCATGCCCTGGTTGGCGAGGAAGGCGACCTGGGTGTCCAGCAGCGCCACGTCGATGTAGTTGCCTTCGCCCGTGCGTTCGCGATGCGCGAGCGCCGCGCAGACCGCAATCGTCGCGTACATGCCGGTCATGAGGTCCACGATCGGCACGCCCACGCGCTGCGGGCCCCCGCCGGGCAGGTGATCCTCCTCGCCGGTCACGCTCATCAACCCGCCCATGCCCTGCGCCATGAAATCGTAGCCCGGGCGGTCCTTGTACGGCCCGGTCTGGCCGAAGCCGGTCACGGAACAGTAGATCAGCCCCGGATGATCCTGACGCAGATCGTCATAGCCGAGCCCGTAGCGCGCGAGATCGCCGACCTTGTAATTCTCGATCAGCACGTCGCATTTCGCCGCCAGCCGGCGCACCAGCGCCTGGCCTTCCGGCTTGGCGAGGTTGATCGTGACGGAACGCTTCGCGCGGTTGGCGGCGGCGAAGTACGCCGATTCGGTGGTGTCCTTGCCCTCGGTGTCCTTCAGCCAGGGCGGGCCGAAAGCGCGTGAATCGTCGCCCTTGCCCGGCCGCTCGACCTTGATGACATTGGCGCCGAGGTCCGCGAGGTTCTGCCCGCACCACGGCCCCGCGAGCACGCGGGAAAGGTCGAGTACACGGATATGGGATAGCGGTCCTGCCATTTCATTCTCCAAAATAAATGAGCCGCAGAGACGCGGAGCACGCAGAGGGAAAGGATCAACAACGAAAGGTCCCGGCAGAAAATGGTGGTCTGCTATGGCCCCCTATCGACTTTCTCTGCGCTCTTTGCGTCTCTGCGGCTATTTTCCCGTGAACTTCGGTTTGCGCTTTTGCATGAACGCATCGTAGCCGATGCGGTAATCGTCGGTGTCGAAGTAGTCGAAATTCGCCTCGACTTCCGCCGCCGTCAGCGGCGCCGGCCGCGGCGTCAAACGGCGGATGAACTGCTTGTGCCAGCGGTGCACCAGCGGCGCACCGTCCGCAATGCGCTGTGCGGTGCCCGCGACTTCCGCGGCCAGCGCGGCGTCGTCCGTGAGGCGCGTGAGCAGGCCCTTCGCCAGCGCTTCCTCCGCGTCCCACACCCGGCCCTCGATCAGGATCTCTGCCGCGACGGCCGGCCCGGCCAGTGCAAGCACCCCAGCGAGTTCGTCGTAGGCGATCGCAAAGCCCAGCCGGTTGATGGGCACGCCGAACCGCGCCGAACGGCCGGCGATGCGCAGGTCGCACTGGCAGGCGAGTTCCAACCCGCCGCCGACACAAGGTCCGTGAATCATCGCCACCACCGGATGCCGGCAGACGCCTACCGCCCGCAACGCGTTGCCCACCAGATCGTGGTGGTAATGGCGGCCCTGCGCGCGGTCATTGCGCGCGGTCGCAAACTCGGCGATGTCGGCACCGGCGGCGAAGGCCTCGCTGCCCGCCCCGCGCAGCACGACGCAGCGCAGCGCGTCATCCGCGGACAGCGTCGTGAACGCCGCCGCCAAGGCGCGCCACATCGCGACGGTCAGCGCGTTGAGCTTGCCGGGATTGGCGATGGCGACCGTGGCGATGACGCCGTCGCGGGTGACTTCGATGGTGCCAGGCATGGTGGACGCCGGGGAAAAACCGGATGATACGCGCAGCGCGATGCGCCATAATCGCTGCCGAGCCTGCCCGCACCTTGCCTGCCCGGCGCCGACCATCAGGAGGAGAATCACCGTGAACCGCACCCCCGTCGTGCTGCTCGCTGCAGCCCTCGCGTCGGCGCTCGCTGTTGCGCCTGCCGCCGCCCAGAACGCCGCCGACGCCTACCCCAACAAATCCATCCGCTTCGTCGTGCCTTACCCGCCGGGCGGCACGACGGACATCGTCGCGCGCGGGATCGGCATGAAGCTCGCCGAACGCTTCGGCCACCAGGTGGTGATCGACAACCGCGGCGGCGCCAGCACGATGATCGGCGCCGAGGCCGTCGCCAAGTCCGCGCCTGACGGCTACACGCTGCTGCTCACCACCGCCACCACCATGTCGATCAACCCGCAGGTGGTCGCGAAGCTGCCGTACGACCCGGTGAGGGACTTCGCGCCGATTACCTTCGCCGTGAACGTGCCCTTCATGATCGCGGCGCACCCATCGGTGCCCGCCAACACGATCCCCGAGCTCATCTCACTGGCCAAGTCCAAGCCCGGCACCATCAAGTATTCGACGCCCGGTTTGGCATCCAGCAACCACGTCGCCGGCGCGCTGCTCGAATCGATGACCGGCATCAAGCTGCTGCACATCCCCTACAAGGGTTCGGGACCGGCCACCGCCGCAGCGCTGGGCGGAGAAGTGGACATCGTCATCACCGGCATCGCGACGGTGGCGCCGCAATGGAAGGCTGGCAAGTTGAAGATTCTGGCAATCGGCGCCGACCAGCGCCACCCGGGCTGGCCGGAGATCCCGTCCACCGGTGAAGCCGGGCTCAAAGGCTACTACGCGGGTACGTGGTTCGGCGTCGTCACGCGCGCCGGCACCCCGCGGCCGATCATCGACAAGCTCAACCGCGAGGCTGTGGCGGCGCTCAGCGGCGGGGAACTGAAGGACCGGCTGACCTCGATCGGGTTCGATGTCGCCGGCGGCACGCCGGAAGAATTTGCGCGCTTCATGCAGAACGACCGGGCGCGCGCGGCCAAGGTGATCAAGGCGGCCGGTATTCAGGCGGAGCAGTAGGAACGCCCGGTTAGCGGTTCTCCAGACGGTTGTAGTCGAACAGCGCCGCTTCCCGTGGAGACCACTGCCGGTACGCGTCCTGCACGGCATCAGTGTGGGCCCAGAAGGCGGGGTCGGTGCGGCGGACCGCGAAGCGCGTGGCGAGCGCGCGGTAGTCGGCTTCCGATTTCAGGCCGCGAACCGCCGCGGTGAACGCGGGCAGGTCCTCCTGCCGCAGCCGGAAAAACGCATTCGAATACTCGCCGATGAAGCCGGCCCCCACGGTCAGCGTGTTCTCGTCGGGTCGCAACTGCGCGCCCTCGCGTATCAGGTGGCTCACGTTGGCGTGCGCGGTGTTGCGCAGCAGCGTGAACCAGCGTGCCGGGCCGGCGGGTGCGTCGACGCGCACCACCGCCATCTCCGGCAGCCACGACAAGCTGCGACCGCGCACGGACGACAGTGTTTCCAGGTCGCGCTGCAGGGCGTCATCCTTCACCATGGCGAGGTTGTGGCGCGCGTCGAGCGTCGGCGCCAGCCGCACCTTCAGCAGGTCGTAGAACTCGCGCTGCGGATCCCTGGTCTTGTAATCGATGCCGGTCTTCCGGCCGGCCGTAGCGCTGGTTCGGTTCCGTGTCCTGCGTCAGCGTCGCGCAGCTCGCCAATAAGAGCGCAGCCAGGGCGAGCAAGCTGCGCGCGGAGGAGCGCCCGGCAGAGCCGGCGGTCGAGGGCAGCCGCAGGTCAGTCACGCCTCGCGGCGCTGATGCCTCCATCGACCGTCAGCTCGGTTCCGGTGATGTAGGCGGCTTCATCCGAAACCAGGAACAGCACGGCATGCGCCGTGTCCCAGCCGGTACCCATGCGCCCCATCGGCACCGCGGCGTGGCGCTTGGCGATCAGTTCCGCCGCGCTGCCGGCGGAGAGCTGCTTGACGAGGCGCTGCTCCACCAGCGGTGTGTGCATGGTGCCCACGATCACGGTGTTGCAGCGGATGCCCTGCTTCACGTACGCCATGGCCGTCGAACGGCTGAGGGCGGCAAGCCCAGCCTTCGCCGTGCTGTAGGCGACGTTGACCCGGCCGCCGACCTGGTGACGGAAGCCCGCGATCGATGAAATGTTCACGACGACGCCCGCCTGCTGCTTCTCCATCACCGGCAGCACGAACTTGCAGCCCATGAACGCGGTCTTGAGGTTGAGATCGAGCTGCGCGTCCCAAACCTCTTCGGTCATTGACACCGGGTCGCCCGCCGCCGAACCGCCGACGTTGTTGATGAGGATGTCGATGCGGCCGAAGCGCGTCACGCAGGCTTCGACGGCCGTTTTCACTTCCGTGGCTTTCGTCATGTCGCAGCGGTGGACGACGCACACGCCGCCTTCCTTCTCGATGATGGCTCGGGTATCCAGCGCGGCCCCTTCGTCGAGGTCGGTCGCGAAGATCTGCGCGCCCTGGCGCGCCAGCAGCACGGCGGTCGCCTTGCCGTTGCCCCAGCCGGGCCCCACGGTGCCGGCGCCGGCGACGAATGCAATCTTTCCTTTGAGATCGAGCATGGCGGGCCTATTGGTGCGCGTAGAGTTTTTTGCCCGAGACCGGCAGCTTCGCCATCAAGATGTCGCCGGAGAGCGATTCCGTGATGTAGAGCGTCTTCATGTCGGGGCCGCCGAAGGCGATGTTGGCGAGATGGTGGTGCTTGTGGTCGTCGGAAGAAACGAGGTGCGTGGGCAGCATGTTGCTGTCGAAGCGCCAGATGCCGACGCCGAGCTGGCACACCAGCAGGCCGTTCTCGCTGTCCATCTCGATGCCGTCGGGTCCACCCACGCCCCCAGAGAGCTGCACGGCGACGCCAGTCTTGGAGATCGTGCCGTCGGCCATCAGCGGCAGGCGCCAGATCTGCTGCGAGCGCGTCACCCCCACGTAACAATGTTTTTCCACCGTGGAGAGCGTGATGCCGTTGGGGCTCGGCACGTTGTCGCACAGGCGGTCGAGCCGGCCGGCGGCGGACAGGCGGAATACGCGCCCGGTCGGGTCAGCGATGCCGGTCTGGCCCTGGTCAGTGAAATAAAGGTCACCGTTGGAAGCGAAGTGCAGGTCGTTCAGCCCCTTGAAGCCTTCGCTGAACGCGGTGCGCAGGATGGTTTCGAGCTTGCCGGTCTTCGGATCGAGGCACAGCAGCCCTTCCTTGTAGTCGCAGATGAAGATGCGGCCGTCCTTGTGGATCTTGAGTCCGTTGGGCCAGCCGTCGTACTGCGTGACGAGTTCCCATTCCTTCTTCGGCGTGATGCGGAAAATGCGACCGAAGGGGATGTCGCAGAACCACAGGTTGCCGTCGCGATCGAAGGACGGGCCTTCGAGGAAGCATTCGACTTCCGCGTTCTGGCGGTTGGGGTCGGACCACGCCGTCCGCTGCTTCTTGCGGAACTTGGCGGGCATGGACATGAAGACTTCGGTCTTGATGTGCTCGAGCGGCTGGAACGGATTGAACACCTGCGGACTCCGGTTGCGGTTGCGGTGAAAACTAGTCGGGCTTGGCACCGGTGAGTTTGATGATCTTTGCCCACTTCTCGATGTCGGCCTGGAGGAACTTGCGGAATTCTTCCGGCGTGCTGACCACCGGCTCGTTGCCCTCGTTCAGCAGGCGCTCGCGCATGTCCGGCGTGTTCAGTACCGACGCGATTTCCTTGTGCAGCTTGGCCACGATGGCCGGCGGCGTTTTCGCCGGCGCCATGATGCCGTACCAGGTCGGCGCATCGAAACCCGGCACGCCGGACTCGGCAACGGTGGGGATGTCGGGCAGCGTGGGAAAGCGCTTGGCCGTGCTGACGGCGATGCCGCGCAGCCGGCCGGACTTGTGGTGCGGGATGCTGACGATCAGCACCGTGAAGGCAGCCTGCACTTCATTGCCGAGCTGCGCGGTGGTCGCCGGCGCGATGCCCTTGTAGGGCACGTGCACCATGTCGAAACCTGCGCTCTGCTTCAGCAGTTCCATCGCCAAGTGCGGCGGGCTGCCGTTGCCGGACGATCCGTAGGAGACCGGCTTGATCTTCGCGTAGGCGACCAGTTCCTTCACGTTCTTCACCGGTAGCGAGGGATGCACCACCAGCATCATCGGCGAGATCACCGCGAGCGACACCATGGCGAAATCGTTCACCGGATCGAAGGGCAGCTTCGGGTACAGCGTCGCGTTGCTGGCGTGGCTGCCGAAGGCCATCATGATCGTGTAGCCGTCGGGCAGTGACTTGGCCACCAGCTCCGCACCGATCGCGCCGGCGGCGCCGCCGCGGTTGTCGATGACGAAGGTCTGGCCCAAGCGCTCGCCGAGCTTCTGCCCGATCAGGCGGGCGAGGATGTCGGTGCCGCCGCCCGGCGGGAAGGGCACCACGAAGCGCACAGGCTTGTCGGGATAGGTGCCTGCGCCCTGCGCGTGGCCTGTGGCAGGCAGCGCTGCGGCGGCGGCGATCAGCGCATGCAACACGAAAAACGGGCGACGAACGGACATGGGGCTGCTCCGGTGAACTGAGGGCGCCATGATAAGGAACTCCGCGCGCGGCGTCGATGCGACCGCGGCGGTTTGCCGGTAGCATCGCGCATCCCCACTGCGCATGACCCCCACATGAAGATCAAGCGCGTCGAACCGATCGCCGTCAGCCTGCCGATGCTGAAGCCCATGAAGATGGCCGGCGTCGAGATCCGCACCGCGGACAACCTGCTGGTGCGGCTGGAGACGGACAGCGGGCACGTCGGCTGGGGTGAGGCCGCCTCGGCGCCGACCATGACGGGCGAAACGGTCGAAGGCATGACGGCCGCCGCGCGCTGTATCGCGCCCGCGGTGGAAGGTCTGGCGGCGACGGACATCGCCGGCTTTGCCACCGCCATGAAGCGCGCGATCTATGGCAACGCTGCCGCCAAATCCGCTGTCGAGATGGCCCTGCACGACGCCTTGGGGCGCGCGGCCGGCACGCCCGTGTACCAACTGCTCGGCGGCAAGCATCGCGACCGCGTGCCCGTGCTGTGGCTGCTCGGCACCGGCAGCGCGGACGGCGATGTGGCGGAAGCGCGCGACAAGATGGCGGCGGGGTTCGTCGCCTACAAGATCAAGGTCGGCGTCGATGATCCGCTGCGCGACGCGGAGCGCACGCGCCGCATCTGCGACGTGCTGGGCGCTGGCCACCTGATTTCCGCCGACGCCAACCAGGGCTGGTCCGTCGAGCAGGCCATCGCCTATGTGCAGGCCGTCGCTGATACACGGCTGGATTTCTTCGAGCAGCCGGTGATGGGCGACGACCTGGCCGGCATGGCAAAGGTCGCCGCGGCGAGCCGCGTCCCCATCGGCTTCGACGAAGGCGCGCACGGCATTGCGGACATCGAGCGCCACCATGCGATGAAGGCGGCGTCAGGCATCAGCCTCAAGACCATCAAGCTGGGCGGCCTGCGGCCGGTGATGGAAGCCGGCGTGCTGTGCGAGCGCCTCGGCATGAAGATCAATCTCGCATGCAAGATCGCCGAGTCCGGCATCGCGACGGCCGGCGTGCTGCACCTCGCCGCCGCGCTGCCGTCGGTGGACTGGGGCGTCAGTTTGTCGAGCCAGTACCTGGCCGATGATGTGGTGCGCACGCCGTTGCCCATCGTCAAAGGCCACGCGCAGGTGCCGGCGGGCGCGGGACTGGGCTTCGAGGTGGATGAGTCGAAGGTGCGGCGCTACGCGTTGAAACTCTGATCCGGCAGGCCTACACCAGCCGCTCCGCCAGCTCCCCGAAATCGGCCACGACCAGGTCGGGCTGGTAGGGCCAGTTCCCGAACGGGCGCTTGCGGCGGTCGACGAAAGCGGTGCGCATGCCCGCGGCCTTCGCTCCCACGCAGTCGAAGGCGTGGTTGGCGACGAACAGCACCTGGTCCATGGACACGCCTGTGATCTCCGCGGCCTTGGTGTAGGTCGCCACGTGCGGCTTGAACGCGCCCGCTACCGCGACCGAAATGATGTGGTCGAACGCGATGCCGTGGTACGGCCGCGCGGCTTCGAGCATGTCTGGATCGCCATTCGACAGCACCGCAAGCTTGTAGCGCGTACGCAGTTTGTCCATTGCCGCCGGCACGTCCGGAAACGGCTTGAGCTTCTCGATCTCCGCCACCAGTTCACTCACCTCCTGGTCCGTGTGCGGGATCTCCGCCCGCGTCAGGGTGGTGTCGACCGAGATTTCGCCGATGCGACGGTAGGTGATGTGTTCCCGGTGCAGCAGCCCGTCGATCATCGAGTTCTCGAAGTGGGTGCGGCGCCACCAGGTCACGAAGGCGTCGGGTCGCCCCTTCCAGCCCTTGCGTTTGAGGTAGGGCGTAACGGCCTCGACCAGGCCGCCCTGCATGTCCACGACCGTGCCGTATTGGTCGAACATCACCACCTTGGTATTGCTTTTCAGCTCCGCGAGGGTTGCCATGGCTCCGCTTACAGTTTGATCTTCGGATCGAGCCAGTCGCGCAGGCTGTCGCCGAACAGGTTGAACGAAAACACCGCGAGACTGATCGCGATGCCGGGAAAAACGATCATCCAGGGCGCCTGCTGGTAGAAGTCCGCCGCCGACCCCGACAGCATCAGCCCCCAGGATGGTGTCGGCTCGGTGACGCCAAGGCCGAGAAAGGACAGCGAGGCCTCGGCCAGGATCGCCTGCGCCACGAACGCCGTCAGCATGATCAGGTATGGGGCGGTCACATTCGGCGCGATGTGCCGGAAGATGATGCGGGTGTGCGAAAACCCGGCCGTGCGCGCGGCGTCGATGTAGGGCATCTCGCGGATGGCCAGCGCCGAAGACCGCACCACGCGCGCCACCTTGGGCACCATCGGCAGGCCAATCGCCACCACCAGGTTCACGTCCACCCCCAGTACCAGGTTCTTGCCGAGGATCGCGACCACCGTGATCGCCAGCACGATAATGGGAAAGGACAGCAGCACGTCCATCACGCGCTGGATCGCCATGTCGATGCGGCCGCCGAAATAGGCGGACACCACGCCCACCACCGCACCGAGCGTTGCGCCCCAGAACGACGCGAGAAAACCCACGGCCAGTGCGGTCCGCGCGCCATAGATGATGCGCGACAGCACGTCGCGGCCGAAGGAGTCGGTGCCGAGCCAGTGTTCGCGCGACGGTGCGGCCAGCATCGCCGTGTAATTCACGGTCAGGGGATCGTAGGGCGCCACCCAGGGCGCGAACAACGCGCACACCGCCATCAGTACGATGAACAGCAGCCCCCCCGCGCCGAGCGGCTGCTGACCGACGAACAGCAGCACCGGATGACGGCGCTTGGGGACTATGTAGGCGATAGCGGTTGTTGTCATGGGAGACCGGATAACCGCGGTTGCCAACACCGGGGGAAGTAATGGGTAATGGGTGATGCGGCATGCGAACAACCCCTACCCCAGTGCTTGCCCATAACCCATCGCTCATTACTCATAACCATCCCTCAACGATAGCGGATGCGGGGATCGAACACCGCGTAGAGCAGATCGATCGCGAAGTTGATCAGCACGAAGAACACCGCCACCAGCAGGACCAGGGCCTGCAGCATGGTGTAGTCCCCGCGCGAGACAGCCTGCACGAACAGCTTGCCGATGCCGTTCAGATTGAACACCTGCTCGGTCACCACCAGGCCGCCGATCAGGAACGCAAACTCCAGTCCGATGACGGTGATGACCGGCAGCATGGCGTTGCGCATGGCGTGGCGCGCCACCACCAGCCGTTCGTAGACGCCCTTGGCGCGTGCGGTGCGGATGTAGTCTTCCTGCAGAACCTCCAGAATGGACGACCGCATCATGCGCGTGGCCACCGAGGAATAGCGATACCCCACCGCGATGGCCGGCCAGATCAACTGTGACAGATTGGCCCACGGGTCCTCCCGGAAAGACGTGAAGGTCAACGGGGGGATCCAGGAGAAGTACGTCAGCAGCAGCAGGATGATGATCATGCCGAGCCAGAACGACGGCACCGCCAGCCCGGCGATCGAGAACACGCGGATCGCCTGGTCGATCCAGGTGTCCTTGAAAATCGCCGACAGCGTGCCGAGAGGCAAGGCCAGCAGGATGGCGAGGATCGTCGCCATGACCGCGACCTGCAACGACAGCTCGAGCCGGATGCCGATCTCGTAGGTCACCGGCTTCCCCGTCCACATCGAGTAGCCGAAATCCCCCTGCAGGATGCCGCCAAACCACTTCACGAATTGCACCGTCACCGGCTGATCCAGCCCCAGCCGCGCCCGCTCGGCTTCAACGACCTCCCTGGAAACATTGGCGCCGTCGAACATGACCTGCACCGGATCGCCCGGCATCGCTCGCAGCATGAAGAACACCAGCAGCGCGACGCCGATCAGCGTCGGGATCATCAGCAGCAGCCGGTTTACGATATAGCGCAGCATAGGTTGCGTGAGGCGTCAGGCGTGAGGGGTAAAGGTGGTTTCGATCGCCCCACCCCTCCCGCCTCAGTCCTCGCCGATTACTGGTCCAGCCAGACGTCCGTCAGGTCCTGCCCCACGTAGTGCGAAGGCGTCATGTTCCACCCTTTCAACTTCTTGTTGAGCACGATGATGCGGTGCCACCAGATGGTGGGGATGGTGTAAGCCTGTTCCAGCGCGCGTTTCTCGAACTCGCGGAGCAGCGCGGTGCGCTTCTTCTTGTCGAGCTCCCCCGATTGCTTGTCATAGAGCTCGTCCAGCACGCGGTCGGTCTGGCCCGCGTAGTTGATGGCCGACTTGTCGGACGACAGAAACTTCTGCAACTGCAGGTTGGGCTCGTCCATGTAGTCGCAATTGAAGTCGAGCGCGGCGTCGAAGGTCGGGTTGTCGCGCTGCTGCGCGGCAAGATACAGGCGCGTTTCGAGCTGCTCGTGTTTGACGTTGACGCCGAGCTGCCGCCACTGGTCGATCAGGAACACACCGACCGGCGTGTACGGCATCGCCACGTTGCGGTTGGTCAGCGTGAAGGTCAGGTTGGACGCGCCGGCATCGGCCAGCAGCTTCTTCGCTTCCGCCCGCGACGCGTTGATGTCCTTCGCAAAGCCCGGCAGCTTGACGAGTTCGGCTTCCGGCAGGGCGTATTCGTAGCCCGGCCGCAGCAAGCCGCCGACGTGACGCACCAGCGCCACCTTGGACAGCGCCTCGGCGCCGGCCCAGCGGTCGATGCCGAGCGACAGCGCCTTGCGCACGCGCTGGTCGTCGAACGGCTTCTTCCTGGTGTTGAACGTCACCACCAGGCTGCACACCCATGGCGACTCCATCACCACCGCCTTGTCGCCCAGGGTCTTGACGATGCGGTCGCGATCCGCCGGCGAATGACCGCGGAATTCCGCGAGCACTTCACCCGCCGACAGCGCGTTGACCATCGGCGCGCCTTGCGTGAAGAGCGCCATGAAACCGTTGAGGTAAGGCCGGCCCTTCTCGAAATAGCCGTCGAAGCGCTTGCCGGTCCAGTGCGAGCCGGCGACGTGCTCGACGAAAGTGAAGGGCCCGGTGCCCATGACGTTGCGCTCGGGCCAGCGCGGGTCCTGCTTCAGCTTCGCCGCGCTGTAAACGCAGTCCCAGGGGCTCGCGAAGTTCGCGAGCATCGAGGCGTTGGGCTTTTTCAGCTTGAACACGACCGTCAGCGGATCCGGCGTTTCGATCGAGGTGATGTCGGCGTAGCCCTCCTCGCGCAGCGACTTCACACCCGGCGGCGGCTTGCGGATGCGGTCGTAGGTCGCCTTGATGTCCTCAGCGGTGAAGTTGGAACCGTCGTGAAACTTGACGCCCTTCTTCAGCTTGAAGGTGTAGGTCAGCCCGTCCTTGGACACCGTCCACGATTCGGCGAGGTCGCCCTTCACCGACGGATACTTCGGCGTGTCGAACTTGAGCAGCGTTGAATAATGCGGGCGCACCGGGTGGATGAACGCAAACGACGACTGCGCGTGGCAATCGTAGTTCGGCGGCTCCGCGCCGACCGCGAACTTGAGCAGGCCGCCCGGGGTGGGCGTCTGGGTCGTCTGGGCAAACGCTGCCCCCGTCCCGATACAAAGATTGAAGGCAAGTGCAACCGAGGTCATTCCGATCCAGTAACGTTTCATGACTCCTCCTTCATTGTTTTCGTCCATGCGTGCAAAACCGGTCCAGCGTCACACCTTCAGGCACGCGGCGCGATGCCCCGCACCCACTTCGCGCAGCTCCGGGATGATGCGCCGGCATTCCTCGGAAGCCAACGGGCAGCGGGTATGGAACACGCAACCCGCCGGCGGAGCCAGCGGACTCGGCACCTCGCCGCCCAGCACACGATGCTCGCGCGCGGCCTCCAGCACCGGGTCCGGCACCGGCACCGCATCGAGCAGCGCGCGGGTATACGGGTGGCGCGGATTCTCATACAACGCGTCGCGGTCGGCAACTTCCATGACCTTGCCGAGATACATCACGACCACACGGTCCGAGATGTGGCGCACCACGGCGAGATCGTGCGCGATGAACAGGTAAGTCAGTCCCAGTTGCTGCTGGAGGTCTTCCAGGAGATTGATGATCTGGGCCTGGATCGACACGTCGAGCGCGGACACCGGCTCGTCGCATACGATGAAGCGCGGCTCCATGGCCAGCGCCCGCGCGATGCCGACACGCTGGCGCTGGCCGCCGGACAGCTCGTGCGGGTAGCGATCGGCCATGTAATCGAACAGGCCGACTTTCTCCAGCAGTTCGCCGACGCGGTGGCGCGCGGCACGGCGGTCCGGCTGCAGGTGATAGACGCGCATCGGTTCGGCAATAATCTCGCCGATGGTCATGCGCGGATTGAGCGAACTGTACGGGTCCTGAAAGATCACCTGCACGGCACGGCGGTATGCCTTGAGCGGCGCGCCCCTGATGCGGTTCACATTGCGGCCGTCGAAGACGATCTCGCCGGAGGTGGCCTCTTCCAGCCGCAGCAGGGTACGGCCCACCGTGGTCTTGCCGCAACCGGACTCGCCGACCAGCCCGACGGTCTCGCCCGGATAAAGTTCGATCGAGAGTCCGTCGACCGCGCGCACTTCGGCGTGCGCTCCGCGCAGCATGCGCAATCCGGTGGCCACCTCGAAGTACGTGCGCAGTTCATGCAGCCGCATGACGGGTGCGGTACGATCGATGGTCTTCACGTGCGGTGCGTCCGCCGAGCGGCCTTGCAGGCCGATCGCCGCGCCCTGCACCATCTCCGGCGCACGCAGGCAGGCGGAATGGTGATCCGGCGCGGCCTCCACGAGCGGCGGCGTGTCCGCGGTACAGGCATCCAGGCGCGCAAGGCAGCGCGGCGCGAAGCGGCAGCCCGGCGGCGGCGCGAGCAGATTGGGCGGGGTGCCCTCGATGGTTTCGAGCTTCAGTCCGCGCGGCCGGTCAATCCGCGGCACGGAACGCAGCAGGCCCGCCGTGTACGGATGCAGCGGTCGCGCGAAGAGTTCCGCCGCTGTCGCCTGTTCGATAATGCGTGCCGCATACATCACGTTCACGCGGTCGGCGTAGCGGGCGACGATGCCGAGGTTGTGCGTGATGATGACCATCGCGATGCCCAGGTCCCGCGACAGGTCCTTCATGAGCTGCAGGATCTGCGCCTGGATCGTCACGTCGAGCGCGGTGGTGGGCTCGTCCGCGATGATGAGCTTGGGGTTGCATGCGAGCCCGATCGCGATCATCACGCGCTGGCGCATGCCGCCTGAGAACTGGTGCGGGTACTGGTCGAGTCGCCGTTCCGGGTCCGGGATGCCGACGCGCTGGAGCAGTTCCAGCGCGCGTGCGCGCGCCTCAGCCTCACGCATGTTCAGATGAATCAGCAGCGGCTCCATGATCTGGAAACCGATGGTGAGCACCGGGTTGAGCGAGGTCATCGGCTCCTGGAAGATCATCGCGATGTCGCGGCCGCGGATCTCGCGCATCTTTTCTTCCGGGAGCGCCAGCAGGTCCCGCCCCTGAAAGCGGATGCGGCCGCCGACGACCCGGCCCGCGGGCTTCGCGAGCAGCCGCATGATCGCGAGCGAAGACACTGATTTGCCGCAGCCGGATTCGCCGACGAGCGCGACCACTTCACCCGGCCTGACGCGATAGGAAATGCCCTCCACGGCGCGCACGACGCCGCGTGAGGTCACGAAATGAACGTGGAGGTCCTCGACGTCGAGCAGCCATTCGGCGCTGCCCGGCGCTGCGGCGTTTGCCGCCTCCTCCACGCGCTGATGTTGGGCGCGCTCGATGACTGCGCTCATGATGAGCGTCTCGTTTTATCGGATGGAAACCATCCTCAGGCTAGGGGGTGCCTGCGGGTGTGTCAAGCGCGCGGGCGTTGCTCAGGCCAGGGCCTGTTCCAGTATCCGCGCCACATGGACGGCCGTGCGGCCAGCGCCGTCGTGAATCTGATGCCGACAGCTCGTGCCGTCAGCAATCAGTAAGGTTTCGGCGCCCGCCTCACGCACCGCCGGCAGCAGGCCCGCCTCGGCCATTTTCATCGAGACATCGTAGTGCGCCGCTTCGTAGCCGAAGCTACCCGCCATGCCGCAGCAGCTCGATTCGATGGTCTTCACTTCCAGCCCGGGCACCAGTTTCAGCACCTGCTCTACGGCCGGCATCGCGGCAAAGGCTTTCTGGTGGCAATGGCCGTGCAGCAGCGCCTGCTTCTGCGGCAGCGCGTTCAATTTGAGATCGAGACGACCGGCTGCCTGCTCGCGCGCGAGGAACTCCTCGAACAGCATCGCCTGCCCGGCCAGCTTCGTCGCGTCCTCACCCGGCAGCATGGACAGGAACTCGTCGCGCAGGCCGAGGATGCAGGACGGCTCCAGGCCGACGATGGGGATGCCGCGCTCGACGTAAGGCTTCAACGCTGCCAGCGTGCGCCGCGCTTCGGCCTTCGCTTCATCAACCAGCCCTGAAGCGAGGAAGGTGCGGCCGCAGCACAGCGGACGGCCACCGTCCGCTGCACGGGCCAGATGTACCGTGTAACCGGCCGCTTCCAGCACCCGCAGCGCCGCACGCAGATTGTCCGGCTCGAAACTGTTGTTGAAGGTGTCGGCGAACAGCACGACTTCGCCCGCACCCTTGCCCTCGTGCGCCACGCGCCGGCCAGCGAGGAAAGGATCGCCGCGCCAGCGCGGAAGGCTGCGCTTCGCGGAGAAGCCCAGCAGCTTTTCGGACAGCGCGGCGAGCCCGGGGATCGTGTCGCGCAGGTTGAACAGCCACGGCAGCCGCGCGCCCCACGCAGCGTAGCGCGGCAGAAAGGCGACGAGCCGGTCCTTGAGCCGGAGGCCATGGCGCTTCCGGTAGTGATACAGAAACTCCGTCTTCATCTTCGCCATGTCCACGCCGGTCGGACATTCGCGCTTGCAGCCCTTGCACTGCACGCACAGGTCCATCGCGTCGCGCACGTCGTCGGACAGCAGCGCATCCGGGCCCAGTTGGCCGGAGATGGCGAGTCTCAGGGTATTCGCACGGCCGCGCGTCAGGTCCTTCTCGTTGCCGGTGGCACGGAACGATGGGCACATCGTTCCGGCGTCGAACTTGCGGCAATGGCCGTTGTTGTTGCACATCTCGACGGCTTTATCGAAGCCGCCCCACTCGCTCCAGTCGAGCGCGGTGTCAATCTTCGGCACGCTGTAACCGGGCTTGAAGCGGAACAGCGTGCGGTCGTCCTGTTTGGACGGATGCACGATCTTGCCGGGGTTCAGCAATCCTTTGGGATCGAAGATCCCTTTGATCTCCTCGAACGCCGCGACGAGCTTGGGGCCGTAGAACGGCGCGATCCATTCCGAGCGCACGAGGCCGTCGCCGTGCTCGCCGGAGTACGCGCCCTTGTATGCCTTGACCAGCTCGGCGGCTTCCTCGGCGATCGCACGCATCTTCTGCGCGCCGTCATCGCGCATGTTGAGGATGGGACGCACGTGCAGCGTGCCGACGGAGGCATGCGCGTACCAGGTGCCGCGCGTGCCGTGCTTCTCGAACACGCGCGTGAGGCGGTCGGTGTATTCCGCCAGATGTTCCAGCGGCACCGCGCAGTCTTCGATGAAGGATACGGGTTTGCCATCGCCCTTCATCGACATCATGATGTTGAGGCCCGCCTTGCGCACTTCCCAGAAGTCGCGCTGCACGGCCAGGTCGATCACTTCGACCACGCTGCCGGGCAGGCCAAAGTCGGCCATCAGTTCGACGAGCTGCTTCAGCTTCGCAAGCTGCTCGTCGCGGTTCTCGCCGGCGAACTCGACCAGGAGGATCGCCTCCGGATCACCTTTCACGCATTGGTCCACGATGGGCCTGAACGCGGGATTGGAACGCGCGAGCCCGATCATCGTGCGGTCCACCAGTTCCACGGCCACCGGCTTCAGCTTCACGATCTGCTGCGGCGCCTCCATGGCGCGGAAGAAGGTCGGGAAATGACAGATGCCGAGCGTCTTGTGCTTGGGCAGCGGCGACAGGTTGAGGTGCAGCCGTTTCGAATAAGCGAGCGTGCCTTCGGAACCGACCAGCAGGTGCGCCATGTTGAACGCGGGCGCGGCCAGCATGTCGAGGTTGTAACCGGCAACTTTGCGCAGCACCTTCGGATAGCGGTGCTCGATTTCTTCGGCTTCGCGCACGACGATGCCGCGAATCTTCTGCACCAGCTTGCGGTAGCCCGACGGGCCGCCAAGTTGCGACAGGTCCGCGGGTACATCACCGAACGCATACTCCGCCCCGTCGGCCATCACCGCTTCGATGCCGGCGACGTTGTGCACCATGTTGCCGTATTGAATGGAGCGCGAGCCGCAGGAGTTGTTGCCGGCCATGCCGCCGAGCGTCGCCTGCGCGCTGGTGGACACGTCCACCGGGTACCACAGGCCGTGCGGTTTCAAGTAAGCATTCAGGTGATCCAGCACCATGCCGGGCTGGACCACGGCAAGCTTGCTGTCCTTGTCGAAGCTGACAAGCTGGTTCAGGTATTTCGAGTTGTCGATGATCAATGCCGCACCGACCGTCTGCCCGCACTGTGACGTGCCGCCGCCGCGCGGGAGCACCGGGATGCCCTCCTCGACGGCGATCTGCAGCGCGACCTGCGCGTCACGTTCGGTCTTGGGTACGACGACGCCGACCGGCTCGATCTGGTAGATGGACGCGTCGGTCGAATAACGGCCGCGCGAGGCGGCGTCGAACAGGACTTCGCCTTCGAGCTCGCGTTTCAGGCGCTGCGCAAGCGCGCTGTCACCGACGCGGGGATGAAACTGGACCGGGAAGGCGGGAACGGGCGCGTTCATGAGGAGGCCGTCACAGTCTGCGACAGCAGCGCTTCCATGACGACCACCAGCTTGTGCGCGAGGTGGTCCTGCAGCAATTGTTTGAGACGGGGCGCATCGCGTGTGGTGACGGCTTCCAGCATTTGTTCATGCTCGGCGATCGCGCGCGCCCAGCGGTCGGCCGACAGGTTTGCCAGGTAGCGGGCGCGCCGCACATGAGCATTCAGTTGCGCGTAGGTCTGCGCCAGCGCGAGATTGCCGCCGCTCTCCACGATCTTGCGATGGATCGCCTGGTTGCAGCGGAAATAGCCTTCGCGCTCGCCCCGCTTGAAGTGAGCAACCATCTGGTAATGCAGGCCGCGGATGTCGTCGAGATCGGCCTCGCTGGCGTTGCGGCAGGCGAGTTCGCCAGCCAACGCTTCCAGCGCGCCCATCACCACGAAGATCTGCTTGACGCGCTCGGCGTCGAGCGTAGCGACCACGGCACCGCGGTTCGGCAGCAGTTCGACCAGGCCCTCGCTCGCCAGCGCCTTCAGTGCCTCGCGCAGTGGCGTGCGCGACACGCCGAGCTCGCCGCACAGCACGCGTTCGTTCAACTTGGTGCCCGGCGTAAGGTCGCCGTGGATCATGCGGTCGCGCAGCCGCTCGACCAGATCGCCGTGCAGGATGGGCGCGGACGGCAGCGCCGCAGGTGACGGCTTGCCGGCTCGCGCAACCGCAACCGCAACCGCAAGCATAGGGACCGGGAGAGGATTCAGCATTTGCATGCATAATATCCAGAAAAACTAGTTGCGGCAATACAATCAATATATTGATTAATAACAATTAATATACAGCGCGCCATGCTGTTCAATATTTTGCATGCAAAACATTGCCTCCGTCTCTACGCGGCGTTACCATCGCTCCCTGCCCCTACTGCTGCCCCTCAAGGAGAACTTCATGGCCCTGCATACCGGACGCCACTTTCTGCAGATTCCCGGTCCGACCAACGTGCCCGACCGCGTGCTGCGTGCCATCGACAGCGCGACGATCGACCATCGCGGACCCGAGTTCCAGCAACTGGGGCAGACCGTGCTCGCAGGGCTGAAGCCCGTGTTCAAGACGAAGGGCACGGTCGTGATCTTTCCGGCGTCCGGCACCGGCGCGTGGGAGGCGGCGTTGGTCAACACGCTTTCGCCCGGCGACAAGGTGTTGATGGCTGAAACCGGCCACTTCGCCACGTTGTGGGAGGGCATGGCGAAACGGCTCGGCCTCGTCCCCGACTTCATTCCGGGCGACTGGCGTCGCGGCGCCGATCCCGCTGCGATTGAAGCAAAACTCGCGGCCGACAAGGGCCATACGATCAAGGCCGTGTGCGTGGTGCACAACGAAACCTCCACCGGTGCGACCTCACGCATCGGCGAAATCCGCAAAGCCATCGATCGCACGAAACACCCCGCGCTATATATGGTGGACACGATCTCCTCGCTCGCCTCCATCGACTACCGCCACGACGAATGGGGCGTCGACGTCACGGTGGCTGGCTCGCAGAAGGGCCTCATGCTGCCGCCCGGCCTGTCATTCAACGCAGTCAGTGAAAAAGCGCTCGCGGCCGGCAGGACGGCCAAGCTGCCGCGCTCCTACTGGAGCTGGGAGGAAATGCTCGCGCCGAATAAGCACGGCTTCTTCCCCTACACACCGGCGACCAACCTGCTCTACGGCCTGCGCGAGGCCCTCAAGATGCTGGTCGAGGAAGAAGGCCTGGAGAACGTATTCAAGCGCCACGACCGCCACGCCGAAGCGACGCGACGCGCGGTGCAGGCGTGGGGCCTCGAAATCCTGTGCCAGAACCCGGCGGAATATTCGAGCGCGCTGACCGCGGTGCTGATGCCGGCGGGCCATGACGAAGTTGCGTTCCGCAAGGTGGTGCTCGAGCACTTCGACATGTCGCTCGGCAGCGGCCTGGGCAAGATCGCCGGCAAGGTGTTCCGCATCGGCCACCTCGGGTCCTTCAACGACCTTACGCTGATCGGCACGCTCGCCGGCGTGGAAATGGGACTCGGCCTCGCCGGTGTTCCGCACATGAAGGGCGGCGTGGCGGCGGCGATGGAGTACCTCGGCGGCAGCGAAGCGGTGAAGGCACGCGCCGCGGCCTGAGGGTTTGCTGCAGTAGGCGTGCCCGCATGGAACCGAACTTGCTAGCGTAAGCGGCGGTCCACCACCCGATCGCTCCAACCGAGGCTTTCATGCACAAAGTTGCACCGCTCACCCTCCTGCTGTGTTCCACCGCGGTGCCCTGCGCGGCCCTCGCGGCCGATGCGGCGTCCGCTTACCCCGACAAACCGGTCCGCTTCCTCGTCTTGTCCCCGCCGGGCGGCGGCTCGGACATCACCGCTCGCGCAATCGCCCAGAAGCTCACCGAAAAGTGGGGCCAGCAGGTCATCGCCGATACCCGGGCGGGTGCCGGCGGCGTGGTCGGCATGGAAATCGCCGCCAAAGCCCGGCCTGACGGCTACACGCTGGTGCTCGGCGGCATCGGCCCGGTCGCCGTCGCGCCCAGTCTGTATGCGAAACCGCCCTACGATCCGGTGAAGGATTTCACGCCGGTCGTGCGCGCGGCGAACGCGCTGAACCTGCTGGTCGTGCATCCCTCGCTGCCGGTGAACTCGGTCAAGGAACTGATCGCCTACGCGAAGACGCCCGGCGCGAAGCTCAACTATGGTTCGTCCGGCGCGGGCCGCGCCGACCACCTGTCGGGCGAAATCTTCAACCGGATGACCGGGATCAGCATGCAGCACGTGCCGTACAAGGGCGGCGCGCCGGCGATGATCGATCTGCTCGGCGGCAACATTCAGCTGATCTTCGCCACGGTGTCCACCGCCATCGTGCACGTGAAGTCCGGCAAGATCCGCCCGCTCGGCATGACCTCGGCGAAGCGCTCGGAGTTTTTCCCGGACATCCCCACCATCGCCGAGTCCGGGGTGCCCGGTTTCGCGGTCGACAACTGGTACGGGGTGGTCGGTCCGGTCGGCATTCCGCGCCCCATTGTCACCAAGGCGCACCGCGACATCAGTGACGCGCTCACTCAGCGGGACGTGAAAGAGCGGCTGGTCGCGCTCGGCATCGTGGCCTTTCCGACGGCCACGCCGGAGGAGTTCGGCGCCTATATCAAGTCCGAAGTCAGCCGCTACTCGAAACTCGTCAAGGAAGCCGGCATTACCGCCGAGTAGCCGGCGGGGCTGGACAATCGTCCCCACAGCATCGAACATCGGCGGGGAGGAGAACCGATGAACCTACCGATCCGTGCTGCATGCGGCCTGGCCGCGGCGCTGTGCATTGCGCCCGCACCAGCGCAGGCCCAGAACTACCCGGTCCGCTCCATCCGCTTCATCGTGCCCTTCGCACCCGGCGGCGGCACCGACATCGTCGCGCGGCTGCTGGGGCAGGAGTTGAACAAGGCGCTCGGCCAGCCAGTCGTCATCGACAACCGCGGCGGCGCCGGCAGCACGTTGGGCACCGATCTCGCGGCGAAAGCGCCGCCGGACGGCTACACGATCGTGCTGAACAATATCGGGCTCGCGTTCAACGCGACGCTCTATCCGAAGCTGCCCTATGACACGCTGAAGGACCTGGCGCCGGTCAGTCTCGTCGCCACGCAGCCCAACCTGTTTGTCGTGCATCCGTCGCTACCGGTAAAAAGCGTGGCCGAGTTCCTCAAGCTCGCGCGCGCCCGGCCCGGCCAGATCACCTACGCCTCCGGCGGCGTCGGCAGCGGCTCGCACCTCGCCGCCGAACTGCTGATCCTGCTGACCAAAGTCAGCCTCATCCACGTGCCCTACAAGGGCACGGGGCCCGCAATTGCCGACCTGCTCGGCGGCCAGGTGCAGATGATGGTCTCCACCATAGCCTCCGCGCTGCCGCACGCGAAAGCAAACAAGCTCCGGGCGCTCGGCGTGACGAGCGTCACGCGCTCGCCCGCGGCGCCCGAAGTGCCGACGATGGTCGAGGCCGGCGTGCCCGGCTTCGAGTTCAGCACGTGGTATGCCGTGCTGGTTCCGGCCGGCACGCCGAAGCCGGTCGTCCAGCGGCTCAATACCGAATTGACGCGCATCTCGAAACTGCCGGACATCGCTGAGAAGTTCTCCACGCAGGGTCTCGACCCGCTGTCCTCCACGCCTGAGGCGTTCGGCGAATACCTCAAGTCCGAAGTCGACAAATGGGGCAAGGTGGTGAAGGCCACCGGCGCCCGCGCCGAATAGGCCACACCCGATGACCGCGCCGTCGCACCCCATTTACATGCAGCGCGCGCTCGACCTCGCGCGCAAGTCCATGGACTCGGGCAACCGGCCCGTCGCCGCTCTTATCCTCCGCGGCGGAGCGGTCATCGGCAGCGGCGTCAACACCATGCTGAGCGACCACGACCCGAGCGCGCACGCCGAGGTCGCCGCCATTCGCGAGGCCTGCGCGAAGCTGAAAACCATCGATCTCTCCGGCAGCACGCTGTATTCGACGCTGGAGTGCTGTCCGATGTGCTTCTGGTGCATGCAGGAGGCGAAGATCAGCCGCGTCGTGCTGGGCGGCCGCTACGCCGGCATCGGGCGCACCGACCTTGGCCGCTACACGGTGGAATCCTTCCGCGACTTCACCGGCCGCCCGCTGGAGATCATCACCGGCGTTTTGCAGGCCGAGTGCGAGGCCGTCCGCCTGGAGTGGATACGGAAGCAGGCCAAGGCCTGACCGAACCGGCATATCCCGGTATAAAGAGCCATGAAAGTACCGCGGCCGCAGAGCCGACGGACCCGGCAAGCAGTTCACAACAGGAGGAGCACCCATGAAATTGATCCAGTGGACGGCGGGCACGCTGATCGCGACCTGCGCGGGCGCGGCCGTCGCCCAGACTTACCCCACCCGGCCGGTGCGGATGGTGGTGGGCTTTGCGCCCGGCGGCGGCACCGACATTGTCGCGCGCGTGCTCGGCGCGAAACTCTCCGAGTGGTGGGGCCAGCAGGTCGTGATCGAGAACCGCGCCGGCGCCACCGGCACCATCGGCGCCGATTTCGTCGCCAAGAGCCAGCCCGACGGCTACACGCTGCTGATGGGGCACGTGAACTCCAACGCCATCGCCCCGACGCTGTTCAAGAAGCTGCCTTACGAGTCGCCGAAGGACTTCGCGGCGATCACCTACGTCGGTTACGTGCCCAACGTGCTGACGGTGCATCCGTCGCTGCCCGTGAAAACGGTGAAGGAGCTCACCGCGCTGGCGAAGTCGAAACCGGGCGAGCTGACCTGCGCGTCCTCGGGCACCGGCAGCACGCAGCATCTCGCGCTGGAGATGTACATGACGCTGACCGGCGTGAAGATCATTCACGTCCCGTACAAGGGCAGCGGGCAGGCCATCGTCGATCTCGTCGCCGGCCAGGTCGGCATGAACTTCGACACCATGCCGCCGGTGATCGACCACATCCGGAGCGGCCGGCTGCGGGCGCTGGCGGTGACCACGCCCAAGCGCGCGGCACAGTTGCCGGACGCGCCGACGCTGGAGGAAACCGGGCTCAAGGGCTTCGAGATGACCAACTGGTACGGCGTCGTGGGCCCGGCCGCCATGCCGAAGGACATCATCGCCAAGGTCAATGCCGATCTCAACAAGGCACTGCAGGACCCGGTCGTGCGCAAACGGCTGGTGGACGTCGGCACCGAGATCAGCGGCGGCACGCCGGAGGCCTTCGACGCCTTCATCCGCAGCGAGATCGTGAAATACACCAAGCTCGTAAAAGCGGCGAACGTCAGCATCGATTAAGGGGCTGCCGGGCGGGAGCAGGGCGCGGTTAGAATCCGGGCCATGACTGCCCCCGCAGCGCCCGTACTCGTCGCCCGCGACGGCGCGATCGCCACCGTCACCCTCAACAACCCGGACCGCCTGAACGCGCTCAGCCGCTCGATGTGGGCGGGACTCGGCGACGTCATGCGCGCGCTCTCCGCGGACGAGGCGCTGCGCTGCGTGGTGCTGCGCGGCGCGGGCGGCAAAGCCTTCGCCGCCGGCGCCGACATCGCGGAGTTCGCCACCGAGCGCGCGGACCGCGCGCAGGCCAGCGGCTACGGCAACCTCATCCACGCCACCATGCAGGCGGTCACGCGCTGCCGTCATCCGGTCGTCGCCCTCATCGAGGGCGCCTGCGTCGGCGGCGGACTGGAGATCGCGGCCTGCTGCGACTTCCGCGTCTGCGGCACGTCCAGCCGCTTCGGCGTGCCGATCGCGAAGCTGGGACTGACCATGGGCTACGGCGAACTGCAGGGCCTGCTCGCGCTGGTGGGCCGCGCGGTGGCCACCGAGATCCTTCTGGAAGGCCGCGTGTTCGATGCGCAGGAAGCGCTCGCCAAGCGCCTCGTCAACAAGGTCGTGCCCGACGATGCCGTCGAACGCGAGGCCACCGCGCTCGCGCAGCGCATCGCGGACGGTGCGCCGCTGGTCGCGCGCTGGCACAAGCAGTACATCGCGCGGCTGGGCGTCATCCCGGAGGTCAGTCCCGCGGAATGGGAAGAAGGCTACGCCTGCTTCGACACCGAGGATTACCGCGAAGGCGTCGCCGCCTTTCTCGCCAAACGCAAACCCGCTTTCAAGGCCCGCTGAGACGATGCGGCGAGCAGCACTCCTCTGCGCCATGCTCGGCGGTGCAGCGTTCACGACACCGGCGCCGGCCGAGGTACAGTCCAACGCCCGGGTCGAACACTACGACGTCCGCGGTGCAACAGCCGCCCAGTTGCGTACGGAGATGAGCGCGCGTGGTCCCGTGGGACCGGGCGGCGGCCGTTTCGACGGCTACACGCGCTGGTACGTCAGCTGGCGCTACGCCTTCCGTAGCGGCAACAGTCAATGCGCGATCGATCGCGTGACCACGGATGTGAAGGTCACCACCACCCTCCCGCGCTGGGCCGACGAAGCGCGCGCCGACGGCGCACTGCGGGACCAGTGGCGGCGCTACCTTGCCGCGCTGACGCAGCACGAAGACGGCCACGCGCAGAACGGTCTGGGCGCCGCGCGCGACATTGACGCCGCCATCGCGCGCCTGCCTGCCGAGTCCAACTGCGATGCGATGAGCGCTCGCGCCAACGCCGCCGGCCAGGCGATCCTGCGCCAGTACAACCAGCGCGACCTCGACTACGACCGCGACACCGGCCATGGCCGCTCGCAGGGCGCGGTGTTTCCGTGAGATTGCTGTCACTGCTGCTCGCGGCCTGCGCGCTTCTCGCGGGCACCGCCCACGCGCAGGCCGACCTGGAGCGCGAGCGCCGCACCGCGGAAGAAGTCCGCCAGAACCTGCTGGTGGGCGAAGCCCTGTCGCTGCAATTGCCCTCAGGCCGGTCGTTTTTCGCCATCCTCACACGCGCCGCCAAACCGCGCGCGGGCGTGGTGCTGGTGCACGGCATCGGCGCGCATCCGGACTGGGGCCTCATCAACGCGCTGCGCACGCAGTTGCCGGCGGCCGGCTATACGACCCTGTCCATCCAGATGCCGGTGCTGGCCGAAGACGCCAAACCGGACCAGTACCCGACCGTCTACCCCGATGCCGGGGCCCGTCTGCGCGCCGCCGTCGCCTTCCTGCGCGCGTCCGGGCTGGAGAAAGTGGTGGTCATCTCCCACGATGTCGGCGGCAACATGGTGAACGACTATCTCGTGCGCGATGCCCAGCCCGCGGTGAATGCCTGGGTGTCGATCGGCATCGCCGGCGGCGCCTTCCGCGACGCCGCGAAGCTCCGGCTGCCCGTACTGGATGTGTTCGGGGAGAAAGACTTCGCCGCGGTGCTGAAGGGCGCCGATACGCGCGCCAACGACATCCGGCTGCTGCGCGGCTCCGCCCAGGTCGAAGTCGCGGGCGCCGACCACTTCTTCGACGGTCATGCCGCCGCGCTCGCGGGCCACGTGCGGCTGTGGCTGGACCGTGCGCTAAAGTAGCTCGCAGCTGGGCAGCCGTTACAATCGCGGTCTTTTCGCCTCCGCAACAGTCTGGAGAAGACCATGCGCGGAATCAGCCTCGCGCTCGTAGGCCTCGCCGCCGCGGTATCCACCGCTGCCGTTCAGGCCCAGAGCTACCCGTCCAAACCCGTGCGCGTCATCGTGCCCTTCCCGCCCGGCGCCGGCGTGGACATCGTCACCCGCATCGTTACCCCGCGGCTGTCGGAGCAGATGGGCCAGCAGTTCGTCGCTGACAACCGTGCTGGTGCGGGCGGCATCGTCGGCGCCGAAGTCGCGGCCAAGGCGCCGGCGGACGGCTACAACCTGCTGATGGGCACGGCCGGCCTCCTCACCGTGGTGCCGGTCATGAGCAAGGTGTCCTATAACGTCGTGCGGGATTTCGCGCCGATCTCCGTCGTCGCTTCCGTGCCGAGCCTGCTGGTCGTGCACCCCACCCTGCCGGTCAGAACCATGAAGGAACTCGTCGCGCTCGCCCGCGCCAGGCCCGGCGCGATCAACTACGCGTCCACCGGCAGCGGCACGCTGCCCCACCTGACGGCCGAGCTGTTCAGGCTGCAGACCGGCGTCAACATCGTGCATATTCCGTACAAGGGCAGCGCGCCCGCCATGACCGACCTTCTGGGTGGCCACGTCGAAATGTTCTTTGGCAACATGCTGTCGGTGATTCCGCAGGTGCGCGAGAACAAGCTGCGGGCGCTGGTCATCACCACCGCGCAACGCTCCCCTGCGGCGCCGAACATTCCGACGGTCGCCGAAGCCGGTTATCCCGGCCTGGAAGCCGCCACGTGGTTCGGCCTGCTCGCCCCGACCGGTACGCCACGCGAAGCCGTTGCGCGCCTGCATGACGAAACCGTCAAGGCGCTCCGCCATCCCGATACCCAGCGCATGCTCGCTGACCAGGGCGCGCTACCCATCGGCAATACGCCGGAGCAGTTCGCCGCCACCATTCAGTCGGAAACCCAGAAATGGGACAAGGTCCTGAAAGCCTCCGGGGTGCGCGCGGAATGAACGACAACGCGTTGAAGGCGAACACCGCCGGGATCACCGCCACCCTCGCGCGCTTCCTGGTGCAGTCACGCTATGAGGATATTCCCGCCCCGGTGCGGCATGAAGCGGCCCGCGCCGTGCTGAACTGGCTCGGTTGCGCGATCGGCGCGGCCAACCATGAAACGATCGATTGCGCCTGGGCGGCGCTTGCGCCCTTCGCCGGCGCCGAGCAGGCCGCGCTGGTCGGCCGGCGGGAGCGCACTGATGTGCTGCACGCCGCGATGATCAACGGCATCAGTTCGCACGTGCTGGACTTCGACGACACGCATGCCCGCACCGTGCATCCCAGTGCGCCGGTGCTGCCGGCGATTCTGGCGCTGTCCGAATGGAAGAAGCTCAGCGGCGCGCAGTTCGTGCATGCCTTCGTGCTCGGTGTGGACGCGGAATGCCGCATCGGCATTTCCGTGTTTCCGGAGCATTACAACGTCGGCTGGCACATCACCGGCACCGCGGGGGTGTTCGGCGCCGCGGCGGCCACCGGCAAACTGCTGGGTCTGAACGAACAGCAGATGCGGTGGGCGCTCGGCATCGCCGCGACGCAATCGTCCGGTCTGCGCGAGATGTTCGGCACCATGTGCAAGAGCTTCCACCCCGGACATGCGGCCCGCAACGGACTGATCGCTGCGCTACTGGCCTCGAAGAATTTCACGAGCTCCGAACGCGCGATCGAAGCGCCACGCGGCTTTGGCCACGTGCTGTCCACGAAGTTCGACCCGACCATGATCACCGGCGATCTCGGCCGGCGCTACGAACTCTCGTCAAACATGTACAAACCTTACGCTTGCGGCCTGGTGGTGCACGCATCGATTGATGGCTGCGTGGAGCTGCGCCGCGAGCACCAGATGAAGCCGGACGACATTGAGCGCGTCGAGCTGACCGTCTGGCCGATGGTGCTCGAACTCACCGGCAACAAAAAGCCGCAGACGGGCCTCGAAGGCAAATTCAGCGTGTATCACGCCGCCGCCGTCGCCCTCCTCTACGGCGCGGCACTCGAATCGGAGTTCAGCGAGGCCGTCGTCCGCGATCCGCGCGTCACGGCCCTGCGCGACCGCGTCACCGCGACGGCGGATGCATCGGTCGGCAAGCTCGAGGCGCATGTGAAGATCACGCTGCGCAACGGCACCGTCCTCAAGCACCACGTCGCGCACGCACTCGGCTCCTTGCAGCGCCCGATGAGCGATACCGACCTCGAAAACAAGTTCCGCGGCCTCGTCACCGGCGTGCTGCCCCCGGCGCAGATCGAGGAACTGATCGGGCTGTGCTGGAAGGTCGGCGAGCTTGAAGACGTCGGCGCGATCGCGCGCGCAGCAGTCCCCCGATAACCCTCCGGAGCAACAGCCCTTGAAGAAAAGCGTCATCTACTTCCATTCCCTGTCCTCGCCCTGGGCCTACCTCGGCTGGCCGCGTTTCCAGGCGCTGATCAAGAAGCACGATCTCGATGTGGTGGTGCGCCCCACGCGCATCGTCCCGCCCAACGGCGGCATTCCGCTGCGCAGCCGCCCCGACGCGCGCCAGCGCTATCACGAAGTCGAGCTCGACCGCTGGCGCAAGCGGCTCAACATGCCGCTGGTGCTGCGGCCGAAGCACTACCCGACGCAAAACGAGTTCTCCGCGCGCATGGTGATCGCCGCCGACCAGCTGGGCTGGGACGCGCTGGCGCTGAGCCACGCGCTGCTGCACGCGCTGTGGAGCGAAGAACTGGATGTGAAGGATGCGAAGGTGCGCGTGGCCGTCGCCAACAAGCTCGGCCTGGACGGCGCGAAGCTGCTGGCGATGCAGGACACCCCGGAAATGATGGAGGCTTGGCGCGCGAGCGAGAAGGAGGCCGAGTCCTACGGCGTGTTCGGCACGCCGACCTGGGTGTTCAACAAGACGCTATTCTGGGGCCAGGATCGGCTGGAGTTTCTGGACGAAGCGCTGGCGGCGGTACAATGAGCGCCGTTAGCACCCCGACCTTGCCCCTGCTGAACGGGAAGCCATGACCGCACTGAACGAAGAAGCCAAAACCAAGCTGGTCAACGCGTGGATTGCCGCGCAGGAAGCGAAGAACCACGATTCGTGGGCCATCGTCAAAATGGGCGACATCCCGCAGTTCGAGCCGGAGCTGGGCTGGGAGCTGATCCTCCAGATCCACGCCCAGCCGCTTTCCGTGGGGGTGCGGGGCATCCTCGCCACCAGTCCGCTGGAAGATCTGCTGGTGTACCACGGGGAGGCCTTTTTGCCGCGCGTGAAGGAACTCGCCCTCCGCGACCCGGTGTTCCACAAGATGCTGGAGAGCGTCTGGCTCGACGACGGCTCGCCCATCTCGGAAGCGTTCCAGGCGCTGGTGGGCGAGGTCTCCACACCGGACGAGGATTAATCCGGCACCCGTCGTTCACCCTCAACGCGGCTACGCCGCCGCGTCATCCTGCAACCACCGCCACACCAGAAACCCCAGCGCCCACACGATCACCATCCACGCGATCACGCGCACCGCGTTCGCGAGCATGACGTCCTGCGTCAGCAGCCCCCAGCGCAGCAGGATAGTGTTCCAGTCGTGCAGGGGGTCCTTCGTGAAGCCCGCCAGCGGCAGTAACCGCGCCCGCGCATCCGCCATGTAGATCGCCACGCTCAGCAGGCTCTGCCCGAGCCAGATGCCGCACAGCCCGTACGACGTCGCCCAGCGCCGCCGCCAGAACTCGAACATGCAGAGCAGCGGAAACGCGAGTTGCGCCAGCGTGCCGCCGTAAACGGCCAAGCGGTCGCTGAACACGCCCACGAGCGGATGCCCCGCTTCGTGCACGGCGAAGTTGGCGTTGTCCACCAGCGGCACCCAGCCGCCGGCGAAGAAGGCGTGGTACGCGATAAACCCCGCAAACACGAAGGCAAATAGCAAGCCGGCGTTCGGCACCCGCCTCCACGGCAGTCTGTTGATCCAGGCGATTTCGTCCGTTACGCGCATCGTCGCGTCAACCGCTTCGCTGTTGTCGTCAATTTCCTACGCCGCAAACACCCGGCGGCTGACAGGCCGCACAGCACTTGGCCGCCATGATGAGACTCGAAAACCGCCACGCGGGCGGGGAATGTTACCCCGCCGCTCACCAGGAATCTGCCCATGGTTTCCATCGTTCTGCTCGTTGTGCTGATTCTGCTGCTGGTCGGCGCGCTGCCGACCTGGCCTCATAGCAGCAAGTGGGGCTACTACCCGAGCGGTGGTTTGGGGCTGCTCGTGCTCATTCTGCTGATCCTGCTGCTGACGGGCCGCATCTAGGCCGAATCCAGGAGACTCTCATGGACAAAACTACAGCGACCATCATTGCCGGACGTTTCGACGCGCAACGACAGGCGGACGCGGCCATCCATCAGTTGCTGCATGTCGGATTTCCGGCGGATCGGTTTACGACATTTTTCGTGAATCCTCCGGGGCACCATGACCGATTTCCCGGTGGCGGCGACCGGGATGAATCCGCCGGAGCAAAGGGCGCGGACGGCGGCGCTGCGAAAGGGGCTGCCATTGGCGGCGCGATCGGTCTGGGTGTGGGCTTGGCCGCGACGCCGCTGGTGGGTCCGGCGGCAGCCGTGGGTGGCGCAGGAGTGGGCGCCTACGTCGGCTCGCTGGTCGGTGCGCTGAACCAGCTCGGCAGCGACGACGGAAAGCGCGTAGCCGTTCGGGAGAGCGGCGTTCTCGTCGCCGTGGAAACCCGCAGCGCGGACGACGAACAAAGGGTGATCGACATCCTGGAGCGCACAGGCGCGGGGGAAATTGAACGCGCGCACGGCCATTGGTCGGCGGGCAACTGGACGGATTTCGATGCCATTCAGCCACCCACGCTGGTCAGGCCGGCGCGAAAACCCAAGCAGACAGCCGCGTAAGAATAAGGCAGCCCCGACAACGCCACTGCTCCATTGTCTGACATGGAACAGCGCGTGTTATTGCTCGCTCGCGCCCGTCGCCGCGCGGCCCAGACGGTCCCGCACCGCCGCCCATTCCGGCACCTTCGGCAAAGACTCCACGAGCATGATATCGCAGCCCGCGACATCGAGCGTGCGCAGGTTCGCATACAGATCGTGCGCGTAGCCGGCGACATCGGCCGGCGCGGCGATCCAAGCGTAGTTTGAGCCGAGCGGCTGCGAGACGCTGTGCGCCAGCACCGCGACCTTCTTGCCCTGCCGCGACAGGCTCACCGCCAGTTTGAGCAGCAGGTCCCCTTCCATCAGCATGAGCGGCGTCGCGGGCGCGTAATGCGACGCCAGCGTGCCCGAGGCGCGCGGCGCACCGCTGCCGCCCATTCCTACCGGCACGCCCAGCACCGCTTCGATCATCGCGGGCGTGATCGCGCCGGGGCGCAACACGCGCGGCGCGTTGCCGGTCAAGTCCACGATCGTCGATTCGATGCCCACCTCGGGCAACTCCCCATCGAGGATTACGTCCACCGCATCGCCCAAGTCGCGCCGCACGTCCTCCGCGCGGGTCGCGCTGATGCGGCCGAACTTGTTCGCCGAAGGGGCGGCGATGCCGCCGCCAAAAGCAGCCAGTAGGGCTTGCGCCACCGGATGGGCCGGCACGCGCACGCCGACGCTGTCCTGCCCGCCGGTGACGAGGCCGGTGACCTGCGGCTGCTTTTTCAGGATCAACGTGAGCGGGCCGGGCCAGAACTTAGTGGCGAGGGCATACGCGGAAGCGGGAATGTCCCGCGCCCACTGCGGCAACTGCACCACGTCCACGACATGCACGATCACTGGATGGTCGACCGGGCGGCCCTTCGCGGCGTAGAGACGGCGGAGGGCCTCGGGATTGGCGGCGTCGCAGCCGAGGCCATAGACGGTCTCGGTAGGAAACGCGACGAGGCGGCCCTGGCGCAGGGCCACGACTGCTTTCTCAATCTCCAAAGCGCTCATTCGGATTTAGCCGCGGAGACGCAGAGAGCGCAGAGGAAACCTGACGAGAGGAAAATCAAAAGCAGATTTCGATTCTGCCGTGCTCTGCGTCCTCTGCGTCTCTGCGGCTGATTCGCCTTGTTAGCTAACCGTCAGCATGCGCAAAGCCTCCTGATACTTCTCGGAGGTCTTGGCCAGGATGTCCGGCGGCAGCGCCGGCGCAGGGTGCTTCTTGTTCCACGGCTGCGTTTCCAGCCAGTCGCGCACGAACTGTTTGTCGAAGGACGGCGGCGAAATGCCGGTGCGGTACTGGTCCGCCGGCCAGAAGCGCGACGAATCGGGCGTAAGCGCCTCGTCGATCAGGTACAGCTTGCCCGCCGCGTCCACGCCGAACTCGAACTTGGTATCGGCGATGATCACGCCGCGCGTTTCCGCGTAGGCCGCGGCCTCGGTGTAGAGCTTGAGCGCAATGTCGCGCACCTGCGCGGCGTACGCCGGCCCGATGGTCTCTTCCACCACAGGATAGGAAATGTTCTCGTCGTGCTCGCCCGCCGGCGCCTTGGACGCAGCGGTAAAGATCGGCTTGGCGAGCTTCTGCGCCTGTTCGAGACCGGGCGGCAGGCTGATGCCGCAGATCTCCCCGGTCTGCTGGTAGTCCTTCCAGCCGGAGCCGGCGACGTAGCCGCGCACGACCGCTTCCACCAACAGGGGCTTGAACTTGTGCACGACCATCGCGCGGCCGTCCACCTGCTCGCGCTCGGCGGCGCCGCTCACCACCGATTCCGGCGCGATGCCGGTCAGGTGGTTGGGCCCGAGATGCTTCAGTTTCTCGAACCAGAAGTTCGACAGCGCCGTCAGCACCCGGCCCTTGTCCGGGATCGGCGTCGGCAGGATGACGTCGAAGGCGGACAGGCGGTCGGTCTGCACAACGAGCAGCTTGTCGTCGCCGACGGCGTAGAGGTCGCGCACCTTGCCGCGATGCAGGAAGGGCAGGCTCTTGAGGCTCGATTCGAAGAGGGGGGCGGTTGTAGTCATGTCGGGATCTGGACGAATGAACCGCGGAGGCGCGGAGGCTCGGAGAGAAACCCGCATCTCATGTCGATATCTTTCTCTGCGTCTCTGCTCGGCGGTTCCATTGTGCTTTTATTCAGCCGTGCGCGGCAGCGCGCAGGCTTGAAGGTTGCAGTTTGGCGCGGATGGCGAGCGCGGTGGCGAGCGCGGCGTCGGCGGTCGCGCCCAGCGCCGTGAAATGGCCCATCTTCCGGCCGGGCCGGGCTTCGTGCTTGCCGTACAGGTGCAGCTTCGCATGGGGCGAAGCGAACACTTCCTGCCAGGGCGGCGCGCCGTTGGCCCACAGGTCGCCGAGCAGATTGACCATCACCACCGGCGACAGCAGGCGCGTCGCGCCGAAGCGCAGGCCGCACATGGCGCGCGCCTGCTGTTCGAACTGCGAGGTCGCGCAGGCGTCGATGGTGTAGTGGCCGCTGTTGTGCGGGCGCGGCGCGATTTCGTTGGCGACCAGCGTGCCGTCAGTCAGCACGAAGAACTCCACCGCCAGCACGCCGACGTACGCGAGCTGCTCCGCCACGCCCAGCGCGCGCCGCTCGGCCTCGCGGGCCAGCTCGGGCGGCACGCGCGCCGGCACGATGGAAACATCGAGGATGCCGTCGACGTGCTCGTTCTCCGCGACCGGAAAGGCCACGCTCCGGCCATCGGCGCCGCGCGCGACCACGACCGAGACTTCCTTCGCCAGCGCGACGAGCTTCTCCAGCACGCAGGGCTCGCCGCCCATCTTGCGGAAAGCCGCCTTCGCGTCCGCAACGTTGCCGATACGCGCCTGGCCCTTGCCGTCGTAGCCGAAACGCGCGCGCTTGAGCACGCCGGGAAACAGCGCGGCGTCGGCGCCGTCGAGATCGGCCTCGTTTTCGATCACTGCGAAAGGCGCGGTGCCGAAACCATGCCGCGCGAGGAAATTCTTCTCCCGGATGCGGTCCTGCGCCACCGCGACCGCATCGCTGCCGGGGCTCACGGTGCAGTGCGCGGCCAGCCAGCGCAGGCTGTCGGCGGGAACATTCTCGAACTCGGTGGTCACGGCCACGCAGGTGTCGGCAAGCAGCTGCAGCGCCTCGCGGTCCTGGTAGGCGGCCTTGAGGTGCACGTCCGCGATGCTGCCGGCGGGCGACAGCGGATCGGGATCGAGCACGGTGACACGGTAGCCCATGCCGTGCGCGGCCAGCGTGAACATGCGGCCGAGCTGGCCGCCGCCCAGCATGCCGAGCATGGCGTCGGGCGGGATCACTTGCGCCCGGCCGCCGGCAGTTTCATCTGGCGCACCTTGGCGGTCTGCTGGCGGCGGAAGGCGGCCAGTTTACGGGCCAGCTTCGGATCGTCGCGCGCCAGCACCGCCACGGCGAACAAGCCCGCGTTGGCAGCGCCCGCTTCGCCTACCGCAAAGGTGGCGACCGGCACGCCCTTCGGCATCTGCACGATGGACAGCAGGGAATCCAGGCCGCCCAGAGCGCGCGAGGTGACCGGCACGCCCAGCACCGGCACGATGGTCTTGGCGGCGAGCATGCCGGGCAGGTGCGCCGACCCGCCGGCGCCGGCGATGATGAGGCGCAGGCCGCGTTGCTCGGCGGATTCTGCGTACTGATAGAGGAAGTCGGGCGTGCGGTGCGCGGACACGACGCGCGTCTCGCAGGCCACGCCGAACGCCTTGAGCTGTTCGACCGCGTGCTGCATCACGGCCCAGTCACTCTGGCTGCCCATCACGACGCCAACGGTTACGGCGGCTTTGCTTCGGCGGGATGCGTTGCTCACGGCAGTCTCGGAGGAGAAGCGCGCATTCTAACCAATGCTTGGCTGCCCTTGGTTGCCCGCTTACCCCGCTGTTAGAATTGCGCGAAAAAGACGCCCACCTCCCCGGCGGCGCAGGTGCAGGCTCGCAACATCCATCCCAAGGAATCCCGGAACATCATGGCTCCCGTATCTTCCGCCGCTCCCGGCCTGCGCAAGGGCGACGAACTGGCGGGGCGCGTCGCCCTCGTTACCGGTGGCGCCCGCAACATCGGCCGCGCCATCTCACGGGCGCTCGCTGCCGGCGGCGCTGCCGTCATGGTCAACGCCAACACCTCCAAGACCGAGGCCGAGGAAACGGTGCGCATGATCACCGCCGACGGCGGCCGCGCCGCGCATGTGGTCGGCGACGTGACCGATCCCGCTGCCGTCAAACAGATGGTCGAGGCCACGCTTGCCGCCTTCGGCCGCCTCGACATGCTCGTCTGCAACGCCGCGGTGCGCGCCGAAACTCCCTTCGACAAGATCACCCTCGCCGAGTGGCACAAGGTGCTCGGCGTGGTGCTCGACGGCGCCTTTCTCTCGGCGCAGGCGGCGTTGCCGCACCTGCGCGCGTCCGGGGCGGGCGCCATCGTCAATATCGGCGGGCTCACCGGACACAAAGGCGCGCTGGAGCGTTCGCACGTCGTCACCGCCAAGGCCGGCCTTGCTGGTTTCACCAAGGCGCTGGCTGTCGACCTCGCGGGCGACGGCATCACGGTGAACTGCGTGGTGCCCGGGACAGTGGACACGGTGCGCGGTCTGCCGGGCGCGCCCTCGCGGCCCGGCCACCGCACCGCGCTGCCGCCGCTCGGCCGGCGCGGGCTGCCCGAGGAAATCGCCGCCATGGTGCGCATGCTGTGCGGTCCGGACGCCCGCTACATCACCGGTCAATCCATCCACCTCAACGGCGGAGCCCTGATGCCATGAGCACGAGCAGCAAAAGCAAGGCGCCCATTTCCGACATGATGACGACGCTGGCGGCGTACATCGCCGCCACGCCCAAGCGCACGCTGCCCGCCGCCGTCGTCGAGAAAACCAAGCACCACATCCTCGACACACTCGCCGCCATGATCTCCGGTTCGCGGCTCGAACCCGGTCTTTACGCCCTCAAGTACGCGAAAACCCTCGGCGGCACCAAGGAAGCCTGCGTTCCCGGCAGCAGCCTCGTCACCACCGCGATCAACGCGGCGCTGGCCGGCGGCATGCTGGGCCACGCGGACGAGACCGACGATTCCCATGCACCCTCGCTCACGCATCCGGGCTGCGGCGTGGTGCCCGCGGCGCTGGCCGTCGGCGAACGCGAACGCCGTTCCGGCCGCGAACTGATCCGCGCGGTAGCGCTGGGTTACGACATCGGCTCGCGCCTGACCCTGTCGCTCGATGCCTACGAATTCCGCGAGGACGGTCACTCCTCGCACAGCTTCGGCCCCACCTTCGGCGCCGCCGCGGCTTCCGCCGCGCTGATGCGCTTCGACCCGCGTCGCGTGCGCCACGTGCTGTCGTACACGGCGCAGCAGGTCTCCGGCATCTCGTGCTGGATGCGCGACCCCGATCACATCGAGAAGGCCTTCGACTTCGGCGGCATGCCCGCCCGCAACGGCGTGACCGCCGCCACGATGGTGGCCGCCGGCTTCACCGGCGTGGAAGACGTGTTCTCCGGTGAGCGCAACTTCTACGTTGCCTATGGCCGCAAGCCCAACCCGGCCGAAATGGTGCGGGAACTGGGCGAGACCTACGAGATCATGAATACCAACATCAAGCGCTGGTCGGTGGGTTCGCCGATCCAGGCGCCGCTCGACGCGCTGGACGCGCTGCTCGCCGAGCAGCCCTTCCGCGCCGAGGACGTGGAGAAGATGGTGGTGCGCGTCACCCACCAGGGCGCAAACACGGTGAACAACCGCGACATGCCGGACATCTGCATGCAGCACCTCGTGTCGGTGATGGTCATCGACGGCACGGTCACGTTCAAGACCACGCATGACGTCAAACGCATGCGGAACCCGAAAGTGCAGGCGCTGCGCGCCAAGGTGGAGCTCTACGGCGACGACGAACTGACGCGCCGCATGCCGAGCCGCCAGGGCATCGTCGAAGTTTTGCTTAAAGACGGCCGCCAACTCCGCAAGCACATCGAGGCCGTGCGCGGCACCGCGCAGAACCCGATGACACGCCAGGAAGTGGACACCAAGTCCTTCGACCTGCTGGCGCCCATCCTCGGCAAGACGCGCGCGCGCAAGCTGTGCGACGCGGTGTGGACGCTGGACGGCGTGAAGGACGTGCGGGCACTGCGGCCGCTGCTGCGGGCCTGAACCGGAGCCGCCATGAATCCGCACACGCTCGTTCTGTTGTCCGCCGCGCTGTGCGCCCCGGCCGCATGGGCGCAGTACCCGAGCAAGCCGATCCGCATGATCGTGATCTCCGCGCCGGCCGGCAGCACCGACATGCTGGCGCGCATGGTCGGCCGCGCGATGTCGGACAGCATGGGCCAGACGGTGGTCATCGACAACAAGCCCGGCGGCGGCGGCATCATCGCCACGGAGACGCTCGCCAAATCGCCGCCGGACGGCTATACCATCCTGCTATCGAACACGGCGCACTCCGTGCTGCCCAGTCTGCACGCCAAACTTTCCTTCGACCCCATCAAGGACTTCTCACCCGTCAGCCTGGTCGCGCTCACGCACAGCCTGCTACTCGTCAATCCGGGCGTGCCGGCCAAGACCGTGAAAGAGTTGATCGCGCTGGCCAAGGCGCAACCGGGCAAGCTCAACTACGCCTCCGGCACCACCGGCGCGTCCGCGCACTTCGGCGCCGAACTGTTCAAACTGATGGCGGGGGTCAACATCGTGCAGATCCCGTACAAGGGCACGGCCGGGCAATTGACCGCGCTGATCGCGGGCGAGGTCCAGATGAGCTTCGTGACCATGCCGGCCGCCCTGCCGCACGTGCACGCCGGGCGGCTCCGCCTGCTGGCGATCGGCAGTCCCAAGCGGTCGCCGGCGTTGCCGGAGGTGCCGACGGTCGCGGAGTCCGGCCTGCCCGGCTTCGACATCGGCGCCTGGAACGGCATCCTTGCCCCCGCCCGCACGCCGCAAGCCATCATCACGCAACTCAACGCCGAGATCGTGAAGATCGGCAACAACCCCGCGATCCGGGAACAGGCCACGGCCCAGGGCGTCGAACTCACCACGAACACGCCGCAGGAATTCGCGGCCTATATCAAGACGCAAATCGCGCGCTTCGCCGAAGTGGTGAAAGCAACCGGCATGCGGCCCGACTGAGACCCTCCGACAGGAACGCCATGAATTTCGAACTGACTGAAGACCAGAAGATGTTCCGCGACTCCGTGCGCGGCTTCGCGGAGCGCCATCTCGCCGCCGGCGCGCTGAAACGCGCGCACCAGGAAGACTATCCCTGGGACATCGCCAAGCTGATGGCCGAGCAGGGTCTGTTCGGGATCACGATGAAGGAAGAAGACGGCGGCCAGGGCGGCTCGCTGATGGACGCGGTGATCGCCATCGAGACTGTTGCGCTCTCCTGCCCGAAGAGCGCGGACATCATCCAGGCCGGCAACTTCGGCGCGATCCGCGTGCTGGCCGAGTACGGCACGCCCGACCAGAAGAAACGCTACCTGTCGAAGATCCTCGCCGGCGAGTCCGTCATCACCGTCGGCATGACCGAGCCCGAAGCAGGCAGCGCGGTGACCGACCTCGTCACCAGCGCCACGCCGGACGGCGACGGCTACCGCATCAACGGCGTGAAGGTGTTCCAGACCCACGCCAACTTCGCGGAAGTGATGCTGACCTACGTGCGTTTCGGTCCCGGCGTCGGCGGCATCGGCTCGGTGCTGATCCCGCGCGACGCGCCCGGCTTCAAGCAGGGCGCCCCCGGCAAGTTCCTGAACGGCGAGGACTGGGTGCAGACCTATCTCGACAACGTGTACGTCGGGCCGGAGAACGTGCTGCTGAAGGAAGGCGGCTTCAAGAAGCAGATCGCCGGTTTCAACGTCGAGCGCATCGGCAACACGGCGCGTTCGCTCGCGTTCGGTCGTTACGCCTACGAAGAAGCGCGCAAGTGGGCGATGAACCGCAAGCAGTTCGGCAAACTGCTGTGCGAATTCCAGGGCATCCAGTGGAAGTTCGCCGAGATGAAAATCAAGCTCGATGCCGGCCAGCTCCTGCTCTACAAGGCGGCGCTCAACGCCGACAGCGGCATCCCTTCCGCACAGGACACCGCGATTGCCAAGGCCTACTGCAACCAGGCCGGCTTCGACGTCTGCAACGAGGCCATGCAGATCATGGGCGGCATCGGCTACACCGACGAATCGCTGGTGGAGTTCTGCTTCCGCAAATGCCGCGGCTGGATGATCGCCGGCGGCTCGCTGGAGATCCTCAAGAACCGCATCGCGGAAGGCGTGTTCGAGCGCTCGTTCTCGCAACGGCCACCGAAAGCCTGAAGCTCAGATTAACCGCAGAGACGCAGAGAGCGCAGCGCTAGATTTATTCTTGTTTTCTCTGCGCTCTCTGCGGCTAATTCCGTTTTTCGTAGTTGTATTCGTCAGCCATTACCTTCAGGTACTCCATGTCCGACAAAGCCCTCGCCCAAGCCCTTTTCGCCCCCCGCACCGTCGCGCTGATCGGCGCCTCCGGCGACGCCACGAAGAACACCTCCCGCCCGCAGCGCTTCCTGCGCAAGCACGGCTACACCGGAAAGATTATTCCGGTGAACAAGGGCCGCGATGAAATCTTCGGCGACAAGGCTTACCCCGACCTGGTCTCCATTCCGGAAGACGTCGATCACGCCTTCATCATGGTCCCGACCGATGCGGTGGCCGCCGCCGTTGAGCAGTGCGTCGCCAAGAAAGTGCCGGTCGCGACCATCTACAGCGACGGCTTCGCGGAAACCGGCGCGGAAGGCCGCGTGAAGCAGGAGCGCCTGGTATCGATCGCGCGCGCCGGCGGCGTGCGCCTGCTGGGCCCCAACTGCATCGGCATGCTCTCCATCCAGCCGTCCTGCGTGCTGTCGGTCAATGCGGTGCTGGAGAAAATGGACATTACGCCGGGCCCGCTCGCGATCGTCTCGCAGAGCGGCAGCATGATGGGCGGCCTGATGTCGCGCGGCCTCGGCCGCGGCGTCGGCTTTTCCAAGCTGGTGTCGGTCGGCAACGAGTGCGACTTGAGCGTAGGCGAACTGACGGATTTCCTTGCCGATGATCCCGCCACCGGCGCGGTTCTGCTGTTCATGGAAACACTGCGCGACGCCGACCGGCTGGCAGCCGCCGCGCGGCGCTGCTACGCAGCCGGCAAGCCCGTCATCGTCTACAAGCTCGGCCGCTCCGAAGTCGGCCAGGACCTCGCTGCCTCACACACGGGCGCGATGGCCGGCGCTGATGAAGTCGCCGACGCCTTCTTCCGCACGCACGGCATGCTACGGGTGGACCAGATCGAAACGCTGTTCGAACTGCCGGCGCTGCTCACTGGCCAGAAACCCCGCAACAAGCACCGCGTGGCCGTGATGACCACGACGGGCGGCGGCGCCGCGTGCGTGGTGGACCGGCTCGGCGTGTTCGGTCTCGACGTGGTGCCGCCAACCGACAAGGTCGTTGCCAACCTCGCCGCGAAAAAAATCACGATCAGCAAAGCGCGGCTCATTGACCTGACGCTGGCCGGCGCCAAGAAGGAAATTTACAGCGCGGTGCTGAACGAGCTGCTCGCCTCTGACCATTGCGACCTCGTGCTCGCCGTAGCCGGCAGCTCCGCGCAATTTCAGCCGGAAATCGCCGTCGCCCCGGTGATCGAAGCGAAACGTCACGGCAAGCCGCTCGCGTCCTTCCTCGCGCCCCACGCGGAAATGTCGCTAAAGCTGTTGGCGCAGGCGGGCCTCGCCGGCTTCCGCACGCCGGAGGCCTGCGCCGACGCCATCCGCGCCTGGCGCGACTGGAAAGCGCCGACGCCGGAGGTCAAACCGAATCAGGCCGCGCTCGATGCCGCCAGCCGCGCGCTCGGTCACGCGCGGGGCAAGACCCTTTCCGAATACGAGGCCTCGCGCGTGTTCGCCGCGCTGGACGTGCCGGTGGCCAAGACGCAGGTCGTGCAGGGCGCCAACGACCAGGTCCAGCTGCCCTTCCCGGTCGTTGCCAAAATTCTTTCGCCTGATATCGCGCACAAGACCAACGTCGGCGGCGTCGTGCTCAACATTGCCGATCGTCCGGCACTGTCCACCGCGGTGGAACAGATCTTCGCGCGCGTAAAGAAAGCGCATCCGGAGGCCAAGCTCGACGGCATTCTCGTGCAGTCGATGGAGAAAGGTCTCGCCGAGGTGATCGTCGGCTTCAAGCGTGACGCGCAGGTCGGCCCGGTAGTGGTGCTGGGCGTCGGCGGCGTGCTGGCCGAGATCTATCACGACTACGCGCTGCGTTTGGCGCCCGTGAGCGTGGACACCGCGCGCGCCATGATCGAGGAAGTCAAAGGGCTCGCGACCATCCGCGGCTACCGCGGCATGGTGCGCGGCGACACGGAAGCGCTGGCCCGCACAGTCGCCGCCGTTTCGCAGCTCGCGGCGGTCGAACCGACCGTCGCCGAGGCCGAAATCAACCCGCTGCTGGTGCGCCCCGAAGGCCAGGGCGTGGTGGCGGTGGATGGCTTGATCGTGCTGGCCAATGAGGGTTGATGCAGCCCTCGTATAATCAATCTCGATGCTGAATCGCGGTCGAGTCGACGCGCCGCGGGCGCGCCTCTCACTGCATACGTTTTCGAAACTCGCACACCAGATCCCGGAGGATTTCCATGCTGCTCAAGCAGATCGCCGAATACGCCCACCGCGAACAGACATCCACACTGCCCGCCGAGGTATGGCACCACGCGAAGCGCGCGGTCATCGACTGGTACGCCTGCCTGCTGCCGGGAAGTATCGTGGAGCCCGCCACCATCCTCGAGAAAGCACTCGCCGATGAACTGGACCGCGGCAAGGCACGCCTCGCCACTGGCCGTCCGGCGGCGACGCGCGCGGCGGCGCTGATCAACGGCGCGGCCTCGCACTCGGTCGAATTCGACGACATCTACCGCGATGCGGGCTACCACCCGGGCAGCCCGGTGATCTCCGCCGCGCTCGCCGTGGCCCAGGCGACCGGCGCCAGCGGTGAGCTGTTCCTGCGCGGCGTGATCGTCGGCTACGAAACCTCCACGCGCCTCGGCGAGTCCGTGATGCCCGCGCACTACAAGTTCTGGCACACCACCGGCACCATCGGTGCGCTCGGTGCCGCCGCAGCGGCAGCGACGATCCTGCGCGCGACGCCGGAACAGTTCGCGCATGCGGTGGCGACGGCCACGACCTTCGCGTCCGGTCTTAAGCAGGCCTTCCTGTCGCAGGCGATGTCGAAGCCCCTGCACGGCGGCCATGCGGCGGATGTCGGCGTGATGGCGGCGCTGTCTGCCGTCCGCGGCCTCACCGGCGCGCTCGACATCCTCGAAGGCCCGTCGGGCTTCGGCAACGCCATGAGCGGCAAGGTGGACTGGACGAAAGCGACTAAGGACCTCGGCGTCGATTACCACATCACGCGCGTCACCTTCAAAAACCACGGCTGCTGCGGCCACAACTTTCCGTCCATCGACGGCGCGCTGCACCTGCAGAAGCTGCACGGCTTCAAGGCCGCGGATGTGAAGAAGGTGAAGATCGAGAGCTACAAGGCCGGCATGGACATCGTCGGCAACTTCGATCCGGAAGGCGAGTATCAGGCGAAGTTCAGCCTGCCCTACACGGTGGCCCACGCGCTGGTGCATGGCAGCGTGCGACTGAACGCCTTCTCGCCCGAGCGCATGCAGGACCCGGCGGTGCGCGGCATGATGCCCAAGTTCGAGATCATCTCGGACCCCGAGCTCTCCGCCGGCTACCCCAACCAGCGCGCCGCCCGCGTGCACATCGAGACCAACGACGGCCGCACGTTCTCGCACTTCCAGCCGCACCGTAAGGGCGATCCCGAGCAATTGCTGACGGACGCGGAAGTGAACGACAAGTTCATCGAACTCGCGATGCCCGTGATCGGCGAAGCCGCTGCGAAAGCCCTGCTCGCGCAGCTCTGGTCCACCGACAAGCTGAAGAGCGTGGTGTACGAAACCGGCACGCCGCGCGCGCGCGCCGCGGGCTGATCCGCCGTGCGGAACGCAGCGCTGCTGGCGGCCGCCGTGCTGGGTTGCGGCACGGCTGTCGCACAGACGTATCCCTCCAAGCCGATCCGCGTCGTGATCGGCGCGGGGGCGGGCGGCGGCACCGACATTCTCGGCCGCACGCTCGGGCCCAAGGTCACCGAACTGCTGGGCCAGCAGATCATCATCGACAACCGGCCCGGCGCCGCGACCAACATCGGCGCCGAACTGGTGGCACGCGCCGCGCCGGACGGCTACACACTGCTGATGGCGAGCAGCCCGCACGTCATCAACCCCAGCCTGTTCGCGAAGCTCCCCTTCGACCCGGTCACGGATTTCGCGCCGGTGTGCCGGCTCGCCGTCGTGCAGAACGGGCTGGTCGTGCATCCGTCGCTGCCGGTGAAGTCCGTGAAGGAATTGATCGCGCTCGCGAAATCACGTCCGGGCAAACTCAATTTCGGTTCGTCCGCCGGCACGTCGCAGTTTCTCGCCGTCGAACTGTTCAAGACCATGGCGGGCATCGACGTGGCGAACATCCCGTACAGGGGTGGCGGCCCGGCGCTGACCGACCTGCTCGCGGGCCAGGTCGAGATGCAGTTCAACACGCTGCTTGCCCTGTTGCCCTTCATCAAGGCGGGCAAGGTGCGCGCGCTAGCCGTCGCCGGGGCACAGCGTTCCGCCGTGATGCCGGAAATGCCGACCGTCAGCGAAGCGGGCCTGCGCGGTTTCGAAGCCAGCGGCTTCTACGGGCTGTTCGCGCCGGCAAACACGCCCAGGGACATCGTCACGCGCCTCAACACCGCCTACGTCGCAGTGCTGACCACGCCCGAAATGAAGAAGCGGCTGAACGACCAGGGCGTGGACGTGATCGCCGGCACGCCCGATGAACTCGCGGAGTACGTGCGCGAACAAATGCCGAAATGGGCGAAAGTCGTGAAAGCCTCCGGAGCGAAAATCGAATGAACGGCGTCCGCCACCTGTCCGTGCTGGTCCTGCTGGCGCTCGCCGCGCCGGCATTCGCCGCCGACTATCCCA